>WBZO01004788.1_pt1 | contig 14328 bp, 10 predicted proteins | sample 5204261 | NCBI WGS metagenome assembly WBZO01 (sample SAMN12412400, study PRJNA552823) | activated sludge metagenome | isolation source: activated sludge from anammox sidestream of wastewater treatment plant... | place: USA: North Carolina | collected 2017-09
TTGTTATGGCGATGGCGGAGCTATTTTTACCAACGATGACGCTTTGGCTGAACGCCTGAAGATGACCGTCAACCACGGGATGAAAGTAAGGTATTACCATGATTTTGTAGGTGTGAATTCAAGATTAGACAGCATTCAGGCCGCCATTCTCGACATCAAACTGAAAAAATTGGACGAATACGCTGAGGCCCGGCGCTATGCGGCCAATTTTTATAATCGGGCTTTTGCCGCGTGCAGCAAGCTCACCACGCCCCAGACCGCATCGTTTACCAACCATGTTTTTCATCAGTACACCCTTGTAACAAAAGATATTGACCGGCAGGAATTGATGGCGCACCTGCAGCAAAAAGGCATAGCCAGTGCCATTTATTACCCTGTACCGCTCCATTTGCAAAAAGCCTACCTTGACCCGCGCTACAAAGACGGTGATTTTCCGGTTACCGAACACCTAAGCCAGCATGTGATTTCGTTGCCCATACACACCGAGTTTGATGATGAAACATTAGAATATGTAACTTCGAGCGTATTGGAGTTTGTCAACAGATAAATCTCAATACCCGAACGATTTCATCCCGCACCTCAAAATGCGGGATTTTTTTTGGAAAATCCGGGATTCAAAGGGAGACTTCCCCGTTAATCACTCTTCTTTTTCCGTCCGGGCAAACGGCTCATCACTACCGTTCCGATAACGGCAATGATGATAAGCAAGATTTTAAGCCAATTGGTTTGGATAAGCCAGATGACAGAGACCAGAATCATGGTCCACATCAAACTTATGGCGTGGATTTTTGTACGTAAGCTCAAACCTTCGTGATATTCACGGATATAACCGCCCAGAAAACGGTGATTGACAAGCCATTGACGAAGCCGTTCGGAGCCACGGGAATAGAGCCAGGCAGCCAATAGTAAAAAAGGCGTGGTAGGCAGCCCGGGAACCACAATACCAATCACTCCCAAAGAGAGTGACAACGTACCGAGAAAAATAAAGAGGAACTTTTTCATTGATGGGTTTTAGTGGCGTAACTTCGATGCAAAGAACAGAAAAAAAGAAACATTGTCTGAAATTGATGTTGACCAGTTCCATTTTGGAGTCGTAATTCTTTTTTGATGTTTTAGGCGAAACACATTGATTACTCAAAAACATCTTTTTGCAACGTTTTCAATCAATTCGGCATCTTTAAGTAAATGATTTTTCGATGAAATATGTTTTAGCAAAATTGGGTCTGCTGCTGTTTCTCGTTTCCTCTATTTCCTTTGCTCATGCACAGGATATGATTTTGAAGAAAAACAACGAAATCATCAAATGCCGGATTACCGAGATTGGTCTCGATGAGGTGAAATACCTGTTACCCGATTATCCCGAGCGTCTTATCTTTTCGATTGACAAAGATCACATTGCCAAGGTTGTACTCGAAAATGGCCAGGAGATGACTTTCGAGAAGGCGATGACAAATCCCGAGAACTACAAAGACAACCGTAAAAATGCTGTTAAAATTGATTTTCTTTCGCCTTTGACAGGGAATTTAACTTTTGGTTACGAGCATAGCCTAAAGCCTGGTCGTAGTGTGGAAGGAACCATTGGTATTATCGGATTAGGCATTGATGTTGAAAACATGAATGCCGGCGGACTTTTTGTCAAGGCGGGCTACAAATTCATCAAAGACCCCGATTTTTATCTGCGTGGCATGCGTTATGCCCATATTCTCAAGGGCAGCTATGTGAAACCTGAAATTGCTTTAGGGCTTTATGGCAGGGACATCTACAACAGATATGGCTATTACGATGACTGGGGCAATTGGCATTCAGGACATAACGCGCCACGGCTCAGAGAGACCGTTTTTTCGGGAACAATTCAATTGGTTGTGGGCAAGCAATGGGTTTACGACAATATATTTTTGGTTGATTTCAATGCCGGAATTGGCTATGGTTTTGTATCACGATCAGGAACAGGCTTTGACGACGATTATACTTATCATTTTGGATATTTGATTACCCCAACTGACCTCCCCATGTCATTTTCAATGGGCTTGAAAATCGGAGGTCTTTTTAAATAGCCCTTAGTATCTGTGTGTTGTTTGTGTGAGGCTGCCGCAAATGCGGCAGCCTCTTTTTTATGGGTTAAGTTTCTCAAACTCAGGAGAAAACTCTCTCATGAAGCTCTCGGCTTTTTCAACCATCTTTTTCGATCCAATAAACAACGGGGTACGCTGGTGAATATCCTGAATGGGGATATCCAAAATTCTGCGGAAGCCGTCGGATGCTTTTCCACCGGCCTGTTCGGCCATGAAGGCCACCGGAATACATTCGTACATCAAACGGAGTTTCCCGTGAGGGTTCTTTTTGGTTCCAGGATAGATATAAATCCCTCCGCGAAGCATATTGCGGTGGAAATCAGAAATGAGAGAGCCGATATAGCGCGTTGTATAGGGACGGTTGGTAGCCGGGTCGTCTTCCTGACAGTATTTGATATATTCTTTTACGCCTTCGGCAAAATAAATGTAGTTGGCTTCGTTGATGGAATAAATATTGCCCAACTCATTGATTTTCATGTTTTCGTGCGATAGGATAAAAATTCCGCAGGTAGGATCATAAGTAAATCCGTTGACCCCTTCGCCTGTGGTATAAACCATCATGGTGGAAGACCCATAGATGATATAACCGCCGCAAACCAAATCAATGCCGCCTCCGAGAATTTCGTCGAGGGTGACACGTTGCCCGATTTGTTTGCGTCTATAAATGGCAAAAATAGTTCCGATAGGGACATTTACTTCGATGTTGGATGAACCATCGAGCGGGTCTAAAGCCACGATATATTTCGCATTTTGTCCGATTGCACCATCAAAGACCACGACATCTTCATTTTCTTCGGAAATGATCGCAGCACATTGCCGGCCGTTGCGCAAAGCTTTGATGAACTCGTTGTTGGCAATGACATCCAATTTTTTTTGGGTTTCACCCTGAACGTTCACCGTACCTTCGTTGCCTAAGATATTGGAAAGTCCGGCACGGTTTACATCGCGGTTGACAATTTTTCCGGCGATGCCGATATCGTTGAGCAGGCGCGAAAATTCACCCGTTGCGTTTCCAAAGTGTTCTTGCTGTTCCCAGATAAACTCGACTAATGTTTTCATATTGCTAGGTATAAAGGGTTTAATGATTCAGGTTGGATTCAGAAAACGGTTTTACGGTAGTCTTTAGCAAATGTAGTACTTTTGGGCTTCAAAAACACACTCCATGATCAAAGTTTTCAAATTTGGCGGGGCTTCGGTTCGCGATGCAGCTTCGGTAAAAAAACTCGGAAGCATTCTCAGGCAGTTTGAAAACCAGCCGATGGTCGTTGTCGTTTCGGCAATGGGCAAAACCACCAATGCGCTGGAAGCGTTGCTGGTAGCAGCCAAAACCGGTATGAACGAGATGCAGAAACAACTTATTCAACTCAAAAACTATCATCTTGGCATTGCGAACGAGTTGTTTCCGAAACCAAATCAAAAACTTATACACCAGATTGAGGAATACTTTTCAGGCTTATTGGAAGAGCTGCTGCACTTCAACGACCAAGATTTCGACCAATGGTATGATCAGGTGGTTTGTTTTGGCGAATTGCTTTCAACGCTGATTGTGTCTGACTGGCTCAATGCCAATGGAATAGCCTGCAAATTAATTGACAGTCGTGAATATGTAGTTACCGACAATCGCCATCGGTCGGCCAATGTAGATTGGATAGCCACAGAGCAGCGAATGGAAACTTTAAGACCCTTTTTCAATGAACATCGTCTTCTTCTGACACAGGGTTTTATCGGTCGGGGCTCAAACGGACGAAGCACCACACTTGGGCGAGAGGGATCTGATTTCAGTGCGGCAATTTTTGCTTACTGTCTTGATGCAGCAGATGTTACGATTTGGAAAGATGTACCCGGGCTATTGAATGCCGATCCTAAACGAATGGAGCAAACCGTGCAGTTATATTCCATTTCGTATAATGAAGCCATCGAACTGGCTTTTTATGGCGCAACGGTGATCCATCCAAAAACAATCAAGCCACTTTATAACAAAAGTATCCCACTCTTTGTGCGATCTTTTGTTGAGCCCGAACGGCGTCCGACAATGATTTCGGAGAACAACAACGATGATTCACTGATTCCCTCCTATATTTTCAAGGACAATCAATTGTTAATCAGCCTGAGTCCTCGCGATTTTTCGTTTATGGACGAGGATTGTTTGGAGGCCATTTTTGGCATTCTATCGCGTCACCAAATCCACACCAATGTTGTACAAACCTCGGCGCTGAGTTTGTCGCTCTGTATTGACGACCGTCCGGGGCTGGCCGAAGCCATTATCAGAATGTTTGGCGACAGGTTTTTTGTTCGGTATAATCATGGTTTACAACTACTTACTATCCGTCATTACGACGAAGCACGGCTTCCCGATTTGCTGGCAAGCAAGAAAGTGCTGGTTGAACAACGCAGCCGGACGACTTTGCAATTTGTTTTGGGTGAGTGAACAAAAGGTTGACAGAAGCAGGTTAGAATGGTTCACTACATTGTATCTATCACTTAGATTCTAACTTTTTCTACCTTAAAAAATCCGCAGAACCTTGGTTGACAGTTGTCCTTCACGCTTTATCTTTGCGTTACAAAGCGAATGTTTCGGACATGTAGCTATAATGAGAGTTCTTTCTCGAATTTCGTAAACAAATAAACGAAGACCAAAAAATGAACTTAGCCCATCCCAGTTTCTGGATGTTTTTTTCGTCGGCTGTTTCGCTTGGTGTTGCCGTGTTTATCCAGAGTCGTAAGACTGACAAAGCCATGAATATACTGTCGTGGCTACTGATAATCAGCTCATTGTGGGGATTTGGATTTGGTGCGCAGTATCTGACAGAGAATCAAGCTTACCTCAGGCCTTTCAATCTTATTTCCTATATTGGCATCACATTAAGTCCCCAGCTCTGGCTCCTTTTTGCAGCAGCCTATACACAAAATGATCGCTGGGTGAACCGTAAAACAATTGTCATTTTGTTTTCTATCCCGGTTATATCGCTCGTGGCATTGGCTACCAATCGTTTCCATCATTTATTTTACGCATCGGAAAGCTTCTCGCATAACGGGATGATGATTATTTATCAGGTGAAATACGGTCCGTTATGGATTTTTCATTCGGCATGGTCTTTTGGGGCAGGTGTTGCGGGTATTGTCCTCTTCTTACGAATGATTTTGCAAGCGGAGCCACAAGACAGGCTGAAAATCAGCTATTTCGTTATCGGCTCGCTGATCCCTTATATCACCAACATTTTCTATTTGTCAGGGGTCAGGCCATACAATTATGTTGATCTCACGCCGGTCGCTTTTTCGGTGATGGGATTATTATTGCTTGTGGGGAGCTATCATATCCGGCTGATTGACATTAAGCCTTTGGCGCTGGATGTACTGTTTAATCATTTTCCTGATCCGATTCTTGTGTTCAACACAAATGGTCGTATCACAAATGCCAATACTGCTGCGCGGCAATTGATTGAAGTGCTTCGATTCGGCGCAAAAGGCAGGGAATCAAATGCTGAATCGGACGAAGCGTTAACCCTTTTTCTGCACGATGAACAACTTACTGATTTCAACATTGGACAGCGTTCGTTTTACCGCGGCCAAAACCCGATTTTTCTACGTAATGGGAAAGAAGCCGGCAAACTCATGGTGTTGCATGATATCACGAAAGAAAAAGAGAAAGAACAATCACTGAAAAACAGTGAAATGCGGTTTATGTCGCTGCTCAATAGTTCTACCCTGCTTGTAAACGCCTTTGCTCCCGGGCCAACCATTATGTTATGGAACAAGACTTCGGAAATAGTTACCGGTTATTCAGCCAAAGAAATGATTGGCAACACACGGGGGTTGGAGCTACTTTATCCCGACGAAAATTACCGAAAATCGGTTTTCGACCAAGTCGCCCGGCATCCCCATGAACTGAATACTTTTGAGATCACCACCAAAAGCGGCGAGAAACGATTTATTACCTGGTTTAACGTCTTTAACAATACAGGCACTGAAGATTGGTCATCGTGGGCCATTGGGTTAGACGTGACAGAGCAAAAGCTTGTCGAGAATTCGCTCCGCGAAAACGAAAAAAAACTCCAAGAGCTCAACGCCTCGAAAGATTTGTTTTTCTCCATCATTGCCCACGACCTGCGAAGCCCTTTTAATAGCCTAATCGGGCTAAGTGAACTGATGGTAGAATTAGTCAATGAACAGGATTACGAATCTATCGCCAAATATGCCAGAGTGTTTCACGAAACCTCAAAAAATACTTATTCTTTGCTCGAAAATCTGCTAGACTGGTCGCGAACACAAACAGGAGCCATCCCCTATTCACCCGAATATATCGAACTTCATACTTTTATTGACGAGGAAATTCAGTTGTCGGCTGCAATAGCACAGGAGAAAAATATTCAGATTGTGAATGAGCTGACAGGGAAAAGTCTTGTTTTTGCCGACCGCACGATGCTGGCCTCCATCCTGCGCAACTTACTCAGCAACGCCATCAAATTCTCCTATCGCGAAGGTAAAATCGTAATCAGGGCCGAAAAACAAGCCAATATGATGCGGGTGAGCGTTCAGGATTACGGCGTTGGCATCTCAACAATAAATCAGGAAAAACTTTTCCGATTGGAAAGCAGTTTCACCACCAAAGGTACCGCCAACGAACGTGGAACAGGTCTTGGTCTTATTCTGTGTAAAGCTTTTGTCGAAAAGCATGAAGGACAAATTTGGGTAAAAAGCCAGGAAGGTAAAGGAAGCACTTTCCACTTTACCATTCCTTTATTCTCATTGCAAGTATAATTTCTTACGGATTTATTTCTTTATTCACAAGTTTTTTTGCAATTGAAAGTTGACAATTGCTTCAAACAAGCCAGTATTTTTCGGAGCCCAGAATCATCACCAAGTGAAGCTTCTTCCCATTGATCTATCATTCATTTATCAATCTAATATTCTGCTACTTACGATGGCTTGTATGATTAATGTTCAAGCTGTGTGATAGTATTGTAGTAGCACGATACGTCTTCTTTCCGAATCACAGGAATTAATTTTGCAGCAAGTTTTGAATGAACATCATCAAACCCGCTTAAACATGAAAAAATCCTACATTCTCATTCTTTTCTCTTTTCTGTTTTCAGGCTTATGGGCACAAACTGCCGGTGATCCAGATTTATCCTTTGGCGACAATGGTTTATTGCTCAAAGCAATCGGAGCAGGTCATTCGGAATCCCATACCATGGCTGTTCAGCCGGATGGTAAGATTGTTATGGCCGGAATCGTTCAGATTGGCAGCTCGAACAATGCCGACTTTGCATTGATTCGCATTAACCCCGATGGGTCGTTGGACAACAGTTTTGGCGAAAACGGAGTGGTCACTGCAACAGCCTACATCAACGACCAGGCAAATGCCGTTGCCATACAGCCCGACGGAAAGATCCTAATTTCAGGTCAATCATTTCTTGGTGGTTCAGCAGGATATCAGACGGTTGTGATGCGGTTCAGCTCGACCGGAGTTGTGGATAACAGTTTTGGTACCAACGGCAAAGTGACCATTACTCCGCTCCAAAACACCAACACCATGGCCTTGCAAAGCGATGGAAAGATATTGGTAGCTGGTGCAATGAATGACAATTTTGGAATGGCTCGGCTCAATACCAATGGCACCCTCGACACCTCATTTGGCACGAACGGCTACGTCATGAATATGTTGAAAGACGAATGGGGAGCCGACTGTGTGTCATATATCATGAAAATTGCTCTTCAGACGAACGGGAAGATTGTTGCATCAGGCTTTGCCGTCAGCCCAAACAATTACAATGACATTGCAATAGCACGCTACAATACCAACGGTAGTTTGGACAACAGTTTTGCAACGGGCGGTGTATTGATGTCCAATCTGGGCGGGTTATCCGACTTTGGAACCTCAGTAAAAATTCAGCCTGATGGCAAAATCGTCATTGGCGCTCACAAAGAAATCGGCCTCATCCCCGGTATTCCCGAATACGACGGCGCCATCATCCGTTTAAATGCCAATGGTACTTTCGACAACAGTTTTGGCACAAACGGGGTTTCCTACATCCACCTGACTGAGGAAGCCACTTATGTGAACGATATCGCCCTGCAAGCCGATGGCAAAATCGTTGTCGCAGGTGGATTTGTGGTTTATTCGGTGCCCCAGTACGATTTTTACATCGCCAGACTGAATGCCGATGGCAGCGCCGACACTTCTTTTGGAACTGATGGATATCGAATTTACGATCCATACAACACGAACGACAACATTAACAGTTTACTGATTCAAGAGGATGGTAAAATTGTGGTCGGCGGGCATGTGAAAAACCCAAACACCAACAAAGAAAACTTCTTTGCCATGCGCGTTCATCCGACCACTACTACACCTCAGATTCCTGATGTTGATGTCACTTTCAGTAATGTTACTTCTACCTCATTGGATGCTACGCTCACCCCGAATGAGTTTTGCGAAAGCTATCATTTTGTGTTGATGACACCCGCCGAGATGCTCAAATGGACTCCGTTCATGGGTTCGCCCGAGGCAGTGATCAAACAGTTCGGTATTCAGAAAAACATTCCTTATACTCATCATTTCACCGAGCTGATGCCAAATACCGATTACTATGTTTACACAATCAGCGTGGGAGCAGGCGGCTATGAAGCCCCTTACGATTCAACCCTTGTTCACACCCTTTCATTGGGCGGAAATGGCGTTGCCACAGCCAGTATTGTATTGCAAGAAATCACACAAACATCTGTTAGAATGATCGTTACACCCAACGACCAGACAGCCGAATACCATGACGGGTTAATGACCAAAGCTTATTTTGATGAACTGGGTGAAGCCGCTGCCATTGAATATTTCAAAAACGACGGTAATCCTCTTTATGGTATTGACGATTGGGTGTGGCCAACTCTTGAGCCCAACACCATTTATAAAGCCATCGCTGTTGGGAAAAACGCCCTAGGCGAATGGGGCCCGGCAACCATTGAAGAATTCACCACACTGACCACTTCGCTCAGCGACAAGAAAGAAATGAGTGGATTGAGAATCTACCCCAACCCCGTCAGCACTAACTTCGAGCTGACAACCGAAGGCCATCAGGGAGCCACAATTTGCATCATTGCAGCCAACGGTGAAGTAGTTTACAACAGCCGTATCCACAGTGCACAAACCCATGTTGATGTGAGCAAGTTGAGTAGTGGCGCTTATGTGATTGAGATGATAAAAGACGGAAAGACGACTTCGTCCACCTTCATCAAAAACTAAAGCCCGAAACAGAACAGTTATTTTGGTTATAGTGGTTATATAATGAGAAGTCCCGGTTTCAGCCCCGGGGCTTTTTTTGTGCTTTTCCGGAAAAAAAACCAAGCTAATTCCGATATTTAAACAATACCGTTGCGGCCACTCCCGTCAGTACCAGCAGACCACCCACGATATGGTAAGCATAAAGCGTTTCGTAGAGGATAAAAATTCCTCCCAAAACGCTGATAATCGGACTCAGGTTGTTGAAGACGGCAATTTTAGAAGCGGGGATGGCGGTCAGGGCAAAATTGGACAGGAACGAGGTGAGTAGAGAAGAAAGAATGCCGAGATACAAAACCGGAATCAGAAAACCTGGCTGTTTTAGAGGAACAAAAAATTGATTTAATGTACCTGTCTGATAATGAACAAAGGCAGCCCATAAATTGAAGGTAACGAAAGCTAGAAATGTCATCAATACAGTGAGTTCAAGGGCCGAAAAACGCTGACCCGCTTTCTTTCCGACAGTATAATAAGTCACCACTGACAGTACCGACAGCAAGAGCAACACCACTCCACGCGGATCAGAAGCGCCCAAATGGCTGTTGGTTTTCAGGATGATCAATATCACGCCACCCACCGAAAGCAAAATGCCAAGTTTCTGAAGCCAGCTTGTTCTTTCTTTCAAAAAAATCATTGCTGAAAGCAGTGTCAGAATAGGCGTGACAGCAAAAATAATCCCCGCTTCGGAAGCCGTGCTGAATTTCATGCCAAAGGTCTGGAGCGTAAAAAACAGCACCGGATAAAAAAGAGCCAGAAGCAACAGTGGTTTGAGGCGTGCCTTGTCGAAACGGGGAAACCTGATGAGACCAGCAGCCCATAACCCAACTACAACTACCATTGCCGCCGTGAAGCGATGCGCCAATAAATCGAGGGGAGTAGTGTGTTTCAAAGCAACTTTCATAAAAATAAACGACAAGCCAGTGATGCTCGTGTTGAGCACCATGCCAAAGTATGCCAGCACCTCTTTCTTCCTGCCACCCTCCCCTATCATATCCGCATGAATTTTTGAGGTGGTAAATATATTGCTATTCCCGACAAAAAGAGGCTGTTGTGTGTCTATAAAATGTGAAATTGAAAAAGTGATTTGTCGCTCAATGGCCGCTACACTTTCGACATTAAATGCAATATCGCTTATTTACTGATCGTTACAAAAATGAAAAATTGAACGATTGTCCCTTTTCAACAACGAATTCATTCGTCTAACAAGAGCTTTTCAGCTTCTTTCAGTCGTTGGGCCTCACTTTCCGACAAAACCGGATAGTGAAGGTCGAGCTCCATCAGCCGGTTGATCAGGATATTGCTCACAGCGTAGCGCATGAACCATTTGTGATCGGCCGGAATGACAAACCAGGGTGCATATTCGGTAGATGTAGCAGTAATCATATCGCTATAAGCCTCCATATAATCATCCCAGAAAGCCCGTTCCCTGACATCGTTGGCCGAGAATTTCCAGTTTTTTGCCGGGTCGGCAATCCGTTGTAGAAAACGTTTCTTCTGTTCCTTTTTCGACACATTGAGAAAAAATTTCAAAATCACGGTTCCGTTCTCAGTCAGATGCCGTTCTATATCATTGATCTGTCGGTAGCGTTTTTCCCAGAAATCCGGTGTGGGCCGTTCGTGATCATTAAAATTCGGTAGGTTCTGCGCAACTAAAAACTGAGGATGAACCTTCACCACAAGTACTTCCTCGTAATACGAACGATTGAAGATTCCAATCCGGCCGCGTTCGGGAAGACTTTTATAAGTACGCCAGATATAATCGTGATCCAGCTCCGTAGCCGATGGCGCTTTAAAGCTATACACTTCGCAGCCCTGAGGATTAAGCCCCGACATCACATGCTTGATGGTTCCATCTTTTCCGGCAGCATCCATGGCCTGAAAAATCAACAACATGGCATAACGGTTATGCGCAAAAAGCTGATCCTGAAGACCTATCAACTCTTTCACATTTTGCTTGAGGAGTTTCACCCCCTCTTCCTTGCCGTTCACTGAAGCCGTGTAAGCCGGATCGAAATCGGCTACACGGTGAACTTTTCCGGGCCGGGCGACAATTGAAAAGTCGGACAACAGATTGTTTTTTTGCATGATATTGGGTTTTGCTTCACAAAAATAAACGAAATGCGAGGCCATTGCATTAAAAAAAACTGCATTGTGCTTCATCCAGCGAAAAAGCCCCTAACTTTGAAGTGCAGAAAACCAAAACATGAGCCAACAACACCCCATAACTCTCACAACCGAACTGAAACCCAAGGCTTTGGCCACCGGTGAAGTTTTGGCCATAGTTGAGATAATTGCTATTGGGGTGCGTTTAGCAACAAGTTAGGCAACATGCTAAAAGGATCCACGCACATTCAAGCACATTTGGTTTTTGCCGGCAGGCAAAGCCCAAACAAAAAACCAAAAGAGCTTAAATTAAGCAAAGCGATTCACGAACACCGAAAGACGTTAAAATATCGTGAGTAATTTTGCCAACGCTCGACATTAACAATGTTATTCACATTGACAAAAAGATAAAAGACCATAAATGAAGAATTTTAAAGAAAAAGCCGACCTGATTTGGAAAGTGGCAGACTTACTAAGAGGTGACTACAAACAGTCTGACTATGGAAAGGTAATACTTCCAATGACTGTGCTGAGAAGACTGGATTGTGTGCTTGAACCGACCAAACAGAAAGTACTTGACTACTTGCCGAAAGTGGATTCATTGAAAGAAAGCGCCAAAGATATGGCGCTTAATAAAGTGGCAGGTTTTAATTTTCACAATAGGAGTCAATTTAACTTCGGCAAAATGATTGCCGACCCAAACAACGTGGCTGGGAATCTTAGAAATTATATCAACGGATTTTCCGGTAGTGCCAGAGAAATTATTGAGTACTTTAACTTTGACGACCAGATTGACCGAATGGATGATCCCAAAACGGACATCCTTTTCAGGGTTGTTAAAGCATTTCAGGAAATAGACCTGACCGACATGGATTCCATGGAAATGGGCTACACTTTTGAAGAACTTATCAGAAAATTTGCAGAACAGTCCAACGAAACGGCCGGAGAGCACTTTACCCCAAGAGAAGTGATTCGCTTAATGGTAAACGTGCTGTTTATTGAAGATAAAGAGATCTTAACCCAAGAGGGCATCGTAAGAACATTGTATGACCCGGCTTGCGGAACAGGCGGTATGCTCTCTGTGGGGGAGCAATATATCAAAGAACTGAACCCTAAAGCCGATTTGAAAGTGTTTGGACAGGAGATCAATCCGGAATCTTATGCTATTTGTAAATCGGATATGTTGATCAAAGGACAAAATCCAAGCAACATTAAGTTTGGCAACACTTTTACGGTGGATGGTCTCGAAGATGAAAAGTTTGATTACATGCTTTCTAATCCGCCTTTTGGTGTGGACTGGAAAAAAGCCGAAAAAATCATCAAAGATGAAGCAGACAGCAAAGGGATGAGCGGTCGTTTTGGGGCAGGTTTGCCAAGAATTAACGATGGGTCGTTGCTTTTCCTGCAACACATGATCTCTAAAATGAAACCGGGCGCTACGCGTATAGGAATTGTGTTCAATGGTTCGCCACTGTTTACAGGAGCTGCCGATAGTGGCGAAAGCAATATCAGAAAATGGATTATTGAAAATGACTGGTTAGAAGCCGTCATTGCCCTGCCCGACCAACTGTTTTACAACACAGGCATAAGCACTTACATTTGGATTGTAACCAATAACAAAAGTGCAGAGCGAAAAGGTAAAGTACAATTAATAAATGCTACCGGTGCCAAAGATGAGGAGTTGACGAAAGAAGGTAGATTAGAGTTCAACCGCTTTTGGCAAAAAATGGATCGAAGTCTGGGCAACAAACGCAAGAAAATTGCCGAAAACGGCAATGAAAAAGGGATTGGTTTCATTACTCAACTCTATGGTAATTTTGAAGAAAACGAGTTCTGCAAAATTTTACCCAATGAATTTTTTGGTTATTGGAGAATTACCGTAGAACAACCCTTAAAAGAAAATGGCAAAGTGGTAAAAAGCAAAGAACACCCCAAACCCGATACCTCTTTGCGTGATTACGAAAACATCCCCTTTTTGAAAAAAGATGCCACCGGGAAACTGGTGTCGCAAACCATTGAAAACTATTTTCAGGAGGAGGTAAAACCTCATCTGCCCGAAGCCTGGATAGATGAAACTAAAACCAAAGTGGGTTATGAAATCAATTTTACTAAATACTTCTATGAGTTTAAGCCATTGCGATCATTGGCAGAGATTAAAGCAGATATTCTGGCTCTGGAAAAAAAGACTTTGGAAATGGAAGGACAAATCCTTGACTAATGGCCGAAAAATTCCAAAATAAATATAGAATAGCCTCAGCCCGTGCCCAATGGTGGAATTACGGATGGAATGGGGCGTATTTTATTACGATTTGTACAAAAAACAGGGAACATTTTTTTGGCGAAATAAAAAACGGGGAAATGGTCCTGTCCAATACAGGAATTATCGCAGATTTGTTGTGGCACGAAATCCCAAATCATTCACCATTTGTCGAATTGGGCGATTTTGTGGTCATGCCCAATCATATCCACGGAATATTGATTTTAAATAAACCGAATCGGGATAAGGACGATATGGTAGGGACAGGGCGCAATATTGTAGGGACAGGGCGTAATATTGTAGGGACAGGGCATGCCCTGTCCCTACCACCACCACCACCACCACCACAACAACAACAACAACCCGGACAAAAACGATACCAAAATATCGGAAAAAATACCGTTTCATCCATCATAGGGTCATATAAATCAGCCGTAACCAAACATGCGAACCGGTTGGGATTTGAAAATGGGTGGCAAACCCGGTTTTACGATCATATTATTCGCAATGATGCGGAACATCAACGCATATCAGATTATATTGTGAATAACCCTAAAAATTGGGGGAAAGATAAATTTTATACCGAAAAATGAAAAAATACGATAAATATAAAGATAGCGGAA
>WBZO01003022.1_pt2 | contig 14326 bp, 23 predicted proteins | sample 5204261 | NCBI WGS metagenome assembly WBZO01 (sample SAMN12412400, study PRJNA552823) | activated sludge metagenome | isolation source: activated sludge from anammox sidestream of wastewater treatment plant... | place: USA: North Carolina | collected 2017-09
AATCGCGGCAGATGCAGCCCCGATGCCCGTCGGCTCGCGGCGGGCGCAGCCACGCAGAGGTGTCGCGATGAAGTGGAACGTGCCGGTCGAGGAATTCACGACGCCCAATCCCGTCACGGCGACGGAAGACCTGTCGATCGACGAGCTTCGGCAGTTGATGCAGCAGTGCGGCGTACGCCATCTTCCGATCGTCCGCGACGGCAAGGTGGTGGGCGTGATCAGCGACCGCGACGTGCGCGTCGCGCAGGGGTTGAGCGCCGAACACAAGATCCAGGTGCGTGCGGCCGACATCATGGCCACCGATCCCGTGGCGGTGACGGCCGGCACGCCGCTCGACGAAGTGGCGTATGCGATGTCCGACCGCAAGATCGGCAGCGTGATCGTGAACGAGGACACCGGCGAGTTCCTCGGCATCTTCACCGTCACCGACGCGCTGAACGCGCTGATCGAGATCAGCCGCTCGGGGCGCAGCGCCGGGCATTCCTGAGCCCCGCGACCCGTCAGCGGGCGGGCTTCCCGGCGCGGAAGAGGTGCCGCATCCGATCGTCCGGGATGGCCTTTTGCTTCGAGGCCGGGTCGCGGATGATCGAGACTCTCGCATAACCGGACCCGGAGAAGGCCATGCCCAACACACTCACCGCCGCGGTCGTGCAGTCATCCTCCGTGTTGCTCGACACGCCTGCCACCGTGGAGCGTGCATCGGACCTGATGGCCGAGGCGTCGAGACGCGGCGCGCGCCTCGTGGTCTTCCCGGAGGCGTTCATCGGCGGTTATCCCAAGGGGGCGGACTTTCACATCTACCTGGGCGGGCGCACACCGCAGGGACGGGCCGAGTTCCGGCAGTACTTCGAAGCGGCTGTCGCGGTGGATGGCCCCGAGATCGCGCAACTGGCCAAGGCGGCATCGCGGCACAAGACGTACGTGGTCGTGGGAATCATCGAGCGCGACGGCGGCACCTTGTACTGCACGGCCGTGTACATCGGACCGGATGGCCGGGTGCTGGGCAAGCATCGCAAGCTCATGCCGACGGCCCTCGAGCGACTGGTCTGGGGTTTCGGCGACGGTTCGACCCTGCAAGCCGTCGACACGCCGTACGGCAAGATGGGTGCGGTCATCTGCTGGGAGAACTACATGCCGGCGCTGCGCATGGCGATGTACCAGCAGCGCATCGCCTTGTACTGCGCACCCACGGCCGACGACCGCGACAGCTGGGTGTCGACGATGCAGCACATTGCGCTGGAGGGGCGCTGCTTCGTGCTTTCGGCGTGCCAGCACCTGCGGCAATCGCAATTCCCTCATGACCGCATGAACAACCGACTGCCCGAATCACCCGACACCGTCCTGATGCGCGGCGGCAGCCTGATCGTCGATCCGCTGGGCAAGTTGCTGGCGGGCCCCGTGTACAACGAGGATGCGATCCTGACGGCGGAACTGGACCTGTCGATGATTCCAATGGCCCAGATGGACTTCGATCCGGTCGGACACTATGCGCGTCCGGACGTGTTTTCGCTGCACGTGAACACGGCGCCGCAGCGAGCCGTGACGATGGGCGATGCGCCCGGGAACTGACATGAGCGACGCGCGCTATTGCGGCAAACGTCGCCGACTGCTGGCTGCCCTGGTCCTGGCGCCGAGCGTCGGGCCTGTGTGGGCCGCCGATGCGGAACGCCAGGCCTGGTCGCGGCGCCCCGCCAAGCCCCGGATCGAGCTGCCGACGCTCGACGGCACGGTCTGGAGTCTGGCCGCGCAAAGCGGACGCCCGGTGCTGCTCAACTTCTGGGCCAGCTGGTGCGCGCCCTGTCGCAACGAGATGCCGTCGCTGGAGATCCTGTCGCAGCGCTACGAGGACTCGGGACTGCAGGTGATCGCAGTCAATTTTCGCGAAGCCGATGCCACGGTGCGCCGATTCGTGGACGCTACCGGGCTGCGCCTGCCCGTGCTGCGTGACGCGGACGGTGCCGTGGCCAGGTCGCTCGGTGTTCACACGTTCCCGACGACCGTGGCGATCGACCGCCAGGGGCGGGCGCGATTTTCGGTGGTCGGCGAATGCGACTGGGGCGGTCGCGTGGCCGACGGCTGGGTCGCCGAACTGGTGTCCGGTCGATGACGCGGCGTACCGACTAGTCCGCCTCGAAGGACGGGTAGCCCACGGCACTCGTGGCGGCGGTCAGCGCGGCCACGTTCGTCCTGGAATCGTCGAATGTGACCCGGGCGTTGCGGCGTGCGTAACTCACGGCAGCGCGGATCACGCCGGGCACCTTCAGCAGTGCCACCTTGATGGTGAGCGGGCAGGTGGCGCAATCCATGGTCGGCACCGTCAAGGTCACTTGTCGTGTCGCTGCGGATGCGGAACCCATGCTCATCAGCAGGGCCGCGGCGATGGCTGCGATCGGACGCTTCATGACGTTTTCCTTCAATAGAAAAGGGGGGCTGCGAGCGGCACCAGTACGGGAACCAGCGTGAGCAGCACGACGAGCCAGAACCAGCGGCGTGCCGCGACGTTGACGGCACAGAGTGTCGCCCCGTCGGCGCTGCAGGCCTGGCCATCGGCGGGCGCCCGCCGATAGAGTCGCCAGCCGGCGACACCGAGCAGGGCGACTGCCATCAGGACCAGCGGCGTCGAATAGGGCGCGAGCCAGTGCAGCCGGCTGAGCCACGCGCCGGAAATGCCGATGACGGCGAACAGCAGCGGTGCGACACAGCAGGTGGAGGCCAGTACGGCGGCAACACCCGCGGCGAACAGGGCCGGTGCGCTACCGTCCCGCTGGATCGACTGGCTGGACATGGAATCAGGCATCGATCTCGCGCGCGGTGATCTGGTAGGCGAACGAGTCGGGGTCGTAGGGATCATACGACGAGGCGCCGGACTGCGCCTGCGGGTACATCAGGAATCCGAGCCGGCCTTGCCTGGACCCCGGCAGGGTGATGTCGCTGGCGCTGTTGTAGCCCATCCAGTTGCCTTCCCAGCTGCCGAACAGCGCCTTGCGGACCGGGGCCACGATCGGATGGCCCGCGTCCTTGATCCACTCGGGTGTTTCCTGCCGCATGACCTTGGTCACGTCGGCCGGGTCCATGGCCACCCAGCCGTGGGTCTTCAGGTAGACCTCGGCGCGGCAGTGCTGCGCGCCTTTCAGGCTCGCCGGGTTGGCGCCGAGCTCGCGGTATCCAAAAGCGCTCGGCACGAGGCGAATGCCGTAGATGTCGCGCGCCGGTATGCCCGAGGCGCGGCACAGTCCGACAAACAAGGCATTGATGTCCGCGCACTTGCCGCTGAGATTGCCGGTCTCCAGCATGGTCTTGATGTCGCCGACGCCGCACCCGCGGACCTTGGGCTCCCGGTAGGTGCTGACGATGACCCAGTCGTAGATGCGCTGGGCCTTTTCGCGATCGCTTCGCGCCCCCAGGGTGATCTGGTTCGCCACCTTGCGGACAATGCCGTCGGTGGTGATCAGTTCACTCGGTGCCGTCCATCGGCGCAACTCGGCGGGATCGGGCCTGTCGGCGTCGCGGGCTTTCCAGTCGACGGCGCGATTCTGCGTCTGAACGCGGTGGGTGAGCGTGAGCATCGGCTGCACCGTGTCGGCCCCGAACCGGGCGACCAGTATCCGCGCCCCGGTGTCCCGGTCGGCGTCGATGCGGACATCGGCGCTGTTGCCCGACCAGCTGCTGTCCTGCGTGCGCTGCCAGGGGGTGTCGAGCGACGGGATCGGCAGCCAGACGGTGGACTCGCCCCCGGCGTTGCGCAACCGGACCGTGGTGGTGACTTCGAAAGTGCGCCAACCCTGCGGACGTGGACTGAAATTGCGCGCGGCGTCTTGTGCGCGAACGCCGGAGTGGCCTGCCAGCACGATGGACGCCGACGCTGCCTTGATGAGCGTGCGGCGCGAGAGACGCGATGTCATGAAAGCCTCCAGGTCGAATGACAACCGAAGCTTCCCAGTGCTGCACGCGAACGGTCTCGGTCGCCATGATGGTGCCGCGGACATCGGCGCGCGCGGCAAACGCAAAGGAAGTTCGCCACGGGCGCACTGGGAGCATCGCGAGGCTCCGGACGAAGCGCGCGCAGACTGCCCAGCGATCGGCTCTCCGGCGTGTCGGCTTCGGATGAACAGAAAGCGTGACGCCTGCTGCTGCTGCGCTCACCCTCGACGGGCCCCCGCAAGCACGGCCTGCCCGCTGCGGATTCTAGTCTCTGGTTCGCATCTCGGTTGGGGGTTCGTGTCTCATGCTTCATGGTTATTCGAATGCGCGTCCGGACGTGTTCTCGCTGCACGTGGCGGGGCTGCACATCGCGGGGTGACGCGCCGGGCCAGGCGGCGTATTCTGCCCATGCAGGATCCCAGGGCCGTGCGTAGGGAGACGACCATGCCTGACCACGTCCATCCTCCCATTCCGGACGACGAGCGCGTCGCCTGCGAGGTGTGTCTGAAGGAGATTCCGAGGTCCGAGGCCGCGGTGGCGGAGGTGGCCGACTACGTCGCCTACTTCTGCGGCCTCGACTGCTACGACAAGTGGCAGGCGAAAGGAAAGGCGCAGGGCCGGGCGCGGGTTGCGCCACCCAGGTCGACACCGGGCTAAGCGGCCGGCCGGGTGCGGTCCAGGCTTTGCGGATCCTGCGCGTGTCGTGGTCACGGTGCCCCGCGTCCGTTCCGTCCGCGGGCCCGTTCCCCGCGTGAATTCCGCCCGGTGAAAGCAGATCGGGCCACCCTTTCGGGTAGCCCGATGTGCCTTCAATGGTGGCGGGATGGTACCCGGCACCAAACGACTATTGAAAGTACGGAATCGAAGCGCTGCTGGCTGCTGCGAACTCGTGCGAACCGGATCGAAAAGGCTGCCGGTACGACCATCGGTCGTGGACGATCAAGCAGGTTTTTCGCCCAGATTGGTCACCGGAAAGAGCGTTCAACCTCGTATGCTTTTCGAGGTCAGTGCAATTCCCGAAACCGGAATCGAACCCGCGTCCGTTGCCACAGCCAATAACACACCCAATTACACCCATTCCTGGGCAAGGTGATCCGCCATGCGGCGAATGGTGCCTACATTCGCCGCACAAGGTGCGGCGATTGACTTGCGCATGCGGAGATTACAGGTCATAATCTCCGCATGAATAGCGGCGATTACAGATACATCTGGCAGGCCAGCGACTGGCCGAACTGGCGCTTCGACCTGGCAGTGCTTGCCGGCCCGATGGCCGAGGTTAGTCGTGCCCAGGGGCTCTTGATGGGGCGCTTGGCCGACGTCGGCATGGCGCTGCGCGATCAGGCGAGCCTCGCAGCACTCACCGAGGACGTGGTGAAGACCAGCGAGATCGAAGGCGAGCAACTCAACGTCGAATCCGTGCGTTCGTCCATCGCGCGCAGGCTGGGCGTGGACATCGGCGCGCTTGCGCCGGTCGATCGGCACGTCGAGGGCGTGGTCGAGATGGTGCTGGATGCCACAGCCAACTGTCAGGCACCGGTAACGCGGGAGCGTCTGTTCGGCTGGCATGCCGCACTGTTTCCCACCGGCTACTCCGGCCTTTCCAGGATCAAGGTTGGTGGCTGGCGAGACGATGCCAATGGCCCGATGCAGGTGGTGTCCGGTCCCATCGGCCGCCAGCGTGTGCATTTCGAGGCACCGCCCGCCGATCATCTAGAGTCTGAAACCAGTCGATTCCTGGACTGGCTCAATAGCGCATCAAGCGAACCGCCGCTGCTCAAGGCCGGCCTTGGGCACCTGTGGTTCGTCACCTTGCACCCGTTCGATGACGGCAATGGTCGTATCGCCCGGGCTATTGGCGACCTGCTGCTGGCGCGTGCCGACGGTAGCCCGCAGCGTTTCTACAGTTTGTCGGCGCAGATCCAGCGCGAACGCAAGGCGTACTACGACATCCTGGAGCGGACGCAGAAGCGTTCGATGGACGTCACCGAGTGGCTTGTGTGGTTCCTCGATACCCTCCATCGCGCCGTCGACCAGGCACAGCACACGCTCGATGCTGTGCTGACCAAGGCACGGTTCTGGCAGCGCTGGGCGACCACGCCTTTGAACGAGCGACAGGTGAAGTTGCTGAATAGGTTGCTCGACGGTTTCGAGGGCAAGCTCACCAGCAGCAAGTGGGCGGCCATTGCCAAGTGCTCGCCGGACACCGCCCTGCGTGACATCAATGAGTTGCTGGCCCACGGCGTATTGCGCAAATCCGCCGCCGGCGGGCGCTCTACCTCCTACGAGCTGAACGAACCGCCCGCAGCGTAAATGCTCCTCGGAATGACTTGGCTCTCTGGTCAAACAGCGCCTTCATGGACGCCTGCCAACTCGTTCGGAAGGAGACCAAGATGGAAGTCGTTCATCTCAACCAGAAGCAACTGGCCACCCGCTGGAGTGTCAGCGAGGCCACTCTGGAGCGCTGGCGCAGCGAGGGGATCGGCCCCAAGTTCCTGAAGCTCTGCGGCCGCGTCCTCTACCGTCAGATCGACATCGAAGCCTACGAGGCAGCGTGTCTGGCGACCTCGACCAAGAGCCGCAGTGCTCGGGTGAGCGCGGAGTGAAGCCTGTTTCGTATCGTCGTAGATATCTACAGGTGAAGACGATTCGGAACATTCGTATGTGGCGGGACGGCGCTGTCTTTACCGGTTCTTTCTCGCTTCAGCGATGGCGTTCATCAGTTCCTGGTGCGACCACTTCACCGTCTTTAAGCCATACGTCTCGAATGCCGCTGGGAGTTGAGCCGGCGGGGCATCGCCTTTGTAAACGCCTATCACGCCCTTGCCACGCTTGAGACTCTCGGCGATCTCCCAGTCGACCCACTTGCTTTTGGCACTGTCAGGGGTCAGGTAGACCGCTGTCACCGATGCCCGATTGATGCGCTCGCGGATTCTCTGCTTGATGTAGTCCTCATTCTCGCTGTTGACGGCTTGCTTCAACGAAAAGTCGTCAAACTCCAGTTCGCTCTTCTCGTTCTTGGCCTGTCCGCGGAGCAGGTTCACCGCATCTTCATCCTCGAAGGCAAAGCTGATGAATACGTGACAGCCGGTATCAGCCGGTGTCGTGAGTGTTTGCTTCGCCTTTTCTTCGAGTTTCTTCAAATCAGAACTTGGAATGCTTCCGCCGCCACCACCACCCATTTTTCAACCTCCCTTTCCGAGTCCGAATTCAAGACATGAAATACAGTGCCCGCAGGGCTCGCCTCCGCCCGCGTGGCAAGAATACGTTCCGGAGATCCCCTTCTCCTGCGCCAGTTTGATGACATCCGCTTTGCTGAACTCAGCAAGAGGTGTCACGACCCTGATTCGACGGCCAAGTGCTGCTTCGATGGCGCGTTCCGCCTGTGCGAGGAATTCCGATCGCTGGTCTGGAAACAAACTGAAGCGTTCAGCAAGCAGGCCAATGGATACGGTAGGCGCGCCCACCTGATATGCATAGGCACTTCCCGTCAGCAAGAACATCAGGTTGCGCCCCGGCGTGAAGGCATCCTCTTTAACGTCCAGGCTCGTGGAAGTCAGTCCGGAATGAATCACTCGGCCAAACCCCGACACATCCATTCGGGTTGGCGTAGGCAGCCCCAGCTGCGCGTGAACCCGCTGGCAGGTGTCCCATTCCTTTGGCGCAGCCCGCTGGCCGTAGTCGATAAACAGTGGATACACCTCCACGCCTTCTTCGCGAGCCATTACACCAATCAATGTTGAATCCAGCCCGCCGGAAACCAGATTGACAAGGCTCACCAGATTGCCTCCCGCTTGGCGACCCGCATCGTGACCCACATGGCCAGATCGACGCAGCCGACCGAATGACCGAAGTCGGCTGCCACACGCTGAAACTCCGCCTCAATCTGTTCGTAGCTCGGCAACCGTGATAAGGCACTCGGCTTGGGATCAATCCCCCGCGCTAGGCGCAGGTAGTCGAGGATGTGGGTGTCCAGTACCGCGAGTTGGGCGGAGTACCCGACGCGGCGTAAGAAAAGACTTGCTTGCTTCGGGCCGAAGCCCCAGACCTGCTTCACTAGGATCTCTCTGGCCTCGCGCGCCGATCCGGCCGAAAACAGAATCTTTCTCAGGGACTGACCTTGGTCCCGCATCGTGGTCACGGTGGTTGCCAACAGCGAGGCCAACCGGTTCCGGAATCGGGGGCGGACGTGCCGAACTTTCCCGTCCCGTTCTATCGCAAGAGGTTCCGACAAGGCCGCGCACAGGCATCGCTCATACTCGGCACCGCTTCCTTTGTATCGTGAGACCCGGAGCAATCCACGGTCCCTGATCAGCTCGGCGGCGGCCTCGGCGACCTCGAACACCATCTGGCTGCTGAACATGCACACGCAGGCTTCGTGCAGCAATTCCTCTTCCGTGCGAAGGTTCCAATCTCGAACACCCCGGTCGTTTCTCCGGACCTCGGCGCACAGCACCCGGATTGTTCGGTCAACGGCTGTCATGTTCATGCTGCAGCCTCCCAGCCAAACGCCTCGGCACATTGGCTGAAAACGTATTGCGGAAAATTGAAGCGGCAGAAATTCAGGCCATCGCTTTGGTGGATCGCCTGGCGCAGGCGCCGCATCCAGTCTGCGTAGAACGTCAGGTTGTGAGCCAACGTGCGGGCATGAAACGAGACATCGCCGTCGCCCCACGCCGTCTGCCGCCGAAAGAAATCCGACTGGGAGAGATGGAACAAGAGCCCTGTATCGTGATCGACCACCGTCTGGCACCATTCCAGACCGTCAAAACTGTCGGCGCCGGCCCATGCATAGAGCGCGATCGAGATAGGATTACCCGTGCCGAGGAGATGAAGAACGACGTAGTGCCCGTTGTCATCGAGTGCCTTACGCAGAGCCATCACCGACCGGGTGCGCTCGAATACACCGCTACCCAAACGCCGTTCGGCAACGGCGATCATCGGTACTTGGGTCTCCTGCGCGACACGTGCACACAGCTCCGGCAAACTTTCCGGGGTTCCATGCACGATGGGCACAATCACACGGTCTCCGGCGGCGATCTGATCCTGTCGCCAGCGTTCAACTACCAACCCGACGTGGGCATCCGCATCAGCAGGCGGATTCTGCTCATCGAAGCCAAAGGCGAACGTGCAGGGGAAGCGCCGCAGCACGTCGTGGAAATCCGCTTGGCGCCAACCTACCTGCTCGTCCTTCCAATAGCTTTCGTAGTTGCCGGAATCCATCAACACAGTAGCGCCGGTGTCTCGGGCAGCCGCCAGCCAGTGCTCAAGGCCATCACCGTTGTGCGAGCGACCCAGGTCAAAGGCGGATACCAGGAACTGCTGGTTCATGTCACGCAGCGAGTGCAGCGTCGCCAGGTATTCAGATGGTGCCAGCGCGGTCTTGACGGTGGATACAGAAGGGAAGAATACGGGCATCGCCAGCCGATTCCCGCCCAGGGTGATCTCCTCCAGCCGGGTGATCATCGTCACTTCGCCTCCTGCTTTTGTGCCGATACAACGCGCCGGGTTTCGTTGAACCAGTTCGCGTGCTCGGTCGAAACGTGCTCCTCGACGCGCTCGGCGAGAGCGATCAGCCGCTCGGGCTCAGGCTGCCCCTTGTAGGGTCCTGCCGCGGAAAGGAACAGGAACTTCTCGTGCTTCAGGCGTTCGGCAGTGGCGCGATAAGTAACCCAGAGGGTCGAATACTGGTTCATGTGCTGGACCCCCTCCAGAACTGCAATCAGCGCACCGGCAACTGAGGTGACCCACTTGGCATACATGGGATCAAGGTGACTCAGGACTGGGATCAGCACAGCCAAACTGATCTGCACCAGCTTCAGCCGCTTGTACCACCTCTGGCATTGCGTGCTCTTGGTGTCGTACCACTGAAGCTGGTCTTCCAACCGATGCCACGCCGGGTGTTCGGCCACCGATTTCGGTGTCGTGCCCTGGTTCTCCTGCCGACCGCCTTGGCTATCGATCATCCCCCCTCCTGCGGCATACTGGTTCAAATATAGACAAGTTTGCCGTATCCTTGCCAAGATTACCACCGTTGCCGGCCCCGATCCTGGTGCCGGGTGAGGAAGCGATGAAAGACGACACCGGAGAGATATTTACCCTCGACGAAGTGGCGGCCTACCTCAAGGTGGGCAAACGCACGGTCTATCGCTTGGCGGCGGCGAAGAAGATTCCCGCCTTCAAGGTCGGAGGGACATGGCGCTTTTCGCGCCAGGAAATCGACCAGTGGATCAAGCGACAGACGAACGACGACACGTCCGGGGACGGAAACAAGGGCAACGAATAATGCACGCCGAAGAGCTCAAACCGAACATCACCGTGCACGGGCCTCTGTTTCCGGAGCCGGTCCAGGTCATCGTCGCAATTCCGATGGGCGCCTCCGTCAAACTGGTCGGGAAGGGAACCCGATCCAATTCGGTTTATGAACCGATTCTGACCGCTGAGCAGCTCGCCCTCCTCACGGCCTCTCCGGCCCACGAGCCCTTCGACGGCGATGCCCGGAAATTCCGCCTCGGCATCGAAGCGATGCGGCTGGGGCTTGCCTACGAGTACGACCCGTACTTCTCGCTGTCCATCGCCCGCGTCGACCCGCTGCCGCACCAGTTGGAGGCAGTTCCTATCGATCGCGACTCTGCTCGCCGTGGGCACCCACGCTTGGATCACAGGCACTGGTGGGGTGAACAGCGTTTCAGTTCAATCTTGGTTGGCTGGGTCTGCCTCGCTTGTCGGTTTGCTCTTTTGGATTTTTGTTGTGACACCGGAGTTCGTGAAAACGACTGCGTTTGCTTACGCGACGGCACTGTTAGCGGCTTGCGATTCTCCGCATCTCGCCCAGCCGCCAGCCAAGGCGAGAAAGGTGAGCGACAAGGCGAAGTCGTGACACCGGAGTCTAGGAAAGGGGAAGCGGGATGGAACTGAAGGTATTCGATGTCGAGCACGGCGCCTGCGCCTTGCTTGCCTGCGATAACGGTACCCGCCTGATGATTGACTGCGGGCACAATGGTGATACCGGATGGAGGCCCGGGCGCTACCTGCGTGATCAAGGCATATCGCGCCTTGAGATGCTGGCGATCACGAACTACGACGAGGACCATGTCAGCGGTTTGCCAGACTTGCTGCTGAACGTGGACGTCGAATGGCTGTGGCGGAATCGGTCAGTAACGCCGGGTACTATCCGGCAACTCAAATCCGAGGACAGCATGGGTCGCGGCATTGAGGCCTTGGTTGGTATGGCATCAAGCTACATCGGCGGCACAGAGGCAACGCCACCGACGTTCTTGGGAGTCGAGCGGCAGGCTTTCTACAACGACTACCCTGAGTTTGATGATGAAAACAACCTGAGCATGGCTGTGCACCTCCGGATCGCAGGCGTCAATTTCCTGTTTTCGGGCGACCTCGAATCGTCAGGGTGGAAAGCACTGCTCCGTCAGCCTGGCTTCCAGAAAGTCGTATCCGAAACGCACGTCCTGATTGCTTCGCACCACGGCCGCGAGAATGGAATTTGCACCGAGGTCTTCGATATCTACGGATGCAATCCGTTCTACGTTGTCATTTCAGACAAAGGATACATGTACGACACCCAGAAAACGGTTCCCTACTATCGCAGTAAAGCTCGGGGCGGGCCGTTCAGGGGAGAAACGAGACACGTGCTGACAACGAGAAATGATGGGAGAATCACGTTTGTCTTTCAGAACGGTCAGTGGTGGCCGCAGTGACCTGATGGTCACTTGTTTGCGCATGAACTTGGCTACGCCAATACCAATTGAGCCTCAGCTGCCCGTCGCGCCACCAGCCCTGGTAGAACTTTACCGCCGCCATACACCCACCGTCGCAGTTCCTTGGCCGCGCTCGACCACTCCCGCTGGTTGACCCGTCGGCGCAGGGTCGAGGTCTGCAGCCGTCCGGCGCCGAGGTTGAACGTGAAGTCGACAATGGCTGCGAGCCGTCCCTCTGGCTCGGTGTAGAGCACCGGACAGCAGCGCAGCGTGGCGGCGAGCGCGGTTCGCAGATCCTGGGCCAGATAGATCTCGCCCTCATCCTCGGTGATCGGCGGATGGTCGGGCTTGCAAAGGTGCCCGTAGCCGATGGTCCAGTACCCTGCCGGGCAGATGTAAGGGTGTGCGCGGCGCTGCGGATCACGCTTGGGAACACGATGGAAGCCCTCGAAGCGTTTGGCCAGCTCAATGGCCGCCGGCGGTACCTCGATCACGGCCGAACCCGATCGAATACGCGCCCGAGGAACCAGAAGTTAAGGACGCCCGCCCACAGGGCCTGGTCGGCGTCGGTCCAGGCGTGGAGGACGGCCTCTCCCCAGCCGGCACCGGCGTTCAGTGCCGCCATGAACGTGGCGGTCTTGGCCGCGCAGTACAACGCCATGAACCAGTAGGTAATGACCGGCCGCACGCTGGTGGAGAGCGCGTCGGCCCCCCGGACACCGGACCGCTGCCCCTGAGCGGCCACGGCCTCGCGCAGGGCCTCGATCGCGCCGCTGTTCCAGGCGGCCTCGCCGGCGGCGCCGATCTCGGCCATGCGCTGCGCGCCGCGCAGCCTCTCGAACTCCAGCGCCTTGTCCTGCATCGCCAGCTCGTGGCCGCGCTCGCCCTTGCGGTCGAGCCATTTGAGGATCTCCGGCGCCAGACGGAAGGCCCCGCCGAGGAGGCCGCCAAGCAGGGTCTCGATCATTGGCCACCTCCGAACACCTTGAGTTTGATGACGGCGCCCGCGACCAGGGCCAGGAGGAAGCCGGTGGTCACGAGGCGGATCACGGTCTGCCAGGCGGTGTGCTTGGCGGTGTTGAAGGCTTCGAGCAGGCCGCGCAACTCGCGGATGTCGTTCGCCGCCTCGGGACCATCAAGGCCGACGTCGGCCAGGGCGCGCCTCGCGCCGCGTTCGGCGGCGCGTGCGAGCAGATCCTCGAATTCGTCGCGCGGCATGACGACCATGCCGTCTTGCAGGGTGGGTAGGTTCATTGTCGGTCTCCGGAAACGAAGAACCCGCCTGGTGGCGGGTTCGTTGGATGACGGAAGGAAAGCGATCAGAAGGCGATGCCTGGACTCCAGCCAGTCGCCTTGTAGACGGAGAGCACGCCCTCGTCCTCGACGAAGCAGGTCCAGCCGATCTTGGGGATGTGGTACTCCCACGCGCCCACGATGCGCACCGCGATCTGGTCGGTGCGACCTGCCCAGGCGCCGGTAGCACCGACCGGGATGATGTAGCGATCGCCGTTTGCGGGGCTGGCCGGCGGTGTCGCCAGGTCGCGGTCTATGACCGACAGGCTGACGACGGCACCCAGCCGTTTCAGGTTGGCGTCCATGCCGGCGGCCCAGCCGCTTTCGCCGAGGGTCCAGCCGTAGTTCAATCCGAGGTTCGGGTCAGTGACTGCGGGCATCAGATGCCTCCGTAGTATTTGTCGTAGGAAAGTCCGTAGCCGGCGCGCTCGAACGCGATCGAGTGTTTCTGCAGGCTGATCACGCCTGAGCGGTTGGACTCGAGCTCGATGCGCAGCGCGGCGTTGGGGCGGCCAAGGCCGGAGTCGGCGGTGTCGTCGGCCAGGGTGTAGGTCTGGCTGGTACCGGTCAGGCCGCCGTAGGTGCGGCGCAGGCTGCCGGCTTCCCCGTAGATGCGCAGCGTGTAGGTCACGCCGGCCTCTGGACCAATGTTGCCGTTGGTCTGGGGCACCAGGCTCACGGTCTGGCTCAGCCGATCGCGGTGCGCCCAGGAGATCACCAGGTCGCCCTTGACCACCGCGGGGTAGGCGACGTTGTTGATCTTGACGTTGCCCGGCGGGTAGGGTCGGTTTTGTCGCCGGTTCATCGCCAGGGAGTCGGTCGGAGCCGATGTTCGAGGATGTCCTCTTTCATGCCTGTCCGCCCTCGCGATCGATCCGTTGGCTGGCGAATCCCTCGAACTGAGGCCGGAGGCGGCACTGCAGAAATGCCTCAAGGAGGTTGAGGACGTGGACACCGAGCGACGCATCGAGGATGAAGTTCACCCGATCGGTGTGCTCCCTGATCCAGCCGGGGACGTTCGTCTCGTTCAGGCCAGCGACGCCGATGCGCTCGCCGTGTTTGATCAACGAGGCTGCCAGAGTGCTCTTCGCGCTGCCGGCGTTGTAATGTTGAGCTGTGTAGCGAGCAGCGCTGTTGGGGCCGACCTTCCCGACCTTCAGCACATGAGGTCCAAACGAGAAGACGTACACCGCCATGGTGCCGGGCGGTAGTGCCTTGGGCGGCACATGCGGTGCAGGGCGCCGCTCGATCGCGATGGCGTCATGCGCCAACGAGACGCCAGCCGTGCCAGCGACACGGCGAAAATCCTCCAAGAGCAGATCAGGATTCCAGGTCATCGGCTGGATTCCTCGCTGCTCGACGTCCACCCATTTCCGGCAAGCCATGTTTGCGGAAATGCA
>WBZO01004789.1_pt1 | contig 14323 bp, 17 predicted proteins | sample 5204261 | NCBI WGS metagenome assembly WBZO01 (sample SAMN12412400, study PRJNA552823) | activated sludge metagenome | isolation source: activated sludge from anammox sidestream of wastewater treatment plant... | place: USA: North Carolina | collected 2017-09
TGCTGATTAGTAGGATGGAAACTCCCCGCAGCAAAATATTCGTGTTGCGGTTTCTCACTCAACCTCCACAGGTGATGAAAATCACTGAAAGAGTATAACACAGTGATTTTAAGCTTGTGCTAGAATTGCCTTGCCGGGTGCGCCGGCGCCTGCTGACCGCTTGTTACGAATGCGGCCGGGGCAGACAGATCTTCTCGGGAAGGGAATCCATGCTCCGATCGTTTTTCATCTATCTTTCCAAAGCCGTTTGGTCACAAAACATGGTCATGAATTGGCCGTTTGCCTGGCGGATGGCTTCGCGTTTCGTGGCTGGCACAAAGTTGGACGACGCGATCCGCGTAGTGGCCGAGTTGAACGCGCGCAAGATCAACGTCACACTCGATCATCTCGGTGAACATACCAGCACACCCGAGGAAGCCCGTCAATCCACCGAAAGTATTTTGACGACTCTGGATATGGTCGGCCGATCGGATGCGCGCGCCAACGTGTCCATCAAATTGACTCAAATCGGCCTCGGTCTGGACGAAAGCTTGTGCGCGGAAAATCTGGAGGAGATCCTCGCCCGCGCGCGTTCCGTCAATGTCTTTATCCGCATCGATATGGAGGATACGCCGTACACGGATAAGACCATGGACCTGTTCCATAAAATGCGCGCCCTGGGCTTTGAAAACGTAGGCATGGTTTTGCAATCCTATTTGCTTCGCACCGAAGCGGACGCGCGCAAACTGCTCGACGAAAAGACGCCGATTCGTTTGGTGAAGGGCGCGTACAACGAGCCCGCCGATAAAGCCTATCCCAAAAAAGCCGACGTGGACGCCAATTACGATCTGCTCGTCAAGATCATGATCGACGCGGCGCTCGCCGCCGGAGCGCCCAAGCTCAGTTCGAACGGCCGTTTCCCGCCCATGCCTGCTTTTGGCACACACGATGAAAAACGAATTGCTTTTGCGAAACAGTACGCGCAGAAAGTTGGCCTGCCCAAAGATGCGCTGGAATTTCAGATGCTTTACGGTATTCGTCGCGGCCTGCAGGAGCAGTTGGCCAATGAGGGATATCCGGTTCGCGTGTACGTTCCTTTCGGGATCCACTGGTATCCATATTTCATGCGGCGCCTCGCGGAACGCCCCGCGAACGTTTGGTTCTTTATCTCCAATTTCCTGCGCGGTTGATATTCCGCGTCTATGACAGCGAATGATAGTATTACCGAGGTGCCATTATGACCGAATCTCGTGAACTTGCCGAGAAACTCAAGGCTGAAGGCGAGCGCCTTACAGCCTTTTTTAGCGGATTGACCGACGAGCAGTGGAAAACTGAAATTTATACCGAGGACTCGCTTTGGACGATTCGCAATGTGCTCTCGCATTTTTTTACCTCCGAGCGCGCCTTCGTTAAATTATTTGCAAGCATACGCGAAGGCGGCCGCGGCGTTTCCGAAGATTTCTCGATTGACCGCTACAACGCCCGTCAACAGGAGAAGACCAGGGAGCTATCGCCGCGCGAACTGCTGGAAAATTACAAAGCCGTGCGCGCCGAGATGACTGCGTTTGTTTCGACGTTGGGCGATGAAGAACTCGAGTTAACCGGCCGCCATCCATATTTGGGGCCAACCACTTTGCGCGAGATGATCAAGATGGTCTATGTTCATAATCAAATCCACTATCGCGATATCCAGCGTGTTTTGAAATAAGACTCTCGCGGGTGCTTATGCGGCTTCCGGATTTCAAGCTCGAACGCTATTTTGCCAAATACGAATTCAACACCGAATATTTGTTGTGCAGTTCGGATTGCGAAGCCATGTCCATCGCGGACTTGCTGGCGTTCGAATCGGGCGCGGCGGAGAAGTTTCAGCAAACCTGGTTGGGATACACCGAGTCGCTGGGCGGCCTGCCGTTGCGAAAAGCTATCGCGGGGATGTACGAGTCAATCGAAGCGGAACAGGTCCTCGTTCATACCGGAGCGGGCGAAGCCATTTTTCTTTTCATGCACGCGGCGCTTCAGGCGGGCGATCACGTCATCGTTCATTGGCCGTGTTATCAATCTCTGGCGGAGGTGGCGCGCTCCATTGGCTGTGAGCTTTCGCTTTGGCGCGCGCGCGAGGAAAATCAATGGGCGCTCGACCTCGATGAACTGCCGCGCCTCGTACGGCCCAACACAAAATTGATCGTGGTCAACACGCCTCACAATCCGACGGGCTATTTGATGTCCCGCGCGGATTTTGACGAACTGCACCGCTTCGCGCGTGGGCGCGGCCTGCTCCTGTTTTCAGATGAGGTGTACCGCGAATCGGAATACGATCCCGCGGCGCGTTTGCCCGCCGGTTGCGATCAGGGCGATCACGCGGTTTCATTGAGTGTCACCTCCAAAACCTACGGATTGGCCGGTTTACGCATCGGCTGGATCGCTACACACAACCGCGAGATTTATACGCGCATGACCGCGCTGAAAGATTACACGACCATCTGCAACGGCGCGCCGAGCGAATTTTTGGCCGAGTTGGCCATGCGTCATCGGGCGCGTTTGGCGGGGCGGAATCTGGACATTATCAAAAATAATCTTGTTGTGATGGACGACTTCTTCGCGCGGTACGATGATCGGTTTTCCTGGGTGCGTCCGCGCGCCGGCTCGATGGCGTTTCCGCGTTTAAAAAAAGGCGACGTCGCCGCGTTTTGCGATTCGTTGGTGCGCGAGGCGGGAGTCTTGCTTTTACCCGGCTCGATGTACGACGAAACCGGGAATCATTTCCGCCTCGGTTTGGGAAGAAAGAATCTGCCGCAAGCCGTGCAAAAGTTAGAGTTGTATTTGAACGCTCATTAAGTTGGCCGTCGTTTTGAATGTTATGAATTAGACTTGCGTTTGTTGCGCGTACTATCTTGATTTCCCATGCTTCGTAATCTGCTCCGCCTGGCTCGTCCAATCAACCTGCTCTTCGTCGCGCTGACTTATATTCTCGGCGTGGGTTTGGCACGCTATTTGGGCAATTCGTTTCACGGTATATCTTTTTGGCTGGGACTGTTGGGCGTTTTATTGGCGCAGGCCTCCATGTCCCTGTTGGGCGAGGTCTTTCGCCCAAACACCGATCCGATCAATCTCAACGAGACCATCGGCGAACGTAAATCCCTGCGCGAGGCGATGCTGTATTTTTCTGCCTCGGCGTTGGCCGTTCTGGCGGTGATCATCTTCCTGCTGTATTTGAATCAGCGCGTATCGTCCTCTGCGTTGCTGTTCATCGGGCTTTCGCTGTTACTCGCAATCCTGTACGGCGTTCCGCCTGCGCGCTTACTCGATCTCGGCTTTGGGGAGTTGGCCGTCGTTCTCCATCTCGCCTATATTATTCCCTCTATTGGGTTTCTTTTACAGGCGGAAAGTTATCATCGTCTGCTCGGGATGATCGTTTTTCCCCTCAGTTCGCTTGCTTTTGCCTGTTTTCTTGTGTTGGATTTTCCCACTTTTGCTCAGGATCAGAAATACAACCGGCGGACATTGCTCGTCCGGCTCGGCTGGGAACGCGCCGTTCCGTTGCATAACGTATTGGTGATCGCCGCATATCTGGCGTTCCTTTCCGCCCCGATATTTGGTTTTTCATTGACGGTTCTATGGCCCGCCTTTCTGACTCTGCCGTTCGCCGTCTTGCAAATTCTCAGCCTGAGGAATATCGAATTGGGCGGCCGCCCCGTATGGAATTTGTTGATCGTAACGGCCATCGCGGTCTTTGGGCTGACCGCGTATTTCTTAACGTTGACGTTCTGGTTGAGATAGCTCAGTCCTTTTCTTCCAATTTACGCATCACACTTAGTAACACAATTGACACGATCACCAGCATGACTGATAACGCAACTGCCACGCCCAAGCTGCGCTCGAAGCCGAGGTAAATTGCCATCGGCATGGTCTGTGTAACTCCCTCCAGATTTCCTGCAAATAAAATCGTCGCGCCAAATTCGCCGAGCGCGCGCGTCCAGGTCAGGATCGCGCCGTTCAACAGCGGGCGGCTTGTAAGCGGCAACATGACCTCGCGAAAAAGTTGCCATTGATTCGCGCCCTCCACGTGCGCGGCTTCTTCCAGTTGCGCGTCGATGGCTTTGAACCCGACGCGCGCCGCCCGTACATAGAAAGGGGACGCTACGAAGGTCTGTGCGATGACAACGGCCGGCGTTGTAAAGGGCAGTGTGATTCCAATCGTGTTCAATAACGATCCGAATATTCCCTGGCGGCCAAATGCGATCAGCAAAGCCAAACCGGCCACGGAAGGGGGCAGGACAACCGGCAGATCGATCAATAATTCCGCCCAATTTTTGAGCGGAAAATTCCAACGCGCCAACATGTACGCCAGCGGCGTTCCAAAAAGCACTGTGATGAGAACGGTGATCACGCTGGTCAGCAGGCTCAGTCGCAGAGCATCCAGCGCCTGAGCTGAAAGAGCATAATCGAAGAACTGGCTGTTGGCCGCGCGAATGGCTAAAGCCAGCAAAGGCAGGCCGAACAAAAGAATCAGAATCGATGCAAGCAGAACAAACAGCCATTGAGAATGTTTGTCCTCTGACAACCGATGGAATATTCTTTGTAAAGGGGTCATGGAATTAATAAACGAACGGTCAACGATCTACGGCTTTGGACCGAATCCCCATTTCTTCAGAATCATTTGAGCGTCTGCCGATAACACATAAGCGATAAACTCTTTGGCCAACTCCGAGCGATTCGATCTGATCAATGGGGCAATGGGATATTGAGCCGTCACGTTGAGATCAGCCGGGATTTCGATGGATTTCAATTCCGGCTCCGCAACCGCGTCTGAAGTGTAAACGATTCCCGCGTCCGCTTCGCCGAGCTGGACTTTTGCTACAACTTGTTTGACGTTGTCCTCGTTCGATACTACGTTGGCGAGAACTTCATCTTTGAAGCCGCTTCCGAACGGACCGGTCATCTGATCCAGCGCCAACCGCGCGTACTCCCCGACGGGCACATCCCCATCTGCCAGTACAAGTTTGATGCCCGGTCTGGCCAGATCTTCCAGTTTTTCCAGCCCGGCCGGGTTGTTGGACGGGAGAATAACGACCAGTCGATTCGTGAGGAAGATCTGTGAAGCGCCTTTTTCTATAAAGCCGTCCGCGATCAGCGAATCCATTTCGGCTGAATTAGCCGAGGCAAATATATCGGCGGGCGCGCCTTGTTCGATCTGTGTGCGGAGTTGTTGTGAACCGGCGAAATTGAATGTGATGACGGCGTTCGGATGTGCGGCCTTGAACGCGCCTCCAATTTCGGTGAACGCGTCGGTTAGGGAGGCGGCGGCAAAAACTGTCAGTGTTTGCGGCGCGGCGGCAACGGGAGCAGTTATCGGCGCGGCAGGATGCGCAATGGTTGCGGCGCAGGCGGTCGATATGATCCCCATCAAAAGAATGAGTGCAAAGGACCGCTTCATGCAGGCGTCTCCTCCGTTGAGATGTGAAACTGGTTTTTGATCCTGCTCATCCATTCCTGAATGAGCCTTAGTTGTTGTAAGCGCAGTTCGAGGCTGAGCCGGTTATAGATTTGTTCTGCTGGCAGGTGGGCCAGTAAATTTTCCAGCCGTTTCATGCTCTCGCGCAGGGCCTTCGTCTGGCTGACGTAAATTATCCCTGTCTTTTTTGGCGCGAACTTTTGAGTGAAGTAAAGGCGCGCCAGAAATTCGAGCCGGATGGAGCGGGCGTTGAAGCTGGCGCCTTTCTCCAGCCATTCATTGAATTTTCGACGGCCGGCCGCTGTGATGCGCAGGGTTTGCCGCGCCGGATGTTTTCCCTGTTCTATCAGATGCGAGGTGATTTCCCCGCGCGCTTCCAATCGCTTTAGTACCGTGTAGGCCTGACTCTGACTCAAATGCCAAACCTGTCCGAGCTCGGCGACGAATTCCCGATGAAGTTCGTAACCGTAGCGCGGGCCTTCCATGAGGAATCCGAGCAGGGAAAATTCCGGGGAGAGAGTTCCGCTGTGGCGTTCTTTTTCCTTCGGTTTACTCACCCGATGAGTATATCAGGCGCGAATACCTGAGACAAGCGCCCGAAAGGATGATTTTTTGATTCGGAGAAACGGTTGTGCGTACAATGGGGGATACACGTTTATTTCAATATCGGCTAAAATGAATTCGATAAAGATTTTTGGAGGCGGTTCATGCAGGATGCTTTAATCATTGATGACAATCGAAATACAGCCGACGCCTTGCAGCAGATGTTGAGTATTTTAGGCGTTCCGGGACAGGTGGCCTACGGATCGAGCGCCGCGATGTCTTTGTTGAGGGATTACATGCCGGGCCTTGTTTTGCTGGATATTAACATGCCGGGCGTGGATGGAACCGAGATACTGGCTTATTTAAAGAGAGAGCCGCGTCTTTCCGCGGTGCCAGTTGTGGTCATCACGTCCGACGATCAGCCGGAAACTCGTCAGCGTGTATTGAGCGGCGGCGCGGTGGCGATGCTGATCAAGCCCGTTACCATTGACGGCTTGGAAAAGGCCCTGCATAAAGCCAAAATCCTATGAACATTTTTAAAGATCGAATCTAAGATCGCCGCGTTTTTTTGTGAGGCATGGCATTCGGAAACTTAATATTCGCTTAGAGATTTGATAGGCCACTATACACATTCAACGGGGAAACATATAATCGCGCGATGCTCACTTTTTCACAATCACAATACTGCCGATGAAACATACATATATATTTGGAATAGTTTTGCTTCTCTTTGTTCTGACCGGTTGTGCTTCCGGCGGGAACGTATCCCCAAGCGGCTCGCAAACCCCCGACGCGATTCCAACTGAATATGCGTCACTTGAAAACCCTTTGGATGCGAGCGCGGCGGCTGAAGGCGCGGAGGTTTTTCAGACCAATTGCCAGGCTTGTCATGGCGCGGCCGGAAAAGGCGATGGACCGGCGGCCTCGTCGCTGGTTCCTCCGCCGGCAGACCTTGCACAGCTTGGGCAGTCGGCCTCGGATGCGTATCTTTTTTGGCGGATTAGCACAGGGGTGCCGGGCACGGCAATGGTTGCCTGGCGCGGTGTCTTATCTCAAACTCAGATCTGGCAGGTGATTACATTTATTCACACTCTGCATGAACCGTAATTAGATTCGGCGGATTTGAATTCAAAGCGGCCTGTTTGAAATACCAGAGTATAATGGCCGGAAATACGAGGAGAGAGTATGCCAATTGCCGCTGGCGATTTAGCCCCCGATTTTCAGCTTTTAGACGACAGCAACCGGCCTCGCAAATTGTCCGATTTCCGCGGGCAATCTGTGATCTTATATTTTTATCCGAAGGATGATACCCCCGGCTGTACCAAAGAAGCCTGCCGTTTTCGTGATGATTATTCCGCTTACGAAGAGGCAGGTGTTACGATTCTAGGCGTTAGCCCAGATTCGGTGGCGTCTCACGTCAAGTTCAAGCAGAAATATCAAATTCCGTTCCTGCTGTTGGCCGATATAGATCATAAAGTTTGCGACTTATACGGCGTGTGGGGACCCAAGAAGATGATGGGCCGAGAGTATCAGGGCGTGCTCCGCACAACATTTCTGATCGAACCCAACGGCCGGATTTTACGCGTATTTGAGAACGTTCGACCGTCGGAACACAGCGCCGAGGTTCTCGATGAACTGAAGCGCGCTCATACTGTTTAATCGCGAATCTATTTTATCGGTTGGTTTGTCGCGAAAAAAATACGTGACAAATCGCATAAAGTTTGGTAAATTATGACGTTGCTGTTTACGATTCGAAGATCGCCCGTATGGGCATATTCTTTTGTGTAAGCGCGAAACATTCATTTCAGGAGCGAGTGTATGCGACATTTTGTGGTTGTGGGCATTCTTGTAGTGGTGGTGTCGATACTGACATACTGGGGAATCAACGCTTCGCAATTGATGCCGGTCGAGGCGAGCGCTCAAGCAATTCCCGTGGATTGGATGTGGAATGCCGATATGAAGGTGATCGCCTTCCTGTTTGCGCTGATCATGGTGCCTCTGATTTACGGTTTAATTGTGTTCCATCGTAAAAAAGGGGAAACGGGCGATGGGGTGCACATGGAAGGCAACCCCACGCTGGAAGTCACCTGGACCGTGATTCCGTTGATTACTGTGATGGTTTTTGCTTATCTTGGCGCATATACCCTTGGGGAAACGCGGGTGGTCGACCCGAATGCATCTGCAATCAAAGTACATGCTTTTCAATGGGCGTGGCGATTCGAATATCCTCAAGGTTTTACGTCCGACGAGCTTTTTTTGCCGGTCAATAAGCAAGTCGACCTGCAAATGGATTCTTCCGACGTGATTCACTCCTTCTGGGTTCCCGAATTCCGCATCAAGCAGGACGTTGTGCCGGGTCGCATTACCGAATATCGGATCACGCCGACTTTGATCGGCTCCTATAAGGTGCGTTGTGCCGAGCTTTGCGGCACGTCGCACTCATACATGGAGACGCCGGTCCATGTGGTAACGCAGGCCGAATACGACTCATGGATCGCGCAACAGGTACAGGCCGCGTCGGCGGCGCTGAACGCGGGCGGCCCGGATGCCGGAAAAGCTCTGGTCGGCAAGTTTGGCTGTCTGGGTTGCCACACGGTGAATGGAACTCCGCTGGTCGGCCCATCCTGGCTCGGACTTTACGGCTCGACCGTTCATCTGTCGGACGGAACGACTGTCACGGCGGACGACGCGTATATCAAAGAGGCGATTCTGCGACCCTCATCGCAGGTTGTGAACGGATTCCCGCCAATGTCCTTTAACGCCGAGGCCCTGGGAGTTACCGATCAGCAGATCACAGATATCATCGCTTATATCAAGACCTTGAAGTAATTTCTGGAGGATTCGAGATGAAGAACATGAAGCCGGTATGGCGCGGCTTGCTTATGTTGGTGATTGGGGCGCTGGTGGGTTATGTCATTGGCGTGGCTCTTGACGCGTTCGTGATGAAGACCGTCAATTTTTCTGCTCCGGTGGGCGGACTGTTTGCTTTATTCGGAGGCGTCACGCTATTCTTCTTCGGCTTGGTCGGTTATCGCTGGATTACCCGCGGGCTGGTCTTTCAGGCAGTTGGAACCCTTTTGGGCGCGCTATTCGTAACCGGAATACGCTTCCTCTTGCAGATGGACATAACCGGGAGCTTCTTCTTTACCGAACCCGCCTGGGTGTTTGGAGGTCTGGTTGGGTCGCTGGCGTTCCTTGTTGGGGTGGGGTCGGTTGATGATTGGGTCAAGTGGGCAAGAGGCATCGAAACCCCCGAGCATCATGAAGACCCGCCGGGATGGGAAAAATATTTCAGCGTTTCTCTCGATCATAAGGTAATCGGCGTTCAATATACCGTCACGTCGTTGCTGTTGATTTCCATCGGTGGCACTTTCGCGCTGATCTTCCGCAGTGAGCTTGCCGAGTCTGGTCTTCAATTCCTGACCACTACGTTACATTTGTTCGATCAGAACGGCCTGCAGATTTATAACACGCTAATGAGTCTGCACGGCATGCTGATGATCGTTTCGATTCTTCTCGGCATCTCCGGCGTGATCAACTACGTGCTCCCGCTACTGCTCGGCGCCCAGGACATGGCCTTCCCGCGTTTGAACGCTTTCTCGTTCTGGATCGCGGTTCCGGGCGCGGTACTGCTTCTCTCCAGCTTTTTCATGGGCGGCTTCGATACCGGTTGGACGGGCTATCCGCCGCTTTCAGCCCGCGCCCCGGTAGGCATGCAGTTTTTCTTCCTCGGTATCATCGTGGCGGGCTGGTCTTCCATTTTAGGCGCTTTGAATGTGCTGGTGACTGTGGTCCGAATGCACGCCAAGGGAATGACTCCTTTCCGCTTGCCGATCTTTATCTGGTCCGCGGTCGCTACTACGGTCATCACATTGACCGCCACACAGCTTATCAGCCTTGCCTTTCAGTTGGTGATGTTCGAACGCTTATTGGGAATGGGCTTTTTCGATCCGACTAAGGGCGGCGACCCCATTCTCTTTCAGCACCTCTTCTGGTTCTATTCGCATCCTGTGGTGTACGTGTTTGTACTGCCCGGGCTGGGCGTTATTTCGGAATTACTGCCGGTATTCGTGCGAAAACCGTTATACGGTTACCGCTGGGTGGCGATGTCCTCCCTGGGAATTGCGCTGGTCGGATTCCTGGTTTGGGCGCACCACATGTTTGCCTCCGGCATGAACGAATATCTACGCGTCCCGTTCATGTATAGCACGTTGTTGGTGGCCGTCCCCACCGGCGTAAAGTTCTTTTCGTGGGTGGCGACGTTGTGGAAGGGCAAGATCGATACGCCAACCCCCATGCTTTTTGTGATTGGCGGAATCGTCGTGTTCCTGTTTGGCGGTTTATCCGGCCCGCCGAACGCGACGGTAGCCACCGATTTGCACTTGACCGACACTTATTTCATCGTTGGGCATTTTCACGACACGATCTTCGGCGGATTCGTCTTTCCGTTCTTTGCGGCCATCTATTACTGGTTCCCCAAGGCAACAGGCCGCCGTATGAATGAAACGCTTGGAAAGATTCATTTTTGGCTGATGACGCCTACCTTTCTCGCGTTGACTCTCCTCATGATGCGGGTCGGCTTGATCGGTATGCGCCGCCGCATCGCGGACTACGACCCGGGCTTGCATATCGACGGTTATCATTTGGTCATGACGATTTGCGGATTCCTGATCGCTTTGTCCATTCTGATCTTCCTGATCAATTTCTTCCGCAGTATAAAGCACGGAGAAGTGGCAACCGGCAATGTTTGGAACTCGCGCTCTCCCGAATGGCAGGTTCCATCGCCCATGCCGGTGCATAATTACGACCGCCAGTTCGAGGTGGTGGGCGAGCCATACGATTACGGCCTGGCAGGCTCACAATACGTCAAATTTGTCGATCAAGAATAACGCGGCAGGATATTCTAATGACTTCTACTTCAATCACCCAAACGCACGATAAGTCCTCGGCCTTGAATCAAGGCCTGGTGATCTTCATTTATCTGGCCGTCCTGACCGGCATCGAATTTTTCATCGCGCTGACGATGGACAGCGTGCCCTTGTTGGTACTGGTGGCAATCGTGAAAGCCGCTTTGGTGGCTTACTACTACATGCACATTTACCGCCTGGTCGGCACGGAAGTGGCCGTGGATCACCACTCGTACGTGTATAAGCTCGTTACGAATCGCATCGGCTTGTGGATGTTCCTGCTCTCGGACGGTTTCATGTTCGGCGGCTTATTGACCACGCGTATCTATTTGCTGGGACTCACCCGTCCACACTTGAACCAGTTCCTCGGTCTGAGCGTGACCGTGGTACTGCTCATCTCGTCGTTTTTCATGAACCGGGCGGAAACGCTGATGGAGCGCGGCGACCGTAAAGGTTTCGTCGTCAACACGGCCATAACGATTGTCCTTGGCATCGCCTTTTTGCTGGGCGTGGTCGCGGTCGAATGGCCGACCGCCATTGCCGAAGGCGTGACGCCCTCTTCCGGGGCGGGGGGCGCCGTTTTCTTTATGATGACCGGTATGCACGCTTTTCACGTGCTTACGGGCGTTTTGTTCCTCTTCATTGTGCTGAGGAACGCTCAGCGCGGTTCGTATTCTGTCGAGAAACATTGGGCGGTGGAAGCTTCCACGGTTTATTGGCACTTCGTGGATCTTGTTTGGATCTTTTTCTATCCGGCCCTCTACTTGATCGGAAAAGTGATCGGCGGTTAACTTTATAAAAACGGGAGAATGCGTTATTTCCGGGGCGGCCAAAACATTGGTCGCCCCGCTTTGTGGAGATGGATAATGGATCGCAAGGTTATTTGGGTTGGGCTTGTATCTTTGGCGCTCATTGTGCTGGCTGGCCTGGCGACAATTTTGTTGAAAAGGCCGCCTCAATTTCGTGGAACAACTTATGACCCGCTGATACCTGCGCCGGAAATTGCATTGAGAAAAGCAGATGGGGGTGAATATCGTTTGAGCGATCAAAAAGGCAAAGTCATTGTTCTATACTTTGGATATACTTATTGCCCGGACATTTGCCCGACGACGCTTGCCGCTCTGAAGCAGGTTAGAACCGGTCTGGGCTCCGAAGCCGATAAGGTAGAAGTCGTTTTTGTGACTGTTGACCCGGCCCGCGATACCCCCGCGGCGATCCAGCGCTACGCCGCTCAGTTCGATCCGTCTTTTATCGGCTTATCCGGTTCCGAGGCGGATCTTCAGCCGATTTGGACCGCGTACGGAATCTTTCGCGAGCTCGAACCTAAAGATGCCAGCGGTAATTATGCCGTCTCGCATACGGCGCGCCTGCTGGTCATTGACCGGCAGGGAAACCTGCACGTTTCCTATCCATACGGCGAACAGTGGCAGGATATCTTGAGCGACATTGAGATTCTGATCAAGTAGTTAGGAGCAGAAGATGTGTTGGAAAAGAATTTTAGGAGCGATGGGGGTTTTGCTTCTGTTGGCGGCCTGCCAGCCTAAAGCGAATGTGTTGGAAGTCCGCGATGCCTGGTCCCGCCCAAGCCTGGCAGGCGGAAACGCGGCGGTATATTTTGTGATTGCAAACGGCACAGCGAAAGACGATGCGCTGCTTTCGGTGAGTACGGAGATCGCCGCGAGTTCCGAGCTTCACATGTCGATGAGCGAAGGGAACGATGTGATGACCATGTCGCCGGTCTCGGAAGTGCCTGTGCCCGCCCATCAGAATGTGAAATTTTCGCCGGGCGGTTATCATGTGATGTTGGTGAATGTATCCAAATCCCTGCAAATCGGCGATACCTTCCCGATTCGCCTGGTCTTTCGAAATGCGGGCGCGCTTCAGGTACAAGTCACCGTGAAGGAGCAATAAATTGAACTTTCGCACGATCGTTCGACGCGTTCTGATTTCCATGGGTTTGGGCCTATTACTTGGTCTGCTGTTAAGTGAAATCACTTTCGTCTTTATTCAAGATACTGCTCGCCCGCCCAAGTCTATCGAATTGGTAATTCCTGCCGGTACCGCCGCGTCGGTGGCGCAGGGGAAACAACCTCCAGCTTTGCCGCAGTCCATGAACTTCGTTCAAGGCGATACTCTGGTGATCAAAAATGAAGATACTGAAAATCATCAACTGGGGCCGCTGTGGATTCCGCCGGGCACCTCGGCCAGCCTGCAATTGGGCACGGTCGAGAACTTTATCTATGAATGTTCCTTCCAGCCGCGAAAATATTTTGGCATCAACGTCTATCAGCCGCTGACGCCCAGCGTTCGCATCGAAGGGATTTTGGAAGCCGGTGTGCCGGTGGGGATTTTGTTTTCTTTGTATAGCATTTTGATCTTGCAGAAGAAGACAAAGCCCTCGGCTTCGTAAATGAAAGCAATGCAGTTAATCGGCCTCATGTTCTCCCGCCGCTGGCTTGTAACGACCTTGATCGTTCTGGCGGTTTGTGCGGGATTTATCCGACTTGGGTTTTGGCAGTTATCCCGCTTACAGCAGAGACTTGCCTTCAACGCCCATTTTTCCGCGACCCGCGCCCTGCCTCCGCTTAATTTGAATTCGGCCTCCGCGGTGGACTGGTCTGCGATGGAATATCGTAACGCGGTCGTTACGGGCAGTTATGATTTCGAGAATCAAATTGCCTTGCGAAACCAATACAATAATCGTAACCAATATGGATACGCGTTATTTACGCCGCTCATACTCGACGACGGCTCTGCTGTGCTGGTGGAGCGCGGTTGGATTCCGGCTGACGGCAACTCCGCGCCTGCAGATTGGCGTCAATACGACCGGCCGGGCAAGGTCACGTTGAGCGGAGTCCTGCGCCTCGGGCGGGCCGCGCCCGAGGTAGGTGGAATTCCCAACCCAACCTTGACGCCCGGGCAAACACAACTCGAGTTTTGGTATCTGATCGATTTGGATCGGATCGCAAAACAGCTTTCCTATCCGTTACTGCCGGCCTATCTTCAGTTGGACCCCGATCCGGCTTCCGATCAACCGCCGATTCCCTATCCGTTGGCCGTTGATACGAGCAACGGTCCGCATCTCGGATACGCGATCCAATGGTTCGCCTTCTCGGCTATATTGTTTTTTGGTTATCCGTTGTATTATCTTAGGAGACAGAAATGATGAGATATTCTCTCTCTTCTTCAATGGCCCGCTTTGCATTGGCGTTACTGGTTGTAGTTCTGGCTCTCACAGTCGTTGGGCGTTTTTCCTTCCTTGCGGGCGCGGGCGCGTATTGTGTGACCTGGCCTTTGTGTATTCCAACCGCCCCTGTGGGCTGGCTGCAGATTTTGCACCGCTTGTTGGCCGCGCTCACCGCGGCGCTCATGATCTGGATCTTGCGAAAAGCCTGGCGCGAACGCCGCGATGACCGGCTGTTTTTGCCGCTTGTGACGATCA
>WBZO01004790.1_pt1 | contig 14321 bp, 14 predicted proteins | sample 5204261 | NCBI WGS metagenome assembly WBZO01 (sample SAMN12412400, study PRJNA552823) | activated sludge metagenome | isolation source: activated sludge from anammox sidestream of wastewater treatment plant... | place: USA: North Carolina | collected 2017-09
TTCAATCTGATAAACCGTATGACTTCCATGTCTATAATCCATGCCACACCTCCTGTGTGGCATATTCTCGCAGCTAAAGCTGACCGGCTGAAGCCGGTGGTTTTAACCTTATGATGGACAATAAAACGAGGCGTGTATCTGTACAAACAAGATTCAAAGCAGCTTGTGAATCGTGTTTGTATTTGAAAGTTTTGTTCGAAATTTGAGTTTTGTGGAGGTTCAATGGCAATGATTCGATCACCTGCGGTCGCAGGTCTGTTTTATCCCGCAGATATTCAGCAATTGCGGCACGATGTACAGCAATTGTTGTCGCGCGCAAAATTTCACGATACCAAACCCAAAGCATTGATCGTTCCCCACGCCGGGTATATCTATTCCGGTGCCATTGCCGCAACGGCTTATGTCAGTTTGAAAACAATTTCAACTCGGATTCAACGGGTCGTGTTACTCGGGCCGGCTCATCGGGTTGCGGTCTATGGTATGGCATTGCCAAGCGTGGATGTTTTTGCGACGCCATTAGGACCGGTTCGGCTGGATACAAAATTGATCCAAGAAATCGAGCACTTGCCGCAGGTAATGGTCAGTGACGCCGCGCATGCGCTGGAACATTCGCTGGAAGTACAACTACCGTTTTTGCAAAGCACGCTGGGTGAATTTTCTTTACTGCCGCTGGCGGTTGGCATGACGTCGGCGGAAGCGGTGGCGGAAGTACTGGATCATGTGTGGGGCGGCGAGGAAACTTTGATCGTTGTCAGTTCCGATTTGTCGCATTATTTGCCGTATGACGCGGCGCAGCAAACGGATCTGGGAACGGTGCAATCGATTCTGCAGTTCAACCGATCCATTGAGCAAGCGCAGGCATGCGGCAATATCCCGATTAATGGCTTAATCCTGGCAGCCCGGAAACATCATCTGAAACCGCAGCTATTGGATTTAAGAAATTCCGGAGATACCGCCGGTTCGCGCGATCATGTGGTGGGTTATGCCGCGATTGCATTTTCCTGATGAGGAGGGAATGATGATACCGGACAAAAACGAGCAGGGAAAAGTTTTACTGCAAGTCGCCCGCACAGCCATTGCCGATGCGTTGCGGCTGCCAACGGAACCGGCGGCAATCGATGTGCATAACATTTGGTTATCGAAACCGGGCGCAACGTTTGTCACGTTGACTCAGCAAGGAGAATTGCGCGGTTGTATCGGTTCCTTGCAGGCGCTCTATCCGTTGATTGATGACGTCACAAACAATGCGGTATCGGCGGCGTTGCATGACCCTCGATTCAATCCCTTAACGGTTACTGAACTTGGAGCCGTCGAAATCGAAGTTTCATTACTGTCGGAATTGGAGCCGCTGAATTGCGCAACGGAAGCGGATGCCTTGCGGCAACTGCGCCCGGCAATCGATGGCGTGGTATTTGAGTGCGGCCCTTATCGCAGCACGTTTTTACCGCAGGTATGGGAAAGCTTGCCGCAACCGCGGCAGTTTCTTGCGCAATTGAAGTTGAAAGCCCGATTGCCGCAAGATTTCTGGGCGGGTAATGTTCAATTATCCCGTTACACCGTAACCAAATGGCGTGAAGCCGATTTTCGTGAGGAGTCAGTTCATGGATGAACCGATTAGCGCCGCTCAGCGGCATCCGGCAAAATACTGGCACAAACTCGATGATGGCCGGATTCAATGCGATTTGTGCCCGCGCGATTGCAAATTGCACGATGGCCAGCGCGGTGCTTGTTTTGTTCGCGGCAGAATTGGGGATGCAATGGTATTGACGACGTATGGGCGCTCGTCCGGCTTTTGTATCGATCCGGTTGAAAAAAAACCGCTCAATCAGTTTTATCCGGGCAGCAGCATTCTGTCGTTTGGAACAGCCGGTTGTAATCTGGCGTGTAAGTTTTGCCAAAACTGGGATATTTCCAAATCGCGCAGTTTCGATAAACTGATGGATCAGGCCAGCCCGGAGGCGATTGCACAGTCTGCGAAAAAGCACGGCTGTAAAAGCGTGGCATTCACCTACAACGATCCGGTGATCTTTGCCGAATATGCCATGGACGTGGCGGATGCTTGCCATACACAAGGCATCAAAACCGTTGCGGTGACGGCGGGTTATATTCACGCGCAACCGCGGCGCGAGTTCTTTGCCAAAATGGATGCCGCGAATGTCGACCTTAAAGCATTTACCGAGGAATTCTACGTTAAGCAAACGGGGTCGCATTTGCAACCCGTACTCGATACGTTGCGTTACTTGAAACACGAAACCGACGTGTGGCTGGAACTGACGACGCTTCTGATTCCGGGGCTAAATGACTCTAGCCAGGAAATCCGCGCGATGAGTGATTGGATCATCCAGGAACTCGGGCCGGATGTACCGTTGCATTTCAGCGCTTTCCATCCGGATTATAAACTGACCGATATTCCGTCTACACCGGTTGAAACCCTGATCCGCGCGCGTCAAATTGCATTGGATGCGGGATTGCATTATGTCTATACCGGCAATGTGCATCACGTGGAAGGCGATACGACGTATTGTTCCTCCTGCGGCAGCGAATTGATCGTGCGTGATTGGTATGAAATCAAGCGCTATCATTTGACCGCAGATGGTCATTGCAGTGATTGCAACGCAGCAATTGCCGGCCGCTACGAGCAATATACCGGCCAATTTGGCAGGCAGCGTATTCCGGTGCGAATCGGAGCATCGGCATGACATCGATTAAGATTCCGGCGGGTTCCGCAACACTAAACGGTGAATTAATCGTGCCACCGGATGCTACGGGTATCGTACTGTTCGCACACGGCAGCGGCAGCAGCCGTTTCAGCCCCCGCAACACGTATGTCGCCAACGTATTGCAGCAAAACGGTATTGCCACGCTGTTATTCGATTTGCTGACACGTGCGGAGGATCAGGACTACGACGCGCGGCTTGATATCGGGTTGCTGACAGAGCGTTTGCTCGCCGCTACCCGCTGGTTGCAAAATAATCCCGCAACGAAATCTCTGAAATATGGTTATTTTGGCGCGAGTACCGGCGCGGCCGCGGCGTTACAGGCAGCCGCCGCCATGGGGGATGCGATTGCCGCCGTCGTTTCCCGCGGCGGCCGCCCCGATTTGGCGGGGAAAAGCGCTTTGAGCCAAGTCATCGCGCCGACGCTATTGATCGTGGGTAGCGAGGATTACGGTGTGATCGAATTGAACGAACAAGCGTATGCGTTGCTGAAATGTGAAAAGAAGCTGACGCTCATTGCCGGTGCAACACACCTGTTCGAAGAGCCGGGCACTTTGGAGCAAGCGGCAAAGCACGCGGCCGATTGGTTTTCTGGTTACTTGTCTTGAATGAATTTTCTATTTAATTTCATTTGGATACCGGTATAAACTTATCCATAACATTAAGAAATTATCAAAAAAAACAAAAAGATAGCTTGCAAATGCGTTATAATTCACGCGCGCGAGTGAGAATTTGTTACGCGCACAACTAAGAAATTACTAGCTTTGTCTAGGACAAATAGACTAATCAATTCAGGCATGATGAGCTATTGTGTGTAATTGTTTTTTTAGTATATTTGAAAGAACAACAATAATAATAGTAATAACAATATTATAGTTTTTTCTTTACCTTCAACTGAGTCATTTATTTTTGTTTTTTTAATGAGTTTTTGCGATCTAAAAAAACTCGATGAGGATCGAAACTCTTTTCGATCTTATTGGAATTTTTATAAAGGAGTTAATAATGAAAAAAATAGCAGTAGTTACAGCCTTGTTAATGAGTGTCGGTGCAACACCTGCACTTGCCGCCATCGGTGATACCGTGACTTTTAAGTTTGACTTACCTTCTACGGCATCATTTGGTTCTGGATACCCTGTAGTAGCTGAACTTAAATTAACTGAAACAGCCAGTGGTGTCGTTACATTTGAGTTGATACCGAATTGGTCATCGCCCGGTTTTGCTGATCCTTCTGACTCGACTGTAAATCACCTCGAATTCGTTTACCAAGGACCAGCCTCGCCAACATTCGCACAACCATTAGTTCACGGTGCGGATATTAAAACTTTTGATTATCATACCAATCCGAATATGGACAGCGGTTATAAATCCGACGATCAGTATATTTCGATTGATTGGTTTAAGCCTAATCAAGCTGAACGGTTCGATGGCGATCATGCCAACAGTATTTGGACAATATCCGGTACAGGCGTAGATATTACTGATTTTACTGGAACATTAGCGCATCATACCGCTGGTAAGCCAGATCCGATTTTTGGTATCATTTCTGTTGATCCGTATTCTCTGACGGATCCACATCCAACACCATCGAATTGGGTCACATCGGCTGTTCCAGAACCAGAAACCTATGCCATGTTGCTGGCTGGCTTAGGATTGTTAGGTTTTTCACTGCGTAACAAAAAAGCATAATAAAACTTTTTTCTTGCTTTCTGAGTAAGGAAACACTTAAGGAGGGATTCTGTTCCGAACAGAATCCCTCTTTTTTATAAGATTGTCATAAGACTCAAATCAATTAATTCGTATTCCATTCAAGCCTCGCATCTCCTGTTACATCCATTTCTTCTTTCTAAAATAGATCAGCAAGCCAGCGCCGATTGTAATAAATACGCCCCAGATGGCCGGATAAGCCCAACGCCATTTCAATTCCGGCATATATTCGAAGTTCATCCCGTAAATACCCGCGATGAATGTCAGCGGGATGAAAATGGTTGCAAAAATGGTCAGAAATTTTATGGTTTCATTCATTTTATTGCTGATACTCGACAAATAAAGATCGTGCATGGCGGAAATTCTTTCCCGGTACGATTCGAGCGCATCGCTGACGCGCAAAACATGATCGTAGACGTCACCGTAATAGCGCAATGTTTTGGGTTGCAGCAGCGGTGAATCGATGCGCTGGATGGTGGCGAGCAACTCGCGCAATGGCGAGATATTGCGTTTCATCGAAATCAACCCCCGGCGGATTTGCTGAACAGTCTGCAGCATTTCTTTGCCGGAATTGAACAGAATATTGTCTTCCAGCGGATCCATGATATCGTCGAGATTATCTTCCACGACAAAATATTCATCGACGATGGTATCAAGAATGACGTATGCCAGATAATCACTGCCGAATTGCCGCATGCGGCCATTATGGTTCTGCAAATGAACATAAATCGGATTGAAAGTGTCATCGGCTTTTTCCTTGAACGTTATCACATAATTGGCCAATAACAGGATGCTGATTTGTTCGTACTGCAAGCAGAAGTTTTTTTCGTAATCAAGACTGATGCCTTTGATCACCATATAAAGAAAGTTATCGTATTCTTCCAGCTTAGGGCGCTGGTGAGTGCTTAAAATATCTTCCAGCACCAGCGGGTGGATATCGAGTTCCTGACCGATGTTTTCAATAATTTTTGTGTCGCTGAGCCCATCCACATTGATCCAGGTAATCAGCCCGGCATTCTTGAGTTGCTGCAGTTCCGCAATTGAACTGATTTCCCGGCGTATCAAAGTACCGGCATTGTATTGCGTGACTGTGATCCGGCAACGCGATTCGAGTTTTTCACCGATATGCACCAACGTTCCGGCCGGAAGTCCGGATTTGTCCGCAGGACTGGTATATTCCGCTTTATCGGTAAGTGGCTGGCTTTGGTGGGGCGTCTTGGTTGCGGATGGATTCATAAAAGCTTCCTGGCGTGACAGAAGGTGTTTATTTTAGAAGCTTTACTGACGCTTTGGGGAGATAAGCGAGAAGGGAGATTGGATGTCGCACTATTGCAATGCGCTAAACTAAGGCTAAGGCGGATTGATTGCGCGGCGAGCGTTATTGGAATCGTTTCTTGCCGTGGTTAAACCGATTCGTTAAGGTCGTGCATGGGTATCGGGGAGTGTTTGCCGTGCAGCGAACACCAATCCTGCCAAACCTTACGGGCTTCTTCGACGTTACTAAAAGTCCAGAGGACTACGCCGTCTTCGGTCATCAAGGTTGCCATTTTGTTCGGCCATTCTTTAATCAAGCATTGCATAATTTTCTCCTTTGTAATTTTCATGCAAAGCATACCGATGCAATATGAAGATTTTATGACAGCAGTTGCATGAATTTTGCGTGATACGTTTTTTTGCGCAATACGTGTATGATTGAAGACGATAGTTTGGCAAAAATACTTTTATTGAAGGAGAAAACAATGGATAAGACCTTATGCTTGAAATTGAGTGGCATCGTCGTGGCAGCAATGATTGCCGGTTGCGCCGGTACAACATCACAGCAACAAAACCCGCTTGATACCGTTGGCCAAGGTTTGTCAACGATCGAAAGTGCCGCGCAAAGCGGCCGGCAAATGATTGATGCCGGCACGGCGGCAGCCAATACCGCAGCAACGAACCAAATCGGATTGGTCGATATTTTGATGCGCCAGCTCGGCGTATCGCAACAACAAGCACTGGGCGGCGCCGGTGCTATCTTTCAAGTGGCTCAAGGAAGCATGAATCCGCAAGCATTTGCTACCTTGTCGCAATCCATTCCCGGCATGAATACCATGCTGGGCGCCGCACCGGCTTCGCCGATTGCCGGCGGACTGTCATCGCTGATGGGGGGCGGCAATAACACATTAGGCAATATGGCTGTGCTTGCCGCTTCGTTTCAACAATTAAACCTGTCCCCGGATTTGGTCGGTCAATTTATTCCGATCGTTACCAATTATGTCAGTCAGACCAGCGGGCAAATGACGGCCAATTTGCTGCAAACTGCATTGACCGCGCGCTAACCGATACCTAGGGAAACGCTGAGTAATTCAACGAAGTGATTCGCTCATGCAGTTAATTAATCAGCGTTTTCCTAGTAACACCGGGATGGAAGGTAACCGATACGATCCGGTTTCCGCTCCATCGACCGGTTCTAAATTCTCAAAAGCTCAGTGGAGTGTTGTATGCCTTGGACGGCAACACATTTTCCGGCTGCTATGCAAAATTTGATGCCAGCGGTGCGCCTGAAAGCGGTTGCGATCGCCAATGCGCTGCTCGAAAAAGGAATGGACGAAGGCCGGGCGATACGCATTGCCATTGCCCAAGCTAAAAAATGGGCCATTCGATCCGGTTGGCGTTAAAAATTATCTTGATCCAACTTTCTGTAAGAATTGCTGAATAGCTGCGGATCGTATTGTCAGATAACCTTAATCAATTTTGTAGTATAGTTCCCATTCTTATTTAAATAAAAAAATTAATTTACATACATAACTAGCTAAATAGATATAATTTATTGTTGAAAAATAAAACGAATTGATACAGTCCGCAGCCAATTATTTGGGAAAAGCTAAGTAACAATAACCGTATGCTTATATTTTTTTCGCAAGAAGCCAGCAATATCCCAGAACTATATAAGATCCCTTTCGATGTTCAGCAATTGAGCGATTTTGCCGAATGGGAAAAAAATAGAATCGTTCCATCGGCCTTTGTCATTGAAGGAAACGATCATCCATACGTTTCTTCCATCCTTGGGAAAATCCGTAGAGATAGTGAAGTTTTTGCATCGCTGTGTTTCTCGACAGTGCTGCTGCCTTCCTCGGACAACAGTCTGTTCGATGGCATCCTGCCGCCGCCTTTGGAGTTGCAGAAACAAATTGAAGCTACACAGGATTTATCAAGATCCCTGAAAGGGAAAGACAATTATTTGACACATCAGGGGCGATTAATCAACTATTTATGGTTACGTCCCAATTATATTGTGCAACCGTGGCATGAATGGAAGAATCCGCGCTTTTACCGGTATCCACTTCTGGAAGCCATGAGTTTGGATCAATCGGATTCTTTTGAATGGCTCAGAAACCTTGCCAATTCCAAAATTCTAGAATCGGTTTCGCTGCTTGACCGGCAACGGGAATGCATGTATTGCCGGTCTTCGCATTTGAGTTTTGTCGATATCTGCCCTAACTGTTCTTCCATTGATATTAAGTTGCAACCGTCGTTGCATTGTTTCACTTGCGGGTGTGTCGATGCGCAAGACAAATTCATGCACAGCGGTACCCTGGTTTGCCCTAAGTGCCATACGCATTTGCGGCACATCGGCAGCGACTACGATCGTCCGTTGGAGAATTATTCCTGTCACGCATGCCATCATGCATTTGTTGAAGGGGATGTGCAGGTGCGTTGCGCGATTTGTGAAAAAGACATGAATCCGAATGAACTCATTTTGAATGAAATCCATTCCTGGCGCTTGAGCGACAAGGGCAGGACGATTGCATTCCGCGGTGAAGTGTTCGACCTGTCGTCAGGATTCAATCAGCTCGATTTTATTTCCAGGGAATTGTTTATTCATGATCTGGATTGGATGATGGTCATGGCTCGCCGTTATCCGAATAACAATTTCAGTTTATTTGGAATTTATTTCGCGAATCTGCCGGATTTGGTGGAACTGTTCAATCACGCCCGGTTGTTACAAATGCTGGAATCCTTTGCGCAGCGACTGAGAAACTTGTTGAGAACGCCGGATCTTTCCACGCGCACCGCGGAGAATATGCTGTGGCTATTGTTGCCGAATACCGACGAACAAGGGCTCATGGGCTTTCAAAAGCGTATCGAGAAGAGTATGGATATGCTGTTGGAAGAAAGTGAATACAAACTGGATTTCCGCTTTATCACCGTTAATTCGCAGAAATTATCCAATAAGGAAAATGCTGAACTGTTGCTGGCTCGTCTTTTTGGTGAATTGCTATAACCGATGGAATCGCTAATCCAGGCTTGGTATGTTTTTCGCGTCACGTTCGCACATTATCCGGATGTGCAGTATGTGCTCATGCTCATTCCTTTTGTATTGTTTTTTGAATTGCCGCTTTATTTTGTCAACTGGATGGGGGTTTTCCGCTTTGTCATTAAAGAAGCCGTGGAAGCGCCGCATACTCCTCCTTACTATCCGCAAGTAACATGCGCAATTACCTGTTATGCCGAAGGGAAAGCGGTGCAAAATACCGTGATTTCGTTGCTGGAGCAGATCTACCCGGGGCATATTGAAGTGATCGCGATGGTCGACGGCGTTCAGAAAAATATCGCAACATACCGGGCGTTGAAGGAACTGTATGCAATCATGCCAAGATACAGCAACCGGACGTTGACTATTCTTCCGAAAATTCAACGGGGTGGCAGGGTTTCTTCACTGAATGCCGGACTAAGCCGGGCGCGGGGCGAGATTTTCCTGGCGTTGGATGGTGATACTTCTTTTGATAACCGGATGATCCATTCGGCTGTATTGCACTTCCAGAATCCCGATGTGGTGGCGGTGACCGGTCCGATGCGCGTGCGCAATGCCAAGAAGTCGCTCATAACCAGAATGCAAGACCTCGAATATATGCTCACCATGCAGATAGGCAAGTTGGGGTTTGCCAAGCTGAATGTGATCAATAATGTCCCGGGCGCTTTCGGGATTTTCAGGCGAACTTTTCTGCAAAAAATCGGCGGCTGGAATACCGGCACTGCCGAAGATCTGGATTTGACATTGCGCATCAAAAAATACCACTCTCGCTATCCGCACCTGCGGATTGATTTTGAACCGCTTGCGGTATCGCATACCGATGTGCCCGAAACCTTCAAAGATTTTCTCAAGCAACGGCTGCGATGGGACGGCGACCTTTGGTATATCTATTCGAATAAGCATAAATACGGCATTTCCCCCGCTACGATGGGCTGGAAGAATTTTATCTTCTTGCTGTGGTACGGAATTTTGTTTCAAATCATCATGCCTTTTGCCATCGTGATTTATACGGTTTATATGGCGATTGTGCTGCCGCTGCATATCTTTATCTTAAGTATGGGTCTGGTTTATGCATTTTATGTTTGCTTAGTGTTAATCCAATACCTTTTGTATCTGGTGGTCATTTCCGACAGAAAGTGGCGCGATTGCAGTGCTTTTCTGATTCTTCCGCTCTATCCTTTTTTTCAGTTTATCGCTCGCGTATGGAGCGCATTCGCCATTGCCAACCAGATATTTAATAAAGGGCATTTGGATTCGGCAATGGCGCCTTTGTGGGTACTAAAAAAAGGCAAACAGTGAAAATATTGCTATTTTTGTTGCTGCTGTTACTGCCATTGTCAAAAAGCGCCGCTGCCGGAGTCAGGTTGCTTTCAGAATTCTATCCGCATCTGGATCAAGCGGCATCGGTATTGAAAGCACAAGCGGATTTGGAAGCGGAGCGTTCCAATTTGCTTGCGCAAGAATCACTTAAAGGCTGGGAGGTGTTCGGTAGCGTGTCGGGAGGCTATCAAAGAAGTCCCTTTGCAAGAGAGCCGTTCGGACATTTCTTCGATCCCATGGCGCGAATTGGGGTGCGTTATCCGCTGCTTGGCAGTGCCGAAAGAAGACAACGTGCCGTGGAAGATGCTGCGACGCAGGTACGGATCGAAGGTATCCGGCTGGACTGGAGCAAACGTTTGGCGGCATTGTTCATCGAAGAAAACTATGCGGCTTATTGGAGCGCCCAAAAAATGCTGGCGTTGACCGATGCCTATACACGCTTGCGAAATGACGGGGTTGACCGGTTATTGCTTAACAGGCAAGAAGCCGGTTTACTCTTTAAATCGGATTATTTTGAATTCCTCTCAGCTTTCGACCGGGCCGATCGCACCCACATTGAATTTAGCAATAATAAGAATCAAGCATTGATGCGATTGGCGCACTTGACGAATACAGTGGTCTTGCCTTTTGAAGCGGTTAAACCGCCATTGGCGGAAATTCCGAACACAGCCGCGCACGATATCGAACAGCCAGATCTGCGGATATTGCAAGCTCAGATTGATAATCTTCAAAACATCCGGGAAATTGAAAGTTGGCAAGGTATCGATTCGGATATCTCGATGACGGCTTTCGGCGGCCCGGCGATTCCGCATCCGAGTCCGCCCGGTGACGGGATGCAGTGGGGATACGGCGGAGCGGTTGGTTTGAATTTCAGAATGCCGCTGGAAATCGTCAGCTACCGGAAAAATGAGCAATCGCGCCTAAACAGCCAATTGATCAGCTTGCGCGCGGACTATACGAGACGGGATCAGGAGCTGCAACATGAATTTCACGCGCTATTGAGCAGCTATCAGCAACTGGTGCAACAGATCAAGTTTCAACGCACCAGGCTGGAGGCAGCGCATGAATTGATCCGTGAAAGCGGGCTTCGGTTGCGGGTGATGGATGGCGATGTCATCGAGAAATACTTTAAGGCGATTAATGCCTATTACCGTGTCGCTATCGAGAATGTCGAAGCGGAATCGGAACACTGGAAACTGCATATCCGTTTGCGGCAATTTTTAACAGTAGCGGAGACCCAGGGAAAGGATTACTACCCGGCGGTTGAAACCGCAATGCTGCTTGAGCCGCTGCATTCGGCCGGTAATTTCCTTGGAAATAAGGATGCAAAACCGATTCCGGTAAAACAAGTAAAGCTGCCTGAGCCGGCATATCCGGCGATTGTTTCCAGCCAGTTCGCGGTTTATGTGTGGAATTTTGAGGCATTAATCAATCGCACCGATTTTTGGGGAAGAAAACAATCGAACGCGATAAACCGGTTGCTGATTTCCCTGAATGCACAGGAAATTTCGGCGGCATCCGCAAGTCCCGCAAGATTGACAAACTTTATCCGGGATTCGCGGCAGCGCAAGAAAAAAGTGGAATTGTTGTTAGGTGATCCGGATTGGATTCTGCCGCAGTTTCGCGCGAACTTGCTCAATCACATTGGCGCGCTTAAGCAGTTCGATTTCGACGGTTTGCACCTGGATATCGAACCCGATCAGCTTGAGTCGGAATTAGCGGGTGAAAAGCGCCTGACTGAAATGCTCGAAACCATCCGGCAGGTGACGGCGATATCGCCGTGGCCGGTGGGTGTCAGCATCCATCCCCGCTATCTGCAGCCGGAATCATCTTATGGGTTATGCATTCCCTGCAAACTGCAGGAGATCGGCGTCAAAGAAATTGCTGTCATGTATTATTCAATGAATATTCAGGCAATAGTATCGACTTTACAGTCAGTGATGCAGCGATATCCAGCACTCGTATTCAGTCTTGCACAGAGTCTGGAACAAGAACTGGGGCCGGAAAACAGTTACGCGCATAAACCGCGAAGAATTTTCAGTGACGCGATGCAGCAACTGCAGGATCAACTGCAACGGTCCAATTTTGGTGGTCTTATCATTCAATCATGGCAAGATTGGGAAAATTATCTCTATGAAAATTCGCTTTAATCAGCCCGAAAATAAAATCCCGAATGATGATCGAGGGTTACGGATTCAATATAGCGATGCCAAACGTCCAGGCAGGCCGTGGCGCTGGTATTTTATTCTGGCGATTGCCAGCCTGCCGTTGGTGTATTTGATTGGCAAAATTATGTGGGAAAGTTTTGGAATTGAGGCCCATGGACGGATCAAGGTCACCAATTTTATCGTTCGCGCTCCGGTGGAAGGCTACGTGCAGCAGATATTTTTCAAACCGCTGGAAATGATTCCTGAAGGCGCGCCGTTGGCGCGAATGGTGAACGTGGCGCTACAAGACAACCACGATCGGATCGGCATTGAAATTGAGTTGCTGAAAGCTGAGAAACAAAAGTTGATGACGCTGGCTGCACAATCTCGCGCCAGTTCTTTGCAATTATTAAAATACGCTCAGGAACAAAAAGATTTTGCGCATCAGCGCTTGCGGCAGTATGAGAAACTGTTTGAACAGGGAGCGGCGACACAAGCGGAAATCGCAACCATTCGCAGTCAATACCGGTCGGCGCTTGAAAATTTGGCGGTGCTGGAGAAAACCGAACGCCTGGAATACGAGAGAGTACGCAATATGGAGCTGGGAACTGCACCGGAGATGCGTCAGCTTACTAATCAAATTGGTCAACTGTCGCTAGAGTTCGAGAAAATTGAGGGTCAGTTGAAGCAATTAAATTTGTTTACTACAGCCGAGGGGATGATCAACGAGTTATTTGTACAACCGGGAGAATATCTGTCACGAGGGCAGGCGTTGCTGGAGATGATTTTTCCCGGCCAAGTTATGATCGATGCCTTTATTCCGCCTAAGTATCAGGATTACGCCGAAGTAGGGCAAATGGTGCGGGTTAAATTTCCTAACGGCGATACCGCGAAAGCCAGAATTATTGCAGTACCCGGTGTCATGCAGAAAACTTCAGCCGCCGAAATTAATCCGCTGGAAGTGGTGAGATCCGCGATTCTGGCACAAATGGAGTTTGTCGATACCGTCGATACGCGCTTGATTAACGGCATGCCGGTCACGCTGTATTTTGACTGATCCATTTACGGCGTATTGATGAGCGAGCCGTTTCTGCAAGCTAAGGAAACGTTAATTAATTGACTGCACGAGCGAATTACTTCGTTGCGCGGCACTCGCTTCCTTGCCTCTCAGATTGATATGTCCCGGTTGCTGCGTTCCGTGCGCTGTGCTTCATCTCATTCGTTGAATCAATCAGCATTTCCCTAAGTTACCATTACCAGTTTTCCCAGCGGATGATGTTGTTCCAGATAACGCTGTGCAGCAGCAGCTTCCGCCAGTGGAAAACTCCGCGCGACTGTCACGTTCAACTGCTGGCTATCGAATAACGCGGCGCATTGCCGCAATATGCCGGCTTGATGGCGTTTGGCTTCTTCCAATTCGAGTAATACCGGTGACAGCATCAGCTCGTGACTGAAGCGCACATTGCGTTTGCGCGCTTCGCTCCAGTCGGTTTCCACCGTGGCTTGCAGTATGGTGACTACATCGCCGTATGGCTTAACGCAGCGGAAACAGCTTTGCAAGACGGCCGGACCGACCGTGTCAAGTGCAATGTCCACGCCTTTTCCGCCAGTCCAGCGCAGCACTTCCGCGACGATATCCTGGGTACCGTAATTGACAATGCAATCGGCCCCCAGGTTTTTGACGAACTGTGCTTTTTCCTCGCTGCTGACGGTGGTAATGACTTTGGCGCCGGCAAGTTTGGCTAACTGAATGGCGGCATGGCCGACACCGCCGGCGCCGGCGTGGATTAATACCACTTGATCCCGGGCGATACGCGCCCGGTCATACAGTGCTTCCCAGGCTGTAATAAAGACTAATGGCGCTGCGGCTGCTTGCTCGAATGTCAAAGACTGCGGTTTTAATGCCAGCAAGCCGGCATCCGCCAGCGCATACTCGGCGTAGGTGCCTTGACGGTTATTAAAACCGGGTTGCGAAAACTAAACAACCACCGGCTAAAGCCGGTGGGTTTGAGTACGGACTGAAAGTCCGGATACGCGTCGACTAAACGACGCGTCTTATTCCGGCTCCATTTTAAAATTGTCGTTTGGATTTGGCTCAAAATGATGCTCCAAGTATTGTTTGATCATCTCTTCTGTCAT
>WBZO01004791.1_pt1 | contig 14320 bp, 7 predicted proteins | sample 5204261 | NCBI WGS metagenome assembly WBZO01 (sample SAMN12412400, study PRJNA552823) | activated sludge metagenome | isolation source: activated sludge from anammox sidestream of wastewater treatment plant... | place: USA: North Carolina | collected 2017-09
CGCACCACTTGCTTGCGCCGTTCATGCAGTTGCTCCAGCGTCGAATATCTTGCGTCGTCTTTTTCCATTTCAACAAGATGGGGGGCGATTCATAAATTTCAAGTATTATTGTGCCGAGTCAATAGTTACGGATTTATTGAATTCTCACAAATTGAGCTTCTATTCCATTCTCCTTCAATGAGACATTGGCTCGATCGGCGTCCGTCCGATTATTGAAGGGGCCAACTCGAACCCGGTACCACATGCCTCTATCCGCCAGATCGATCGGTTGAACCGTGGCGAATAAGCCCAACAACGCCAATCGTGCTTTAAGGTTTTCAGCTTCATCGTTTTTCCGGAACGACCCTGCTTGCAGAAAAAATTTCTCATGAGACGGCGGCGTAACACTGACAGGAGGAACAGCCGGTGGCGGCGCAGGCTCTGCAGGAACAATGCGTGGCTGAATTGCTGCGACTTGCGGAGCGGGTTCCGGTGGTGTTATGACCGGCGTGGGGCGCGGCGGCGCCAGTAGCGGTGTCGGCTCAACAGGTTTAGCGGGTTTATTGATAACCTCCGGCGTTTTGACGCTGACGGGTGGCTCAACCGGTGGCGGCTCGGCAGCCGGCCGGTAGTGATGATCGATTTCCGGTTCGTCTACGCCGGGTAATATTTTATAGAAATCAAACTTTGGTTTTTCTTCGACTAAATGAACCGGTTCTTCTTTCTCTGCTTTTTCCGGAGGGGCGGACGCCTCTACAGTCGATTGTTTTTGATGGATCTCTGCCGAACTGGGCACTTTCTCAGTTGCGAGAAAGGGATTCGGGCCGTAGTTAAAATACACCCAGATACCGATGGCGCTGGCAAGTCCCAATGCATAACCCACAAATCCGCCCAAGAATGCCGAGCCGCTTTTTTCCGGTGACGATCGGGCAGGCTTGCGGGATTTATAATCTCGACTCATGAATATCCTTCAGTAATTTTTGGTTACATTTTATCAGGCGCGCTGACACCGAGTAATGTCAAACCATTATTTAACACTTGGCGGACGGCTGCAATTAGTGCCAAACGAGCGTATTGCAATGGAATTTCCGGTACCAGAAAACGCGTTGAATTATAGTAGCTATGAAATTCGCTTGCCAGTTCGCGGAGATGGAAGGCGATCAGGTGTGGCGAGTATTCGCGTGCAGCCATCTCTACAGTATCCGGAAAATCGATGAGTTTTTGTAACAACGCCAATTCAAGCGGGTTCGTCAGAATCGTGGTATCCGCCGAGACCAGTTCGTCTACTTGACCATCCCATTGCGCCAGAACGCTGCATACCCGCGCATGTGCGTACTGCACATAATAGACCGGATTCTCGTTGCTTTGCGATTTCGCCAAGTCTAAATCGAAGTCCAGATGCTGATCGCTTTTACGCATCACATAAAAAAAACGAGCCGCGTCTTTACCAACTTCTTCGCGTAGTTCCCGTAAAGTGACAAACTCGCCGGAGCGTGTCGACATCGGTGCTTTCTTGCCGTCGCGATAGAGCACGGCGAATTGCACCAAGGCAATTTCAAGTTTTGCCGGATCCAGTTCAAGTGCTTGCAAAGCACCTTTTACCCGTGGGATATAGCCGTGATGATCGGCACCCCAAATATTAATGACTTGATCAAAGCCGCGTTCAAATTTATTCAGATGGTAGGCTATGTCTGAAGCGAAGTAGGTAAATTGACCATTATCGCGTTGTACGACGCGATCTTTTTCGTCGCCGAAATCGGTTGAGCGAAACCAGATTGCGCCATCTTGTTCGTATAGGTATTTTTTGTCCTCGAGCAATTGCATGGTGCGAGCAACGGAACCATTATCGTACAGCGATTGTTCCGAAAACCAGATATCGAATTCAACGCCGAACTCCATCAAATCGTTGCGGCAATCCCCAAGTTGCTCGGTCAGCACGAAATTATGAAAATACGCATAATCTTGACCCAGGATTTTTTTGGCATTGGCGATTAATAGATCCAGATGCTCATCGGTTGTAACTACGGTCTCTAATACTTGGATAGGCAGACCATCCAGTAATAATGCCGGTTGGTGGACATACCGTTCTGCATGCGCCTGGAAGATTAATTGCGCCATGGCGCTTACATAGCTTCCTTGATACGCGTTTTGCGGGAATGGTATGTGGATATCGTTGAGTTCCAGATACCGCAGCCAAGTGGAAAGTGTCAGTATATCCATTTGGCGGCCGGCGTCATTGACGTAGAATTCCCGCGATACATTGAAACCCGCTGCTGACAGAACATTTGCAAGGCTCGCGCCATAGGCGGCACCGCGGCCATGGCCGACATGCAACGGACCGGTCGGATTCGCGGATACAAATTCCACTTGAATTTTTTTACCTTGCCCAGAATCGCCATGGCCATAGGCGGCTTTGCTTTGCAGTACCTGATGCACGTATTGCTGCTTGGCGGCGTGGGTTAAAAACAAATTGATGAAGCCGGCGCCGGCGACTTCCACCTTATCCAGATACGGCGATGAGGGGAGAGCAGCAATCAGCAAACTGGCAACTTCGCGGGGATTTTTGTGCAATGATTTGGCCAATTGCATGGCCAGATTGCAGGAATAGTCGCCATGACTGGCCTGTTTGGTACGGGTTAATTCTATGCGCAGCACCGTATCCGGGGATGTGATGGCGCGAGCCGCTTGTTCTAAAAGTCCGGAGAAATGGGTTTTGAAATTCGGGCAATCACAAGAAGTCATGGTTTAGGGAATAGCGTTATCAATTTGGTTGGTATAGCCGGAGATTGGAATCGGTTGTAGCCGGTATTTTACCAGGTCGCGGTATCAAGCCAAAGATTGTTGGCGGTGGGTTTCAAATAAACAGATCCCAGCGCTGACCGCAACGTTCAAACTTTCCACTCCGCCAAGCATGGGAATGCGTACCAATTGATCGCAATTTTCCCGTGTCAAGCGGCGCATGCCTTTCTCTTCGGAGCCGAATACCCACGCGACGGCGCCTTTTAATTGAAAATGAATCAGATCGTGTTCGGCGTCTTCTGCAGTTCCGTAAATCCAAACATTCCGGTCTTTCAATTGTTGGAGCGTGCGCGCAAGATTGGTGACCGCGATATACGGCACGGTATCGGCGGCACCGCTGGAGACTTTGTAGACCGCGGGCGTCAAGCCGACTGCCCGGTCTTTGGGAGCAATCACGGCATGAACACCGAATGCATCGGCCACGCGCAGGCACGCACCTAAGTTATGCGGATCCTGAATCCCGTCCAATACCAGCAATCGCGCTGGTTCGGTCAAGCTATCGAGAATATCGTCAAGGTCGAAATGCTGGTGTGTCGCATCAATACTCGCAACCACACCTTGGTGACGATGACTGCCGGTAATCTCGGCCAGTTTCGCGCTGTTACTGGCGGTAATACGGATTTTGTGGTTTCCGGCAAGCTGCAACAGATTTCGCGCGCGATGATCATCGCGCGTTGCATCGATGATGATTTCTTTGATACTGCCGGGATTTTGCCGCAAACGGCTGGTGACGGCGTGAAAACCAATAATGAAGCGGATACCTGACACAGTTCGGTTAATTGAGAGTTGGAAGCAGTGAATGCGTGATCACGAAAAATTGCTGGGTAATATTGTATGGTAAATTCAAGCCATTAAGGAGCTTTCTTTTTTTTAACGCGCTCTTTTGCTTGAGATCGCTTCTGTTTCTTCTCAGCCTCGATCAATACAAAATCAATTTTGCTGGTTTCCAGGTCGACGCGGACTACTTGCACGCGTACCCGGTCGCCAAGCCGGAATTGCTTGCCGCTGCGTTCGCCAAGCAGCATGTGCTTTATCGCATCGAAGTGAAAATAATCGCTGGGCAGATCGGAAATATGCACCAATCCTTCGACATACACTTCGTCGAGCGCCACAAACAAACCGAATCCAGTTACGCTGCTGATAACACCATCAAAACATTCGCCGATTTTATCTTGCATGTAAAAACATTTGAGCCACGCTTCGACGTCACGCGTGGCATCGTCGGCGCGCCGTTCGGTCATGGAGCAATGCTGACCGAGCATATTCCAGTCACCCGGTTGATAGATTTCACCATTCAAAACAGCTTTGATTGCCCGGTGAACGAGCAAATCGGGATAACGCCGGATCGGCGACGTAAAATGCGTATAAGCATCGTAAGCCAAACCGAAATGTCCGGTCAGATCGGGGCTATAGATGGCTTGCCGCAAAGAACGCAGCATGACTGTTTGCAACAATTGCGCATCCGGTCTGTCTTGGATTTTAAGCAATGTTTGCGCATAGTCTTTGGCGCTGGGTTTATTCTTGCCGCCGAGTGGAATGCCGAATTCTTTCAAGAAATTCCGCAGTGTTTCAATTTTCTCGGGAACCGGACTTTCGTGAATGCGGTATAACGTGGTCTGGCCGTTCTTTTGCAAAAAATCCGCCGCGCAAACATTGGCTGCCAGCATGCATTCTTCGATTAAACGGTGCGCATCGTTGCGTTGTACCGGTACGATTTTTTCGATTTTGCCCTGATCGTTGAAAAACATCTGTGTTTCAGTCGTTTCGAAATCAATGGCGCCACGTTTCTTACGTGCTTTCAATAATGCCTTGAAGAGCTTGTCGAGCAATTGCAAATGCGGCAGCAATTCCGCATATTCTTCGGCTTCTTGGCTACTGTTGTTTGCCAGCATGGCGGCGACGCGGGTATAGGTTAACCGGGCGTGAGACCGCATCACGGCAGGATAAAATGTGTAATCGATAATCTCGCCGCTGGTTTTAAAACGAATTTCGCAAACCATGCATAGCCGTTTCTGGTTTGGATTCAGTGAACACAACCCATTCGATAAAACTTCAGGGAGCATTGGGATTACGCGCCGCGGAAAGTACACCGAGTTGCCGCGGGTATAGGCTTCCTGGTCGATTGCGTCACGTGGTTTGACATAGTGGCTGACATCCGCGATGGCGACGAACAACCGGTAGTCTTTGCCATCCTTCTCGCAATACACAGCGTCGTCAAAATCTTTCGCAGTTTCACCGTCGATGGTCACCAGCGGTAACTGACAGAGATCCCGGCGCCCCGACCATTCTTTCTTCAGCACATTTTTCGGAAATTTCGCTGACAATTTGCCGGTTTCGGGAGAAAACTCGTAGGGGAGATCGTGTTTGCGCAGCGCGATTTCAATTTCCATTCCCGGCGCGGTGTAGTTACCCAGGATCTCAACAATTTTGCCGATCGGTTGCGCGTGTTTATTGGGTTGTTGAATGATTTCCACCATCACAACCTGACCGGCTTTGGCTTTTAACGAATGTTCCTTGGCAATCAGGATATCCTGGCTGATACGTTTATTTTCCGCGACGACAAACAAAATCCCGTGATCGATATGTAACCGCCCAACCAATTTTGTATTAGCCGATTCCAGTATCTCGACAATTGCCGCTTCACGGCGGCCACGCCGGTCCAAACCAATTTCGCGCACGAGAACCCGGTCGCCGTGTAGCGCTTTGTGCATTTCCTTGGCACTTAGATACAGATCGCTGCTGCCATCATCGGGGATTAAAAAACCAAAACCATCCGGATGTCCTTGCACCCGGCCTTTGATCAAATCCAGCTTTTCCATCACGCAAATATCGTCTTTGCGGTTACGGAAAATCTGACCTTCGCGCATCATTGCCGCCAATCGGCGGCTAAACAATGCCTGCTCTTTTTTTGTAATCGATAGCAGTTTGTATAGTGTTTGCTCGGCAACCGGAATGCCTTGTTGCTTCAAAATCTGCAAGATATATTCGCGGCTTGGCAGGGGCTGCGGATAACGTTCTTTCTCCCGCTGGAGAAAGGGATCCAGATCACGCAATTTTTGCTTCTTGTTATTTGACAAAACAGTGATTTCCTATAGAATGACGCGTTTTCCGGCAGCCTGATCTGGCTGCATCTTGCCCAGATGGCGGAATTGGTAGACGCGCATGGTTCAGGTCCATGTGCCTTCGGGTGTGGAGGTTCGAGTCCTCTTCTGGGCACCATCAAAAGCAATTAATTCATTAGATTTAATAGAAAATATTTCCATAAAAATTTTTTCTATGCCTAAAGCTGCGCCTAAAAAAATTTGCTGGGGGATTTTCGATCAATTTTCCGGAAGAATTTTATCTTCCCAATTCGATATAAATCTTATATCACATTCTGATGAATTACATTTAAAAATGGAATCAATCGACGATTGCCGCCCAAGGTTAATGCAATTTTTGCTTTAATAGCTTGCAGACTGGTTTCATTGTTTCCAGCAGACAAAAACCTTGCCATGTAAGTACAAGAAAAATATTAGGGTAATGGGTCAATGTAATGATAAATTATGCAAAGTCACAAAATTTCAAGCAAAACTTATTGATGATTACATCGGATCTTCAAGCTTTTTCAAAGCAGTCAAAGAAATATTAGCAGCCCGTGCTATGCGGATTGCAGGTGGGTGTTTGTATGGTATTGGTGGTGTTCTTTTTTTTGTTTATTGATTCAGTGGCTGCAGATCCCGTTAAGTCAATCCGGCTAAAATAATAAAATGACTGATTCATGTGAATTGTTTCGCATTGGCTATCTGATGTTGAATCCGGTTGGCCAGATTCAAATAATAAATCCGGTTGCTTGCAAGATTTTTGGAATCAAAAAAAACGAATTGCTGCAGCAAGATTTTTCCGATTTTATTCTTACAGAAGACAAATCTTTATGGAATCAATTATTCTCAGGTAGAAATGAAGATGAATTGAAAGGAAATCTGCAATTGCGATTGCTGCGCTGCGATGGTTCTATTTTTCTTTCAAATCTTCACTATTTTTATCAAAAAGATGAATTGGGTTTGTCCGTATTTCGCATATTCATTATCGAAGATTCTCAGCAAAATCCGGAAGCCGTTACCGGTCGCTCAGCAATTCAGCAGAACGATTATTTGTTCGCATTCTCCCCCGTGATTGTCTACAAATGCGATGTTTTTTCCCCATTTACAGCAAACTATATCAGTAGCAACTTAACCAAAATTCTTGGGTATTCCGTGGAAGAATTTCTTTCCGCGCCGGATTTCTGGATTAACCGCATTCATCCGGAAGATCGCGATAAAGTATTCGCCAACCTTTCGCTGTTGTTTTTTTCCGGCAGACAACTCCATGAATACCGGTTTAAACATCAGAATGGGCAATGGAAATGGCTTAGGGACGAACTTTTTTTGATTACGGATTCAAGTGGCACGGCCGTGGAGGTTGCCGGTTACCGAAGCGATATCACCGAGAGCCGGGAAAAAGAGGCTGCATTATACGATTCGCGGAATTTGCTGAAAACCATTATTGATACCGTGCCGTTGCGTATTTTCTGGAAAGACAAACAATCGCGCTATTTAGGTTGCAACCCTGTGTTCGCCAAGGATGCCGGCGTGAAATTTCCGCAGCAAATCATTGGCAAGAATGACTATGATTTAAGCTGGACTAAAGAACAAGCCGATCACTATCGCGCCGATGACCGGCAGGTAATCGATTCAGGCGTATCCAAGCTTTATTACGAAGAACCGTTGAATACTTCGGACGGTAACACGATTTGGCTGCAAACTTCTAAAGTGCCGTTGCGTAACACTCACCATGAAGTCTTTGGGGTGCTCGGCATTTATCAGGATATCACCGAGCAAAAACAGTCAAACGATACCATGCGGTTGGCATCCGCTATTTATCATTATAGTAACGAAGCCATCATGGTATCGGATGAGAATAATCTGATCATGGCCGTTAACCCGGCTTTTACCCGCATGACCGGTTATGAACTGGATGATGTAAAAGGGAAAGATCCGCAAATTTTTAATTCCGGCCGGCACAAAAAATCCTTTTATCAGAAAATGTGGCAGAAGCTGCTGGCGGAAGATCACTGGCAAGGAGAAATCTGGGATCTTCATAAAGACGGTAGCGTGCAAGCAAAATGGATGAATATCAGCATCATCCGTCAGGCGGATCAACGGATTTACTGTTATGTCGCGCAATTCTCCGATATCACTGAAAAAAAGAAATTGGATGAATTATATTTAGCGCAGGCAAATTACGATGATTTAACCAATTTGCCGAATCGAAGTTTATTCAAGTATCAATTGAATAAGGAAATCAAGAAATCGCGCCGCAACAATTTGCTGCTGTCTTTGTTGTTTCTGGATTTGGATCATTTCAAGGATATCAACGATACCTTGGGACATGCGATCGGCGATAAATTGCTGGCGGAAGTTTCGTCACGCATCCTGAAATGCGTGCGGGAAACCGATACCGTGGCGCGCTTGGGTGGCGATGAATTTGCAGTCATTCTCCCCGATATCACCAAGCCGAGAATTGAAATGATCGCCCAGAATATCATTGCAGCATTGAATAAGCCGTTCATTCTGGATCAAAATAAGGTTGAGCATTTTATTTCGACCAGCATCGGTATTGTGTTATACCCGGCGGATGGACTGGACTTGGAAAGTCTCATGAAACACGCCGATCAAGCCATGTATAAGGCAAAAATAGAGGGGCGGAGCCGCTTTTGCTATTTTACGCGTTCCATGCAATTTGAAGCGTATGAAAAAATGACGCTTACCCATCAACTCAGAAGTGCATTGGCCAAAAACGAATTGCAGGTGCACTACCAGCCGATTCTGGATTTATCCAGTAAGCGCATTATTAAGGCCGAAGCGTTATTGCGCTGGAATCACGCAAACCGGGGATTGATCGATTCCTCGATCTTCATTCCAATTGCTGAAGAGAGCGGATTGATCAACGAAATCGGCAATTGGGTATTTATGCAAGCTTGTGCTTTGATTAAGCGCTGGCTGGATGAATTTGGAACCATCATTCAAATCAGTGTCAACGTTTCGCCCATTCAGTTTAAATATTTCAACAAGTACGCCTGGTCGGAGAAACTGAATGAGCTAGGGCTGCCGGGAAATTGTATCAACGTTGAAATCACCGAAGGGTTGCTATTAAAGGATACTGCCGATGTCAAGGACCGCCTGCTGGAATACCGCAACGCCGGCATTGAAGTGTCGATTGATGATTTCGGTACCGGTTTTTCCTCGCTGTCTTATCTGAAAAGATTCGACATTGACTATCTCAAGATCGATCGTTCGTTTATCAGCAATTTGATTAACAATGAAACCGATCGCGCATTGGTTGAAGCAATTATCGTAATGGCCCATAAACTGGATATATTCACGATTGCGGAAGGCGTGGAGTCCAAAGAGCAACAGGATTTATTAATTCAGTTCGGTTGTGATTACGTGCAAGGTTTTTATTATTCTCCTGCTATTCAAACAGATGAATTTGAGCGCCTGCTGGCGCATCAGAAAATGTGAAGGTCTTGTGCCTGAGCGGCAAATCATCCGTTCCAGGCGGTATCATCCGGTTGAAATACTGTCCGCTACTTTACTAAACTGGCATTAACCAATTCAAATGTCAGTGCCGGTGCATCAGTAATCTGTTGCAATACTACGGCATACGTAGCGATGCTTCCGCTGTCATTGGTGACATTGATAAACGGAATTTGCAACTGACCCGTGGCTTGCGTGAAAACTGTCGCGTCGTCACGGAAACGTTCAGCCAGCGGTTCAACTTGTGACACTTCGAATCGAAGCGGCGCGCTTCCGGCGAGCATTTGCATGCGAACGCGGTAAACGGTGTCGCCACCACCGGAGAATCTTGCAGTGACAGCGGGGATATCCACCGCGCTGCCGTCGAATCCGGCATTGGGAATCAGTTTGTAAACGGTGCCGGTTTCGCCGAATGGGGTGCCGGTGGTGTTGCCGAGCACGTAGAGTTCGCCATCGCCGTCCTGTCCGAATCCCAATACCCAAAAACCCGGTTGTGCGCGATCCGCAAGCTCCAGCTCAAAGATAGCGCCGCCATCGGTATAAAAGATCCGGCCATCGCCGTTGCCGGTTTTGGAAGCATCGCCGAATACATATTTGCCTTGCAGATCGGTGATGGTGTTACCGCGGTAGACAAATCCCCCGATGACGGCGGTGCCTTCGTCGTGGTCGTACTGCACCACCGGATCTTTAAAATCGCCCGATACCGCTTCATCGGTGACAAACCCGGCACTAGTACCATTCGGGTCAAAACGGAAACTGCCTTCCTTCAATCCCCAGCCATAATTACCGCCTGCCTGAACCAGATTGACTTCTTCGATCGCGTTTTGTCCGACATCGGCTAACACCAATGCGCCGGTTTGCGAATCGAAAGAAAAGCGGAACGGGTTGCGGAAACCGTATGCATAAGTTTCGCGAAGAACAGTCGATGAGCTGGCGAAGGGATTATCGCCCGGAATGCCGTAGAGGCCGTTATCCGAATTCGTCCCCAGCGGATCGATCCGCAGCAAACTGCCGAGCGGGTTGGCTGGATTCTGTCCATTGCCGTCAGCGCCATGGCCGCTCATCGGCGCGCCGATGAATGTTTGGCCATCGCGATCGTCAGCGCCGCCGCCATCGCCAAAAGCGATATAAAGTCTTCCATCCGGACCGAAATTGAGCGCGCCGCCATTATGATTGAATTGCGGCTGATCGACAGTCAGCAGCACGCGAACATCCATTGGTTCGGGTTCTGTGGCGAATTTTGAGAAATTCATCTTCCATTCGCGAATGACAGAACGATGATTGGCCGAACCGCCGGGAGGAATAGTTGAAAAATCGCTATTCGCGCTGACTGGTTCCGAAGTATAGGTATATACCAGCTCGTTGTCGGCATACTGCGGATGAAAAGCGAATCCGAGGAATCCGCGCTCATCGTACGATTCACTGCCAAAAGCACCCAGCGGAACCAGCAGAGTGGATAAATCGAAAAATAATTTACTGCCATCGGCCAAGTTAATTCGCCACAATTTACCGTTTTGATCGCTGACATATAAATATTCAGAATCACCCGGCGCTGAAACGCCCCAATTCGGCGCGGCCAATCCGGATGCAATGGTTTTTAAGCGCACGCGGATGGTGCCTTTCTCGATTGTTGCAGGAATCGGATTATCCAGTCTCTTGGCTAAAGCTGTGTCATTGGCAGCGGTATCCAGCGCGATTGTCCGACATGTCAGGCCTAGTAATGCAACAAACACGATCAGTTGGGTGATTTTCATGAGAGACCTCCTGTTGGCAAAATGCGGGTTCGAGAGGTTTAATGATGGTACGATTTGCTATCGCAAATGGGGAGTTTTTATAGATGTTGTGCCACTGCAAGGTAGCACGATAAGCTATTTTGATCGGCATGACAATGCAGCCCATTGCTAAAATGCGAATCGGCGCCGATCCGGAACGCTGTGATCAATCATTTGTTTTCGAAGCACTTATTAATTTCATCCGATTGTTATGCGAGTTTATTTATCGTCGACCTTAAACGATCTTTTCCCTGAACGGCAGGCAGTCAAGGAAGTATTGGGCGGCGAGTGCGTAGTGGTCGAAAGTTACACTGCCGACAAGCGCAGTGTGCGGGATAGCTGTCTCGCCGATGTGGCTGGCTGCGAGCTGTATATCGGCATCATCGGGCGGCGTTATGGGCACATACCCGACGGAGAAAACCTTTCCATTACCGAACTGGAATACCACCAAGCGGTAGCATGCAATATCCCAACCTTGGTTTTTATCAAAGACGATGACGAGATCAAAGGCAAATTCCACGATGCCGTCACCCAAGAAAATCCGCCGCAGTTGATCGAAGCCTTCCGGCAGCAGATCGCCAGCCGCGCCGCAGTTTTTAAAACGGCGGAAGATTTGAAAGCGCATGTCCTAAAAGCTTTTTTCCGTCGTTTCCAGCAAAATCAAACACCGCAACGAAAACACATCGAAGGCGAACCGTACCCTGGTTTGCGCGCTTTCAGGCCGGAAGAATCCGACCGTTTTTTCGGGCGCGATGTCGAGATCGAGGATTTGCTCGAGCGGTTGCTGGCGCGCAACGACCGTTTTATCGCGGTGATCGGGCCATCCGGTTCCGGGAAGTCGTCGCTGGTGTACGCCGGTTTGATTCCGGCGTTGAGCCTCAAAAGCATCGGCGGTGTGCGTTGGGCGACCGCCAGTTTCTCGCCGCGCGAATTGGGCGACGATCCGTTCCTGCCGCTGGCAGCCGCGTTGAGCAAAACGTTTCCCGGTCACGGCTGGCGCGCACCGGATCTGTCGCAGCGATTGCGCGCCGATCCAGCCAGCATCTCGGTCATCGCGCAAGAAGCATTGCAACCGCAGGGCGCGAATGCGCAATTGCTGCTGTTTGTAGACCAGTTTGAAGAACTGTTCGCGGCAAAAGTCGATGCAGCCGCGCGCGATGCGTTCTTCCGGTTGCTCGCGGCGGCGGCAAGTCCACGGCTGCGTGTCGCGGTGGCGATGCGCTCCGATTTCTACAGCCACTGGCCGCAAGATGAGGCCAGTGCCGCACTGCTGCGCCACGGGCATTATTCCGTCGGCACGCCCGGCGCGGCTGCGTTGGAAAAAATGATCGTCGAACCCGCCAAAGCCGCCGGACTCACCATCGCGCCGCGGCTGGTGCAACGCATCCTGACCGATACCGGCACGGCGCCGGGCGCATTGGCGCTGGCGGAATTCGCATTGGCGCAATTGTATGCGCGCAGAAACGGCAACGAGCTGACCGAAGCCGCGTACCAAGAGATCGGCGGCATTGCCGGCGCCATCGACGGCCTGGCCGAGGAAGCGGTGACACGCGCGCAACAAACCAACAATCTGGACGAGGAAACCTTTTCGCGCTTGTTTATTGCCATTGCCAATGTCGAACAGCGCAACGACGACGATACCGGGGCGTTAGCGGTGGTGCGCCGCCGGGCGCGGCCGTATGAGTTATCACCTCCGGCTTTGCTGCTGGCGCAGCAGTTGATCGAACGGCGCATTCTGGTCAGCCGCCAAGACGGCAAGGGCCAACCAGCGATCATTGAGGTTGGGCACGAAGCCGTGTTCGATCATTGGCAACGATTCAAGGATTGGCACGCACACTATGCCGACGATCTGTCGTTGCGTCGCCAAGCCGAACAAGCCGCGCGTGAATGGTATAACCGGCAACGCTCGTTGCTATTCCAATGGCACTGGGAACGGCAAAAAACTGCCATTCTCGCATTGGCGCAATTGCATCGGCTTGTCGCACCTGCGCTGGATGCGGATTTCAGTGATCCGGCTATCGTTGTTTGGAATTTGCTGGAATCGCAACTGGAGCCACCATTACGGCAATTTCTGTACCCGGAACCGTTGCGGTTGCTCGGCGAACTCAACACCGATGAGACCACGCACCTGCGGCGCGAAGAAATCGGCTCGCGGCTCAATCAAATGGGCGATCCACGCCGCGGGGTTGGCCTGGATGAGCAGGGATTACCGGATATTACGTGGATCGATATACCGGCTGGGGAATTAACGCTAAAAACCGGTGATTATTTTCAATTTCCAGGCTTTCGCATCGCGCGCTATCCGATCACTTGGGTACAGTATCGCGCGTTTGTCGATGCCAACGACGGATACAGCAACGAAGAATGGTGGGACGGTTTGAAAAAAGCAAGCGAACCAGGTGATTTACTGTGGGCATCTGCGAATTATCCGGCAATTAAAGTTTCCTGGTACGACGCCATAGCGTTCTGCCGTTGGTTGAGCGCGAAATGTAAACTGCCCATCCGCTTACCGGCAGAGTGGGAATGGCAGTGGGCCGCTGTTGGCAACACCAAGCAGGATTATCCTTGGGAGGGAAAGCATGTTGACTACCACGGAAAACCCTCACTAATGCTGCTAGCGAGATTAAATCATAAATACGCTGGCATCAACCGTACGATGGCGGTCGGTATGTATCCGCTGAGTCGTAGTCTATTCGGTGTCGGAGATATGGCAGGCAATATCGATCAATGGTGTTTGAATGCGGATGGCGAACCCCGTAATGTTTCCGTAAATGGCGATCATGCCCGTGTAGTGCGCGGTGGTTCCTGGAGTGTTTTTGTAGAGGACGCGCGCTCGGCGACGCGCAACGGAGCACCTCCGGGCGCTCGTGGCAATGGACTTGGTTTCCGGGTGTTATGCGAGTCCCCCATCGTTGAAACGCTGTCCGCAACACCGCTGAACGCTGAAAAGCTGGCGTGCTGAACACTGAGAGTGATCGATTTGGTGACCATCGATGGTTTGGTTTATACCGCTTTCTCACTGACACGAATGAATTTTTTTTGTTCACGGATCATTTTGCCGCTACGTTTAAATGCAATCCGATCAATTAATAAGCATTATCTTTTTTGAAGACGACGAGGACGGTTTTGAAGATGATCCAGAGGTCGAGCCAGATGGACCAGTTTTTGAGGTAGTAGAGGTCGTGTTCGATGCGTGCTTTCATTTTTTCGAGG
>WBZO01004795.1_pt1 | contig 14308 bp, 8 predicted proteins | sample 5204261 | NCBI WGS metagenome assembly WBZO01 (sample SAMN12412400, study PRJNA552823) | activated sludge metagenome | isolation source: activated sludge from anammox sidestream of wastewater treatment plant... | place: USA: North Carolina | collected 2017-09
AGAAGACCAAAGCGGAAACCTTTGGTTCGGCACAGATGGCGGAGTAAGTAAGTATGATGGGAAATCCTTTACTACTTTTAGCGATAAAGAAGGGCTTGCCAACAATATTGTTTTGTCGCTGTTAGAAGACCAAAGCGGAAACCTTTGGTTCGGCACATTTGGAGGAGTAAGTAAGTATGATGGGAAATCCTTTACTACTTTTAGCGATAAAGAAGGGCTTGCAAACAATGCTGTTTTGAGTATATTAGAAGACCAAAGCGGAAACCTTTGGTTCGGCACATTTGGCGGAGTAAGTAAGTATGATGGGAAATCCTTTACTACTTTTAGCGATAAAGAAGGGCTTGCCAACATTACTGTTTTCTCGCTGTTAGAAGACCAAAGCGGAAACCTTTGGTTCGGCACCCGCTTTGGGATTAGTAAGTTAACACCATCAAAATCAATTGAAATTAATGACAAAATCAAGTCAAATACCTTAACCAAACAAGATATTATTTTTAAAAATTACACCTACGCAGAAGGTTTTTTAGGTATAGGTGTAAATGCCGGTAAAACCATGTTACAAGCTAAAGATGGTACTATATGGATAGGAGCAAAAGATAGACTCACAGCAATGCACCCTGAGAATATGCTACCCGACTCCATTGCTCCCAATATACAATTAACTACTATTGAGTTGTTTAACGAAAATATTGCTTGGAATAATTTAGAAAACAAAAAAGATAGTACACTTACTCTAGGCAATGGCGTAAGCGTTAGTGATTTTAATTTTGATGGCCTAACTAAATGGTATTCTTTACCTGAGAATTTAAGTTTGGCGTATAATAATAACTACCTCACCTTCAACTTTATTGGTATAACCATGAACCAACCAAAAAATGTAAAGTACCAATACATGTTAGAAGGTATTGACGAAAACTGGAGTGTTATTACCAACAAATCATTTGCATCCTATGGCAATTTGCCTCACGGCTCTTATACCTTTAAAGTAAAAGCCATGAATAGCGAGGGTTTTTGGAGTGCGCCTTATGAATATAAATTTACCATTCGCCCACCTTGGTGGAAAACGTGGTGGGCTTATTCATTATATACCTTGTTTGCAATTTCTATGATTTTTTTAATTGTATGGTGGAATGGAAGAAGATTACGAGCGCGAGCAGTTGAATTAAAAGTTAAAGTGAATGAGGCAACTTTAGAAATAAAAGAACAAAAGCATTTGATTGAAAAAAAACATAAGGAAATTACCGATTCTATCAATTACGCAGAACGGATTCAGAGAGCTTTACTCGCTAGTAAGAAATTGTTAGATGAAAATTTAAGCGATTATTTTATAATGTTCAAACCAAAAGATGTTGTAAGTGGAGATTTTTACTGGGCTGCTTCAACAGGCTCAGCAACCCAAAGTAATTTTTTATTATGTATTGCTGATAGTACGGGACACGGTGTCCCGGGCGCCATTATGAGCATCTTGAATATTGCATACCTCGAAAAATCAGTAGAGGTAGAAAAGTTATCTCTGCCAAATGAAATATTAAACCATACACGAACTAAAATTATAGAAACACTTAAAAAAGATGGAAGTGCCGAAGGAGGTAAAGACGGCATGGATGGAAGTTTATTAAGTTTTGATTTAAAAAATAATAATTTAAGTTGCTCATCGGCTAATAATCCCGTTTGGATTATTAGAGAGAATAAATTAATTGAAATAAAAGGCGACCGGTTCCCGGTTGGTAAACATGACAGAGATAAGGAACCGTTTACGCTTCATACATTTGACTTACAAAAAGGAGATGTTGTTTATGCACTTACCGATGGTTTTGCTGACCAATTTGGCGGAGAGCGTGGAAAAAAATTTAAGTATAATCAATTACAAGAATTATTGTTGTCAATAGCTCATGAACCAATGTCAGCTCAAAATCAAAAATTAAATGATGTTTTTGAAAACTGGAAAGGAAACCTTGAACAAGTAGATGATGTAACGGTTGTAGGCATCCGAGTTTAGGTTTGCAAATAGATGGAAGAAATTTACTTTTCAGTAGTGTTGTTGTCCGAAGGATGATCATTCAGACAATGAGTAATATTGTCAGTCTGATTCGTCCTATTAATTTTAAACAACTTTAAAAAGCTTTTTAGTCAAAGTATGTTTGCGGTAAGTTAAAAATTTAAGGTCGCAAATAACTTTATACAGCTTATAGGAAGTCTAAAATAATAGGCAAATTCTTGTACGATTGCGTGAATACACCTATTTAAACTTAACATTCAACCAGTTGAATACCTGGTGCTTCTCTCCTACCTTATTGCCAACTTCCACTAAAATAGTTATGAAGTTTAAAAGGAGTGTAAGATTAATATTTTATTCCTTTCGTTATGACCATTGATTGACAATTGCCATAAAAAAATCCCAACCTGTATAAAAATAATGCGGTGGTCGGGATTTATTTATAACTGAATAATAAATTACTTTATAAAATATTCAAGAAACTATTTATTATTGATAAGTATCAGTTTTTGCGAGTAGTTATGTCCTCCTCCTATAATGTTTATATAATAAATACCTGAGCTTTGATTTGATAAGTCAACTTGATAAAGGCCTGGTTTTTCAATAAACACGTCCTTAATAATTTGTCCTAAATTATTATAAACATTTAGGCTAATCTTATGATTAATATTGGTAATATTCACATTAAAAACATCGTTAGCAGGGTTCGGATAAACTGAAACATCAGGACTAATATATGATTTTTGAATACCAACAGCAGTAGAGGTGCAAATTTCTAACCCCCATGAGGTAAGGCTTCCCCCATCTGAATTATAATTATCAGTTACGGATAATGTCCATGTACCATTTGCATCTTCGCCATTAAAGACACTTAAAGGTGATTGCGGTTTATAGGTATTGCCATCGGTTGGCGGACATGGAATTGTGTTATAATCGTTTGAAGCGCTATCGTCAAAATTAATATTAAAATTATTTTCATTTCCACATATTTGCGTAATCAAAGAAACTTCTGTTCCCTGAGGGCTTTTTACTTTCATAGTCAAATCCCAGATATAAGTATGAGTTCCAATTAAATTGACAACATTTACATCGGTAATTACGCCCGAATTTAAAGAGGCTAATGTAGAACTGATAGTGGTTACCTGATTATTTGGAATACCTTTTGGCACATCAATACTCATGTCAGAACTACAACTATTGGTAACAAAATAGTTGGCCGGGCTAAAAGAAGAAGCCCCACATGAACTGTAGGCCTTTACCCTCCAATAGTATGATGTGCTTGACAATAATCCGTTTATGGCGTAATTAGTGCTTGTTAGGGCATTGGCCGTTAATACAATATTTAAAAACGAGGCATCGGTAGCTACTTCCAAATCAAACATAATACCGCTATTCACCAAGTACGACCATGTAAGCACGGTATTGGTGTTTTCAATAGAACCGTTAACAGGCATTAATAATGTTGCAGGTGCAGGGTTAGGGTTTAATACAGTTAAAGTAGCGCTAATGTTTTGTGTAACCGTGGCTGATGTACCGGTAATAGTGATATTATAGGTGCCAAACATGGCAGGTGTTAGCCCCGAAATAGTCATTTGTACCGGTGTGCCATTATTTACCACTGTTGCGGGATTAAAAGTAACAGTTGAACCAGCCGGATTTCCACTAGCTGAAAAGGTGGTAGGCTCATTAAATCCTAAATAGGTATTATAGGTAAAGTTGTATATAATATTATCGGGAGGGCACACAGATTGGTTGTTATTACTCATGTTTAAAGTAAATTCAGAAGACTGAATATTGATAAAGGCATCATTTAAATCAAAAAATACATTGCCTGCACCTCTAACCATAACTCGGCCGAAAGAGGTGGAAACACTTGGCACGGTTATAGTTGCAGAACCATTATTGGGCACATTTGAAGCTAATATAACAGGATAAGTATAACCACTATCGGTTGAAAGATATATATTCACATTGGAACAGTTAACAGGATTTGCAGTTGTTCCGGCAACATCCCAGGTAATGGTTTGTGAGGTTCCGGCATTCCACGAAACAGGGGTATTTTGGGAAGTTACAACAAAAGGGCCGGCATTCCCGGTAACGGTTATTTTCATTAAGTCTGATGCCGTTTGTCCTCCGTTTACATCATTATCTCTGACCACAAATGAGAAGTTCATAGTACGGGCTACTGATGGTGTAACTTCCCAAGTGTTTGACAGATTGTTTCCTAATAGAGTAAGCATATTAGGCATATATCGGTTAGGTGAAGTGCTTGGCGACAAAGCACGATAAAGCGGACCAACACTATAGGTGGCCTGTGGCGCACCATTGCCGGGAGATTGTTGAGGATCGTTTTGACTCCAACTGTAAGTTAATGAAGCATTGCCATCGGGGTCATTGCCTATACCTTCTAATACATAAGCTGTGCTTTTTGGTATAGTGTAATCAGGTCCTGCATTAGCTGTTGGAGGTTGGTTGGTTAATACGGTAAAAGTTGCACAAGTACTGTTTCCTGCTTGAATATTGTCTGAAATATCACGGATATTTACATAATTAAAGTCATCATCGCTATGTGCCTGAACATTGCTACTACAAATACCTGCATAACCCATAATTGAACTTCCGCTGGCCGGCTCTACTTCGGTTTGACCGCTTCCGCTTCTCGAACATGTATTCATTATATGATAACCTCCAAACTGATGTCCCATTTCATGAGCTACATAATCAATATCAAATGGATCGCCAGTAGGATTGCTGCTACCTGTATAACCGCGTCCTTTGTGTTGATTGTTTTGGCTGGTGCTTGTACATACGCATGATATACAACCTGCGTTACCTCCACCACTGGTATTAAAATTGTGACCAATATCATAATTATTAACGCCAATAGCTGCATCAATAGTTTGGGCTGTTTTAGTGTTCCACTCGTTATTCCAAGGGTCGCTATTGGTATTTCCGTAATAAATCAATAAGTCATTATTAGGAACAAATTCTAAGGTAATAGCCAAGTCGCGTTCATAAACACCGTTTACACGGTTTATAGTGATTGCCATTTGTGCCTGAATATTGGCTACTTGGTTGCTACTTCCGGCAAAAATATTTCCGTATTCGGCTGTACATGATTGTGCTAATCTGAATTTACGCAATTTTTGATCATCAGTATTGTGTACTTGTCCTGCAGATGGACCGCTTCTGAGTGAGAGTAAATCAATATTATCTTCAGTTAAACATTCAAAAGACTGTTGGGTTCCATGCAATGACTTTTTATTATAAACAATGTAGTATTGTAAGTCGGTTGTGTAAGGATCGGTATAATATGTACTTGTTTTTCCCGATATAGTCATGGTATGTAAGCCAAACTGAGTAATGCTAAAACGCATAGTGGCGGTTGGATCATCAATCCCTTGTGCGCAATAGGTTTTTATCATAGGGTATTTGGCAGCTAAATCAGGGTGCATAATAGGTGATTCCATTACACGAAACTGCTCAAAACCTCCATTAGCATTAGGGAATTCAATAATTACATTTGACAAGCCATTAAATTGCCCACGAACAGGAGCATTAATTAATTGTTGTTGTAGCTGGTGTAAATTAAGCTTATAATAATATGCCTGTGTTGGAAAAGAGTTTCTTCTCACTTTAGGCAAATCACTTACTGAATTATTATCGGTTCTTTGCCATAACATACTAGCGTTTTGAGCCTGTACGAAAGTACTCAATAGAACCATTACAAATAAGGAATGTACAAAAATTCTCATATAATTTTATAGTTTGATATACAAGTATATAGAATAATTTTACGGCTAACAAACACCTAAAATGGTTTTAATACATCTTAACATAATTTAAAAATTTCATAAACCCAACTTTAGAAATTACAAAATATTGGGATAGGGCAATAAAAACCGATAGAATAAGGTGCTATAGTATTATCAAAGCATTTTAATAAAAAAATGTTAATAAAATAACTGCAATATCTTTTGTGATAAAAATGTTTAGTAGTTTTAATTCTTTAAACCTTAAACAAATATGAAAATAAAACATCTGTGGATTGTAGCATTTTTCCTAGGTTCACAACTTACTTTAGCCCAAAATCATTTTTGTTCTGATGCAAAAATAAAACGCTTCAATAAAAGTCGTTCTCTGAATCAAAGGTCAGCACAGAGCAGCTCGGTAGCTTTTCAGGAAAACAATTACGATTTAAAATTTTACCATCTTAATATAAATGTTGAGCGCAATACCAAATTTGTTAGTGGCAATGTAAAAAGCATAGCCACAGTAACCTCTCAGGCACTGGATACTTTTGCATTTGTATTACATCAAAACCATACAGTTGATTCGGTTTATATAAATGGAACAAAACAAAATTTTAACCGTTATGATAGTTTGGTGTTAGCCTCAACAGGAGCTACCTTAGCACAAAATCAATTGTTTGAAGCCATAGTATATTATCATGGCACCTGCCCTACCGGAGGCGGAGCTGCGATAGGCGATGGCTATAATCATGACCAATCGCCATCATGGGGTAATGAAGTAACTTGGTCACTAAGCGAAGCCGATTGTGCTTATCATTGGTTTCCGTGCAAACAAAGTTTAAGAGATAAAATAGATTCTGTATGGGTATTTGCTACCACCGACTCAACCAATATGGTAGGTTCAAACGGATTACTTACCAATGTAGTTACCATCGGAAATAAAAAGAGGTATGAATGGAAAAGCAACTATCCTATTGATTATTACCTAATATCGGTATCAACTGCCAAATACAAACCATATATTTTATACGCAAAACCTACCTGGCTTCCAAACGATTCAATCATGATTTTGAATTATATTTATGATAATGCCATAAATAATAATAACTGGGTAAATAGCCAAAAAGTTACTTTAAACAAAATAGTACCAACTTTTGAACTGCAATGTAATTTATTCGGAATGTATCCTTTCAAGAATGAGAAATACGGGCATTGTATGGCACCGTTAGGCGGAGGTATGGAACACCAAACCATGACCACCTTAGGCTTTTTTGATTTTGAGATTGATGCGCACGAATTAGGACACCAGTGGTGGGGCGATCACGTAACTTGTTCGTCTTGGAAAGATATTTTTATAAATGAAGGATGGGCAAGTTATACCGAATATTTGTGTCATCAGTACTTAGGCTCCATATCCGGCACTACAGCTTCGCAAAAAATGCAAGATGTTCACAATAGTGTTATGTCGCAGCCCGGTGGCAGCTCTTATATTTCTGATGCTGACTCTGCCAACGCCAATGTTATATTCAACTCAAGGTTAACTTATGATAAAGGTAGTGCCATATTACACTCATTAAGATACGAAATTGACAATGACTCTGTGTTTTTTCCTGCTATCAGAGCTTTCCAGAACGCCTATGCTTATAGTACGGCAAGTGTAGTTCAGTTTAAAGATTTTATGGCCAATTATTCGGGAATTAATTTTGATCAATTTTTTAATCAATGGTACTATGGCGAAGGATATCCAACATTCTCCTTAGTATGGAATCAGGTAAACAATGTTTTCTTTCTTAAATCATCGCAAACAACTTCTATGCCCAATTCGGTGCCTGTATTTATGACTCATGTTGATTATAAAATTATCCGAACCGGCCTACCCGATACCATTATCAGATTGTATCATGGACAGGCAATAGAAAATTATATGTTACCTATACAAGGTAACATTACCGGTATTTCTGTTGATCCCAACAACTGGATATTAAACAAAATAGGAACTATAGTAAAAGATGTTACTTTAAATGTAACAGGCCACAATTCAACAGAGTTATCTATATTTATTGGGCCTAACCCAAGTTCTGATATTTTGAATATATCTGCTAATCTTCCTGAGTCTTATTCGGTTGAAATTAGTGATATGAATGGGAAGATTGTATTAAACAATAGCATAAACAAGTCTAAAAGCTTTGATATTAGTAATTGGGCAAACGGTTTGTACAATATTAAGGTTACTGATGCCCATAACAATACGGTAAAAAGTACCAAGCTTTTAAAAAATTAATTATCTATAGTATTCTGCTGAAAGTGTAAATTATATTGTTAAAGGCAAAAGCAATTTGATCAAAAAAAATATCTTTGCACACTTATTTAAGTTTATGTTTTCAAAAGCTTGCGAATACGGAATTAGAGCCGCAATTTTTATTGCCGAACAATCTTTATTAAATAATAAAGTAAGCAAAGTAGTTATTGCCAAAGCTATTGACAGTCCGGTTGAGTTTACCGCCAAAACCTTACAAATATTGACTAAAGCCGGTATAGTTAACTCCGACAGAGGTCCACATGGAGGTTTTTATTTTAATCAAAATCAGTTACACAGTATTTTTTTAAGCGATATTGTTAGCCTTATTGACGGCAATGGCATTTATGAAAACTGTGGCCTTGGGTTAAAAGAATGTAGCGAAGATCAGCCCTGCCCTGTGCACAGTCAGTTTAAGGCAATTAGAAGTAATTTAAAGAAAATGCTAGAACATTCTTCATTATACGATTTGGCTATTGGATTGAAAGCTAAAGAAACTTTTCTAAAAAGATAATACCCTTTCTTTTTGATTTAAGTAGTTCATAAAACCGAACTTTAAACAATTGTTTACAGATATAAAAAGTGCATGCTTAAGTCGTAAACAAAAAAACGCAAAGAATAAAAGCCCGAGTAGCAATTGAAATTTGATATGCTGTTTGAATTAATTAAATACATACGGCTAAATAGAGTAAACAGCGTGAAAGAAAAAATCATTTTTAGCTCACACCCATAAAAACATTCAACATAAATAAGTATTGTTTATATTTGCCATTTAATATTAAAGACTATAACATTTTATGTCCATACAAAAAATACTTGTTACCGGAGGCACAGGATATATTGGTTCGCATACCATTATAGAGTTGCAAAATAAGGGATTTGAGGTAGTTATTATTGATAGTCTTAGAAATTCATACCAACAGGTAATTCAACAAATAGAAAAAATTAGCGGTAAAAAACCATCTTTTTATAATATTGATTTATGTGATAAAGCATCGCTATTCAATTTTTTCGAGAAAGAAAAAAATATTGAAGCGGTTATTCATTTTGCGGCACTCAAAGCAGTAGGCGAGTCAGTTGAAAATCCTTTGTTGTATTATAATAACAACATGCTTTCATTGCTTAATTTGGTAGAAGGAATGAGTAAATATCAAATTCCATATTTGGTTTTCTCTTCTTCCTGCACAGTTTACGGACAGCCCGATATGCTGCCTGTTTCGGAAACTGCACCATTAAAAAAGCCCGAATCGCCCTATGGTCATACAAAGCAAATGGCCGAACAAATACTAACTGATGTAACCCATGCTATGCCCATAAATGTAATTTCGTTGCGGTATTTTAATCCAATTGGAGCACACGACACAGCCCTTATTGGCGAATATCCAATGGGAGTGCCCAATAATTTGGTTCCAATGATTACTCAAACAGCAGTAGGTATCAGAGAGAAATTATTAGTGTACGGAAACGATTATAACACTAAGGACGGAAGCTGTGTGAGAGATTATATTCATGTGGTGGATATAGCAAAAGCGCATGTTATTTCTATAGAAAGACTATTAAACAAAAAGCACAAAAAAGCCTATGAAGTTTTTAACTTGGGTACAGGTACAGGTTTTACTGTGTTGGAAACCATTCAAACTTTCGAAAAAGTAAGCCAAGTAAAGCTTACCTACGAAATTACCGGACGCAGGAGTGGAGATGTAGAGAAAGTATATGCCGACACCAAACTGGCTAATGAAGAGTTGGGTTGGAAAGCTGAACGAGACCTTGAAAATATGTTGAGTACCGCTTGGCAATGGCAATTGCAACTAAAAGAAAACAATATTTTAATATGAATAAAGCACAAAAAAAAGTATTAGTTACCGGAGGTGCCGGATTTATTGGCTCGCATGTTGTGCGTAGAATGGTCAATAAATACCCCGAATATCAAATAATAAATCTTGACAAATTAACCTATGCCGGAAATCTATCCAATTTAAAAGATATAGAAAACAAAGCCAACTATACCTTTGTAAGAGGAGATATTACTGACGCTATATTTATTGATAAACTTTTTGAAGAATATTTGTTTGACGGAGTTATTCATTTGGCTGCCGAATCGCATGTTGACCGCAGTATCAGTAATCCTTTAGAGTTTGTACAAACCAATGTATTAGGTACTGTCAATTTACTTAATGCTGCACGTAAATTATGGAAATTCCAGTCCGAGCAAGGAAAAACAAACTTCCGATTTTACCATATTTCTACAGATGAAGTTTACGGCTCCTTAGGTGCTGAAGGTTTGTTTACCGAAGATACTCCTTACGACCCACATAGCCCCTACTCTGCCAGCAAGGCCTCATCCGACCACTTTGTGAGAGCCTACTACGATACCTACAAACTGCCCACTATTATTTCTAATTGTTCTAATAATTACGGTTCTTATCATTTTCCCGAAAAGCTAATTCCATTAGCCATTAATAACATTAAAAACATGAAACCCATACCGGTTTATGGAAAAGGTGAGAATGTAAGAGATTGGCTTTTTGTTGAAGACCATGCTGCCGCTATTGACCTCATTTTTCATCAAGGAAAAATTGGCGACACCTACAATATTGGAGGTAATAACGAATGGAAAAATATTGAATTGATTCATTTATTATGTAAAATAATGGATAATAAACTTCATCGCACAGAGGGAACAAGTGCAAGTTTAATTACCTTTGTAAAAGACCGTGCAGGACACGATTTAAGATACGCCATAGACTCAAGTAAATTACAAAAAGAACTAAACTGGAAGCCAAGTTTGCAGTTTGAAGAAGGATTAGAAAAGACAGTTACCTGGTATCTTGACAACGAAGAATGGTTAAACAATGTTACTTCGGGGGCCTATATGGAATATTACAATGAACAATATGTTAGGCGTTAGTTTTTGATTTTATGTATAAAGAAGCGTTTCATACTCAGGAAATAAATAAACTGAATTTTTTAGTTACCGGTGGTGCCGGCTTTATTGGCTCTAACCTGGTTGAGTATTTATTAACACACCAAGCAGCCCGTGTAGTTGTTTTAGATAACTATGCTACCGGCTTTGCAGCAAACTTAGAGTCGTTTAAACAATATAAGAACCTTGAAATTATTGAAGGTGATATTTGTTCTATAGAGGATTGTATAAAAGCCTGTAAAAATATTGATTATGTTTTGCATCAAGCTGCATTAGGCTCGGTACCACGTAGTGTTGAGAATCCAATTGCAACTAACAAAGTAAATGTTGATGGTTTTTTGAATATTCTTGTAGCCGCACGCGATGCTAAGGTTAAACGTTTTGTATATGCCAGTTCATCATCGGTATATGGCGACAGTAAAACTATGCCTAAAGTTGAGTCGCAAATCGGGAAACCTTTATCGCCCTATGCTGTAACCAAGTTATTAAATGAGTTGTATGCCGATGTTTTTTCTAAAACTTATCAAATGGAAATCATAGGGCTGCGTTATTTTAATATTTTCGGGCCTCGCCAAAATCCGTCAGGACCGTATGCTGCCGCCATTCCTTTATTCATGGACGCTTTATTATCTGATAAAAATGCTTATATTAATGGCGATGGTGAACAAACCAGAGATTTTACCTTTGTAAAAAATGCCGTTGAAGCCAATATCAGAGCTTTATTTGCTACGTTAAAGCCCGGAGATCCGATAGTTTACAATGTTGCCGTATCCGACCGTATTTCAATAAATAAACTATACAATACTTTGAAAACCGTGTCCGGCTCTCAAAAAAATGCCGTTCACCGTGGAGAACGACCCGGAGATATCCGCGACTCATTAGCCGATATCTCCTTAGCACAAAGATATTTGAATTACAATCCGCAAATTAGAGTTGAAGAGGGTTTAAAAATTACTTTCGACTGGTTTAAAAATGAATTCTATAACCATCAATAAGCATGAACATTTTTAGAAAAATATTTGGTTCAAAACCCAAGTTACCACCTGTTGATATTGCCAATCTAATAAAAACAGATATTCACTCACATCTTATTCCGGGTATTGATGATGGTTCAAAGTCTTTGAATGAAAGTATTGATTTAATAAAAAAATTTAAAGAGTTGGGCTATAGTAAGTTAATTACCACTCCACACATTATGAGCGACTATTATAGAAATACCCCGGAAATAATAAAGAATGGCTTAGTTGTGGTTGAGGAGGAATTGAAGAAGCAAAACATTGATATGAAAATGAATGCTGCTGCCGAGTATTATTTAGACTTTGAATTTAGAGAAAATATAAAGGAAAAAAACTTTATTACCTTACCACAAAACTACTTGTTGATGGAAGTTAGTTACTTAAATGAACCTGATAGTATTGATGAAACAATTTTTGAATTGCAGACCTCCGGGTATAAGGTTATTTTAGCACATCCCGAAAGATATCCTTTCTGGTATAATAACTTGGGGCGATATGAATCGCTTAAAGATAAAGGAGTTTATTTACAACTTAACATCAACTCATTAACCGGATATTACACACCAGGAGCACGAAAAACTGCCGAAAAATTAATTGATGCCGGTTGGATAAGTTTTATTGGAAGTGATTGTCATGGCATACATCACCTTAACTTTTTAGAAAGTGTTCTTACCGACCCATATTTGCATAAGCTTGTAGAGTCCGGAAAGCTATTAAATCACACTCTTTAATGTTTTATTATTATTGCTTGTTAATAATAACCTTTTGCAAATAGCTTTGTTTTTGGTTGTTTATTTTCCTGACTTGTCCAAATTAGGTCAGCAAAAAAATTTCGTGTATAATTTGGGTTAAGTCTTGAGGTATTTCAGGTTTAAGAATCAATTCTTTATTGGTTATTTTATCCAGTAATCTTCCACTTGTTACTTTCTTACACTCCTTAATAAACCTTTTTATAGACATACATGATGATAGCTCAATATGTTTGGCTGCAACTAAGGAAATAAAGCAGATAAGAAGGTGAAGTTTGATAGGTTCTTCTTTGAAATGAAAGATAGGTCTGGTCTGAAGGTCACTTTTTGCAATCCTAAAATTCTGCTCTATTCTGTACAGTTCGTGATATCTTTCAATTATTGTTTCATTATTAGCCACAGTTTCCTCTAAATCGGTATAGTAACCTTTTATACCAAGTAACTTTTGGGTTTTATCGATTAGCTTTTGATTTATCTCCAAAGTATTGCTACCACTTGATTTTGTGAATTTGATTTTTCTACCTTTTGTTGGATTATCCACAAGTTGTTTTGCTTTCAGAATTTGTTTTTCCATTTCGTATTTATCTTTCCTGTATCGAAGAGAAGAATAACTACAAATGAGAAAACCATTAGATGTTGGGATTCTGATATTTTTTCCATCTTCCCGAACCATTGTTTTATCAATAGTTTCAAAAAGTTCTTGCGAAATATTTCCTAATCTAGCACCAACGATATAATGAATTTTATTTTGGATTAATGCTTCAACATTTTCCGAGCTAATCATCGCTGCATCTGCCACTATTGTAAAGTCCTTTACTTTATTTTTTCGGATGAATTTTTGAACAACAGGAATTATAGTATGCCCTTCAAAAGTATTGCCTGAAAATACTTCGTAAGCAATGGGAAAGCCCTCTTTTGTAACCATCAATGCAATCAATATTTGTGGTTGGTGTGACTTATTGTCTTTAGAAAATCCATTCTTGCGAAGCTCATCTTCCTCAAAGGTTTCAAAATACAAAGTTGTTACATCATAGAACAATAGATCATAGCTAAACTGGTATTGTTTCTTTGCGAAATTCAGCACAATTTTTTCTGCTTTATCTTTAAGTTCAAGCCACTTCTTAACAGCATCATAATAAGTCTGTCTCCGATATTTTTTACCAAAATATTGTTCCAAAAGTTCAATAGATTGAAGTTTAGAAGCAGGCTCAAAAAGTCTGATAATCCCTAAATCCAACAATAATCCACTCTGTAGCTTATCAAATCCGATATGGATAAATAATCGGTGAAGTAAATCATAGAAAAAAGTGTAGTAAACACCAATAAATTGCGTCTGTGAAAGGTTAACGATTTTACCGGAATCTTTTTCTTCAAACAGAAAGGATTGCTGAGAGATTTTTTCAATGAAATCATAAGCCAATTGAATCAGTTTTGTCTTCTCCTCTTCACTTTTTGCTGTACCAATGTGACGAATGATTTTTCTTTTTCTATTTTCAATAGTGTAAACCTGAACAGCAACAGTATTCTGACTATATGAAATTAACCTGATTTTGTACATTTTGACCCATTAGGTCAG
>WBZO01004798.1_pt1 | contig 14298 bp, 11 predicted proteins | sample 5204261 | NCBI WGS metagenome assembly WBZO01 (sample SAMN12412400, study PRJNA552823) | activated sludge metagenome | isolation source: activated sludge from anammox sidestream of wastewater treatment plant... | place: USA: North Carolina | collected 2017-09
GTCGGTGTGCGCATGAGTGCGCTGCCATCGTCTGCGCCGCGAGTCGGAGGCATTGCCCTGGCCCTGCTGGGGGTTGGTGGTGTCGGTCGCGCCCTGCTCACGCTGCTGGCTACGCCGGCAGCGCAGGGGGTGCAGCTGGTGGCCATTGCCGATTCCTCGCGCCAGCTCGTCAATGCACGCGGCATCGTGCCGGCACAGGCGCATCGCCTGCTGCGCGAATCGACCCAGGCGCGTGAGGATGATGACTTGCTGGCGGCACTGCGCGACAGTGGCCTGAGCGAAGCGGTGATCGTCGATGCCACCGCGTCGGGGGCGGTGGCCACGCGGCATGCCGAATGGCTGGCGCGCGGATATCACGTGGTCAGCGCCAATAAGGCGGCGCTGGGCGAGCAGCTCGATGGTTGGAATCGGCTGCGTCATGCCAGCCGCCAGGCGCGTCGCCGCTATGGCGATGCGGCGACGGTGGGGGCAGGGTTGCCGGTGCTGTCGACGCTGTTGCGGCTGCGGCAGTGCGGCGATCGCCTGCTTGCGCTCGACGGCGTGTTTTCCGGCTCGCTGTCGTGGCTGTTCAACCATTTCGACGGCAGTCGGCCGTTTTCCTCATTGCTGCACGAAGCGCGCGAGCGTGGCTACACCGAGCCGGATCCGCGGCTGGATCTGGGCGGTGCCGACGTGGCGCGCAAGCTGCTCATCCTCGCGCGTGCCGCCGGGCATGCCATCGACGCTCACGAGGTCGTCGTCGAGGGCGTGGTGCCGCCGACCTTGCGCGAAGTGAGCGTGGCCCAATTCCTCGCGTGTGCCAGTGAGCTCGATGCGCCACTGGAGGCGCGCCGCCTTGCCGCCGAACGCGAAGGCAAGGTGCTGCGCTTTCTGGCCCGGCTCGATGAAGGCGGACGTGCCAGCGTGGGCTTGGTGGCGGTCGCTCCGACGCATCCCGCGGCCCGCCTGTCCGGCAATGACAACCTGTTTGCGTTGACCACGCAGCGCTATCGCAATCAGCCGCTGGTGATCCAGGGCCCGGGGGCCGGCGCCGAAGTCACTGCGCAGGCCCTGCTGGGTGATGTGCTGATGCTGCGCGCCCACGATTGAGCGCGCGCGGCATCACGGTTTGCGGATTTCGATATCGCCGCTGAAGGTTTCGACCTTGATCTGCGCGTGGCCGTCGCCAAGGGTGGTTTCCAGGCGGCTGCCGGGGCCATGCCCGGACTCGTCGACCTGGCCGAAATCGCTGTTGATGCTGCCGCTGAACGAGGTGACATTGAGGCGCGCCTGCAGGGCTTCGGGCAGGCGCAGATGCACGTCGCCGCTCATCGTCTCCACTGCGACGCGCACATCCGTGCTCGGCGTGCCGCGCAGGTTGAGGTCGCCCGACACGCTGCCCGCATCGAGCGCGTGATAATCGATGCTGTCGGCATCGATGCTGCCGGAGACGGTTTCGAGGCGGATTTCGCCTCCCAGGCCGCGGGCGCGGATGTTGCCCGAGACGGTCTCGATGTGCGAACGCGAGGCCTTGGCGCTGATGTCGATGTTGCCGCTGACGCTGTCGATTTCCAGCTCGCGGGCGGCGCTGTCCAGCCGCAGCTTGCCACTGACGCTGTCGACGCTGAGCGAACGGCCGGCGACGCCGCCGAGATTGACGTCGGCGCTGACCGTCTCGATCTTGAGCTCGGCGTCGCGCGGCACCTTGATGTCGAGGGTGGTGTCGCCCATCTGCGTATCCGATCCCCAGTTGAACCAGCCACGCTCGGGCGGTTCGACCTTGATCGTGAGGTGCTTGGCGTCACCGCTCACCTCCAGGCCCTTGGCGCCCTTGCCAAGCGTGCCGGTCACCGACAGCGTGGGCTGATCCCAGCCACTGACCGTGATCGAGCCCTTGATGTTGGAAATCTCGACCCGCGCATCGGCGGCTGCCGGCAGGGTTTTCTGGATGGGGGACTGCGCCGAAGCGACGCCGCTCATGGCGAGGAGGATGGCGCTGGAAAGCAGGATGCGAAACATGGGAAATCTCCGTTGAATCAGCCGGCACGCATGCCGTAATGGTTGAGGCGGGCCCGCCGCTCCTGGGTGCGCTGGAGCAGATTGGCGAGCAGAGGGCTGTCGGGGTGCAGCTGCAAGGCCTGTTCGAGTTCGGCATGGGCGGCATCGAGCACGATGGCCCCGGCGAGCAGGCGAGGATCGCCATTGGGGGCCTGCGTCTTGTCCGGACGCAGCGCCGCGTGCAAGGCGGGCGTGTTGGGGGCGGTCGGCGCGGTGGCGTGGAATGCGCCCAGGGCGCCGAGCGCGAGCACGACTCCGGCTGCGATGGCCGGCAGCGCGCGGTGCCACGATCGCGCGGGCCCACGCATGCCTGCGTCCGCGGTGGCGATGCGGGTGGCGATGTCGGGCCACAGGTCGCGCTGTGGCGCGTGCGGCGCATTGAGGCGGCGCAATGCGCGGCGCCATTCAAGATCATTCATGGTCGTGATTCCTGCGCGCAATCGGTGCTGCTGTTTCGGGGGTGTCCTGCTGCGCGCCGAGCCAGCGACGCAGCAGGCTGCGCGCGCGATGCAGCTGTGCCTTCGACGAACCGACGGCCATGCCGAGTTCGCGGCTGATTTCCTCGTGCTTCCAGCCTTCGATGTCGTGCAGGACGAGCACGGCGCGGGCGCGCGGCGGCAAGGCGGCCACGGCCTGTTCCAGATCGGCACGCTCGCCGGCGCAGAATGGCAGCTCGGCACCGCCCAGGGTCTCGATGGTCGCGTCGTCGAGCGTGTCCTCGGGAGGGCGGCTGCGCAACTCCATCAACGCGACATTCACCGCCAGCCGATGCAGCCAGGTCGAGAATGCGCTTTCGAAGCGGAAGTTGCGCAGGTTCTGCCAGGCGCGCACGAAGGCATCCTGGGTCAGCTCCTCGGCGCGCGCCTGGTGTCGGCCGGACAACCGCCACAGCACGCCGTGGATGCGTCCGGCATGACGGCGGTACAGCGCCTCGAACGCCTGCAGGTCGCCGCCGACCGCGCGCCGCACGAGGGCGGTATCGTCATCGGCGCTCGCAGTGGCTGGCGCGGCGTGGCTCATGGGCATCGGCAGGGGCAGGCAGGCATTCATCTTGCCAGCTTGGATGCGCGTCCGCCGACGATGGTTTAAGGCCGGAAAATCACGCGCGACCCGCCACGCATCGACGCGGCGGGCGCGGGTGCGACGCTCAGGCGTCGTCGAAGGCGCTGGCAGGCAGACGCTCGCGCAACAGCGCCTGGGCATCGGCCAGCGGCTGCGCATAGTGTCGCCATGCGCCGATCGAGCGCGTATGCAGGGGCTGGCGCACCTGTGACGTGCTGGCCGTCGCCGAGGGCGAGGCATTGCGGGCCAGATCGATGCAGGCCGGTTCGTAGCCCAGGCCGCAGTGTTCGAGGACGCTGCGCATGACGCGTTCCGGTGCGCGAACCAGCTCTTCGTAGCGCACCGTGAGCACGGCTCCCGGCATCACGCGATTCCAATGGGCGAGCAGGGCATGGAAGCGCACGATGTGCGCGGCCGTGTCGAGAGGATCGTAGCTGTAGGCGTAGTGGTCGCCGGCAAACAGCTCGCGCAGGTTGGACAGGCAGCTGTCCATCGGGTCGCGCAGCAGGCAGATCATTTTCGCCTGCGGCAGCGCCTTGTGGATGAGCCCGGCATGCAGGAAGTTGCGCGGGTGCTTGTCGATGAGGTGCGTGGCCTGGCCGGTACGCCATTGCGTGCGCTGCAGATACCCCTGCCCCAGCGCGCTGAAGTCGAGCGTGGCGCAGGCATCGAGCAGCCGCGGAGCCAGTAGCGTGCGGGCGGCGAAGTCGGCCTCCCAGCACAGTTGGTGATGGAATTCGTCGAGATCCCCGGCCGAGGCGACGCGGCTGTGGTTGGAGAGCAGCCGTTCGAGCACCGTGGTGCCGGTGCGCGGCATGCCGAAGATGAAGATCGGTGTGTGCGAAGGCGCGACCGGTGCCTGGGCGTTGACGAATGCGGCATCACATAGCGTGGTGATGGCGTCGAACATCGCCTGCTCGGCCGCCTCGTCATGGGGGGTGAGGCTGCGCTTGATGCGCAGGCCTTCGGCAAGCGCGGGCCAGGCCTGGGCGTAGTCGCCGGCGGCGTCGAGCTGCGTGAACAATGCGTACTGGAGCATGGCGCGCTGCAGGTCGTCGGCCTTGGCCCTGGTCAGGGCCGTGCGGATGCGCGCGGTTTGTCCTGCGGCATCGGCCTTGGCGTCATGGCCTGCGAGCATGAGCATGGCGGCGGCGTAGTCGGGAGCGATGTCCAGGCAGCGCTGGAATTCGGCGCTGGCTTCCTCGCCGCGACCCAGATGGCGCAAGGTCATCGCGCGCATGTAGCTGAGCATCGGCGTGGGCGCGTGGCGCGCCAGCGTCAGATCGATGAGGCGCAGCGCATCCGGATGGCGGTCGGCCAGGCCGAGGCATTGAGCCAGGCTTGCGGCATAGTCGGGATGGCCGGACACCACCGACCAGTCGGCGCGCTCGATGATGTGGGTGGCAAAGCGCGTTTCACCGATCGACTGCAGGTGATGCGCCAATTCGGCCAGGCCACGGAAGCGGCCGCTTTCGCGCATGTCCAGCGCCGCTGCCCGCGCCTGCTCGACCGACAGGCGGAAGGCGCCGAGTGCCAGGGCCGCCGACGACAGGCCGAACAGGGCCATCGGTTGCGGCGGGTCGAAGTCGGCCAGGGCGCGGTAGGTGGCCAGTGCGTTGTCGAAGTCGCCGGCGCGCATGTAGGCGGCAGCACGCTGCAGATAGTCGTCGATGCTGATCGAAGGTGTGTTCACGATGCGAATGCGGAGTCGAAAAAGAAAGCGGCCACGCCGGAGCGTGGCCGTGAACTGCCGATTCTGACCCGAAGTCGGTCAGGATGCGACTGCGCTGCGTTGGTGTGGCGCCGTGGCTTCGGCCAAGGCGGCGGCGACGCGCCGCTGCTCGGCGTGCAGGCGCTCGGGCGTGCGCTCGCCGAAGGAATCGAGATAACGGCCGATGTCCTCGACTTCGGCAGCCCAGCCGCTGGGGTCGACGGCGAGCAGTTCGTCGAGCGCGCCGTCGCGCAGGGCGAGGCCTTCGAGGTCGAGCTCTTCCGCCCTGGGCAGCAGGCCGATCGGGGTCTCCCGCGCGCCGGCCTTGCCGTTGCAGCGGTCGATGATCCATTCGAGCACGCGCAGGTTGTCGCCAAAGCCGGGCCACAGGAACTTGCCGTCAGCGCCCTTGCGGAACCAGTTGACGTGGAAGATCTTCGGCAATTGCGCTCCCGGCCGGTCAAACGACAGCCAGTGGGCGAAATAGTCGCCGTAGTTGTAACCGCAGAACGGCTTCATCGCCATCGAGTCGCGGCGCAGCACACCCACCGCGCCGGTGGCGGCAGCCGTGGTTTCCGAACCCATCGCAGCGCCGACGAGCACGCCATGTGCCCAGTCGCGCGCTTCGAACACCAGCGGCACCAGCGACGGCCGGCGACCACCGAAGACGATCGCGCTGATCGGCACGCCCTGCGCATCCTCTGCCTTGGGCGACCAGCTTGGCGCCTGCTTGGCCGATACGGTGAAGCGTGAATTGGGATGCGCGGCCGGGCCGTTGGCCGGGTCGTAGGGGCGGCCTTGCCAGTCGGTGACCGGCTGGCCGGGCAGACCTTCCCACCACGGTTGGTTGTCGGCGGTGACGGCGACGTTGGTGAAGATCGTGTCGTGCTGGATCGAGGCCAGCGCGTTGGGGTTGGTGTCGTTGCTGGTGCCGGGAGCGACGCCGAAGAAACCGGCTTCGGGATTGATCGCGTACAGGCGGCCATCGGCGCCGGGACGCATCCAGCAGATGTCATCGCCGATCGTCCAGACCTTCCAGCCCGCGCGGCGATAGCCTTCGGGCGGGATCAACATGGCGAGATTGGTCTTGCCGCAGGCCGACGGGAACGCGGCGGCGATGTAGTGCGTCTGGCCTTGCGGGTTTTCGATACCGACGATCAGCATGTGCTCGGCGAGCCAGCCTTCGCTGCGTGCCTGGAACGAGCCGATGCGCAGGGCGTGGCATTTCTTGCCGAGCAGCGCGTTGCCGCCGTAGCCCGAGCCGATCGATTTGATGGTGAGCTCTTCGGGGAAGTGCATGATCCAGCGCTTGTCCGGGTCGAGATCGCCGGTCGAGTGCAGGCCCTTGACGAAGCGGCCTTCGCGCTCGATGCGTTCCAGCGCCGCCGTGCCCATGCGCGTCATGATGCGCATGTTGGCGACCACGTAGGGCGAGTCGGTGATTTCCACGCCGCAGCGCGAGATTGGTGAGTCGATCGGGCCCATGCAGTAGGGGATCACATACAGCGTGCGTCCCTTCATGCAGCCGGCGAACAGCGCGTCGATCTTGGCGTGCGCCGCAGCCGGATCCATCCAGTGGTTGTTCGGGCCGGCATCGATCTCGTTCCTGGTGCAGACCAGGGTCAGATGTTCGACGCGGGCAACGTCCGACGGATGCGAACGATGCAGGGTGCAACCCGGATGCGTGTCCTGGTTGAGCTCGATCAGGGTGCCATCGGCGAGCATCTGCGCGCGCAGCGCGGCGGCTTCGGTGGCGGAGCCGTCGCACCAGTGGATGTGATCGGGCTGAGTCAGGCGAGCAACGTCGTCAACCCAGCGGTTGAGGGATTCAAGGCGGCTTGGCATGGCGAATGGCGTGCAATGACGCACGAGACAAAAGGAGACAAGGGACGGTAGCGAGCGTCCGAAGTCATTGCAAGGCCGGCTGCGGCATCGGGGCGCGGATTCAGCGCGGAATCAGTGTCTCGATGAAGTCGCGGATGTAGTCCTCGAATTCCTCGTGAGTCATCCGCGGCTGGCCGATCTGGGCGAGCTGGATGAAGCCGACGTAGGCCGAATAGGCCAGGCGGGCGCGGTTGGCGGCGGTGCCGGCGTCGAAGCCGGCCTGGCGGAAGGCGGCGGTGACGAAGTCGATGCGGCGCTGCGACACGCGCTCGACCAGCGGGCCGATCAGCGGCTGGTCGATGGCCTTGAACAAGGCCGCGAACACGGCATGCGACTGGCGCTTGTGGCTGACCTGGCGAATCAGCTCGCGCAGGCGCTCTCGCGGATCGGCAACGGTGGCGGTGGGTGCCAGTACCTGCGCTTCGTCGTTGCGTTCCCAGCGGTCGATGGTGGCCTGGATCAGCGCCTCGCGGGTCGGGAAATGCCAGTAGAAGCTGCCCTTGGTCACGCCCAGCCGGCGCGCCAGTGGCTCGACGGCGACGGCGGCCAAGCCGTTTTCGGCCAGGGCTTCGAGGGCCGCGATTTCCCAGTCGACCGCCGAAAGGCGGGATTTGGCTTCGAGCTTGCCGAGTTTGGTGGCCATGGACCGAGTGTGCCGCAGGCCGCCGCGAGGCGAAAGTTCCATCGCGTTATGGCGATCCGGCGGAAGGTCATTGACAGCCGCGAAAAAGCCGTACCATACTGCGCCGTATGGAGCCGCTCGTGCGGCTGGTTTGCGACTGATTCGGAGTCTCCTCATGGCGATGCTTGCTCCCGCCCTGCTGGGCTTGTTGAGTGTTTTGGTGGCGGCTTATGCGCGCTGGCGCCTGCTGCCGGGATCGGTGCTGACGGCGGCGGTCATCGTCACCGCGGGCGTGGCTTCGGGCGCCGGCTGGCTGGCGACGGCGCTGCCGTTGCTGCTGCTGGCGCTGGTGGCGGTTCCGCTCAATGGGCTGAGCTGGCGCCGCAGATACTTGTCGGCCCCGCTGCTGGCAATCTTCCAGAAGGTGACGCCCAAGCTCTCGGACACCGAGCAGATCGCGCTCGACGCGGGCACGGTGGGCTTCGAGGGCGAGCTGTTCAGCGGCAAGCCCGACTGGCGCAAACTGCTCGCCCAGCCCAAGCCGGCCTTGTCGGTCGAAGAGCAGGCATTTCTCGACGGCCCGGTCGAAAAGCTGTGCGCCATGACCAACGACTGGCAGATCACCCACGAGCTGGCCGATCTGCCGGGCGAGGTGTGGGACTTCATCAAGAAGGAAAAATTCTTCGGCATGATCATTCCGAAGAAGTACGGCGGTCTGGAATTTTCGGCGCTCGCCCAGTCGGCGGTGCTGCAGAAACTGATGGGCGTGTCGGGTTCGCTGTCGTCGACGGTCGGTGTGCCGAATTCGCTCGGCCCGGGCGAGCTGCTGCTCCACTACGGCACGCAGGAGCAGCGCGATTACTACCTGCCGCGCCTCGCCGACGGCCACGAGATTCCCTGCTTTGCGCTGACCGGCCCGTATGCCGGATCGGATGCGACTTCGATTCCCGACTACGGCGTCGTCTGCAAGGGCGAATGGAATGGCGCCAACGTGATCGGCGTGCGCCTGACCTTCGACAAGCGCTACATCACGCTGGCGCCGATCGCTACCTTGTTCGGTCTGGCGTTTCGCATGTATGACCCCGAGCACATCCTTGGCGACAAGGAGGACATCGGCATCACGCTGGCGCTGATTCCGCACGATACGCCGGGGCTTGAATACGGGCGTCGCCATTTTCCGCTCAATGCCGCGTTCCAGAACGGCCCGGTGCGCGGCAAGGAGATTTTCGTGCCGCTGTCGCAGCTGATCGGCGGCGAGAAGATGGCCGGACAGGGCTGGCGCATGCTGATCGAATGCCTGTCGATCGGGCGCGGCATCACGCTGCCCTCCAATGCGGCCGGCGGCGTCAAGGCCGGAGCCATCGCCACCGGCGCCTATGCCCGCCTGCGCAAGCAGTTCGGCATCGCCATCGGGCGGTTCGAAGGCATCGAGGAGGCGCTGGCCCGCATCGGCGGACATGCCTACGCGATCAGCGCGTTGTCGCGGGCCAGTGCGGCGGCGGTGGATCGCGGAGAAAAGCCCGCCGTGCCCAGCGCCATCGCCAAGTACCACGCCACCGAGCGCGGCCGCGAAGTGGCCAAGGACATCATGGACGTGCACGGCGGCAAGGCGGTGCAACTGGGCCCCGGCAACTATGCCGGTCGCGCCTGGCAGACCTCGCCGATCGCGGTGACGGTGGAAGGTGCCAACATCATGACGCGCAGCCTGATGATCTTTGGCCAGGGCGCGATCCGCTGCCATCCCTATGTGCTGCGCGAGATGGAATCGCTCAAGCTCGCCGACTACCGCGAAAAGCTGAAGGCCTTCGATGCGGCCCTGTGGGGACACGTCGGCTTTGCCGTGTCCAATGCCGTGCGCAGCCTGGTGCTTGGCCTGAGCTTTGCCAAGATCGGCCGCGTACCGGGAGATGCCTACACGCGCAGGTACTATCGCAAGCTCAATCGCTATGCGGCGGCGCTGGCACTGGTGGCCGACACCTCGATGCTCGTGCTGGGCGGCAAGCTCAAGTTCAAGGAAAAGATCTCGGCACGACTGGGTGATGTGCTGTCCAACCTCTACATCGCCAGCGCCATGCTCAAGCGCTACGAGGATCAGGGGCGTCCCGTCAACGACCAGCCGCTGCTGGCATGGGCGTTCCACGATGCCGTGTATCGCATGCAGGACGCGCTCGATGGCGTGCTGCGCAATTTCCCGCTGCGTCCGGTGGCGTGGCTGCTGCGGGCGCTGGTGTTTCCGTTCGGGCGGCGCGAAGTGCCGCCGTCGGATCGGCTGGGACGGCGCGTCGCGGCGATCCTGTGCGCACCGGGCGAGGCGCGCGATCGCCTGGCCGAATGGGTGTATCTCACGCCCAATGCCAACAATCCGGTTGGGCGCATGAACGCCCTGCTGCCCGAGGTGATTGCCGCCGAGCCGGTCGAACGCAAGTTCCTCAAGGCGGTCAAGGCCGGCGAACTGCTCGGTTATGACTACGACGCACAGTTGGCCGACGCGGTGACCAAGGGCGTGCTCAGCCAGGCCGAGAGCGAGCTGCTCGCGCGCGTGCGCAAGGCGAGCTTCGAGTTCATCTCGGTGGATGATTTCGATCCGAGCGAACTGGCTGCCGGCAAGCAGCATCAGCGCAAGCTGTTGCGTCCTGCGGCGTGAACCAGCACCATCATGAATTCGCGCAGGAGTTCATGATGGTGCTTCAATCGCAGGATCAGCAGTTTCTCGATGCCGCGCGGGCCGAGGCCGAGGCCGGCATGGCCGAGGGTGGCATTCCGATCGGCTGCGCGATCGTGCAGGCCGGACGCATCATCGGTCGCGGCCACAACCGTCGCGTGCAGCAGGGCAGCGTGATTCGCCATGGCGAAATGGACGCGTTCGAGAACGCTGGCCGCCAGGTGGCGAACGTGTACCGGCAGTGCACGCTCTACACCACGCTGTCGCCGTGTTCGATGTGCAGCGGCGCGATCGTGCTGTACGGAATTCCTCGCGTGGTCATCGGTGAGCACCGTTCGTTTCTCGGCGAGGAAGATTGGCTGCGCAGCCGTGGCGTCGAGCTGGTGGTGGCCGACGATCCGGCCTGCGTCGAACTGATGGCGCGCTTCATGCGCGAACAGCCCGTGCTGTGGCATGAGGACATCGGCGAACCCTGAACCGTGCAGTAGCGCAGGTGCTCGGGCGTTAGGGGCTGGGCCGCCAAATTGCGTTTGGGTTGGGTACGCGTCGTCCGGCGCCACCACTGCATGAGGAATTTTCATGGCCCTTCACCACCTTCGCTTCCGCATCCCTCGCATGCTTGCGCTCACGGCTGCGCTGGGCGTGTCCACCGCGTTGGCGACATCGCCGCAGATGGCCGCCGCCGCACCGGCTGCAAGCGGCAGCACGCCGAAGGCGCAGTACTGGATGGACATTGCCACCTTCAACATGATGGGCATGGACGAAATGCCCGAGATGGCGGGCATGGCCGGCATGATGGGCGGCATGCTGGGACGCAACAGCATGACCGGCCGCGATGGCCGTCATGCCAAGGGCGTGGGCAATTTCGGCGAAACCAAGACCGGCGGCATTGGTCGTCGCGTCGACATTGCGTTGTACGCGCGTGACAAGCCATCCGGCACCAGTGCGACGCAGCAGGTACCGGCAGGGGCCGATCTGGGCGCCGAGCCGCTGCATCTGGTGACGCCGCCGCGCGAAGGCGTGCAGGGCGATGAAGAGAGCGCGACGTATCCCGAGCGGCCGCGCGGCCGCATCCTGTTCTACTGGGGATGCGGCGAGCAGGTGAAGGCCGGCCAGCCGCGCATCATCGACATGGCAAAGTTCTCCGCCCAGGACTATGCCAACTTCATGCAAGGGCGCAGCGTGCGCGACCGCGGCGCGCGTGCCGAGGCCGGTCACGCGATCTGGCCGAACGAGCGCGAGAATTCGCACATTCCACGCGATGCCTCGCTGGTGGGCGAGCACGTCGTCACGGGCGATGGGGTGCCTGCCGGCCTGCGCTTCCAGATCGACCGGGTGCACGATTTCATGCCGAGCCTGCGTGTGGATTCGGGCGGTGATCTCAAGGAAAGCATCCATGTGCGCTGGCAGGCGGTCGATGGCGCGCGCGCCTACCTGCTGACGGCAATGAGTGGCGGCATGGATGAGCACGACGCGCCGGAGATGGTGATCTGGAGCTCGTCCGAGCCGCCTGAGTCGGGCTTCGGACTGATGAATTACATCAGCAATGCCAACATTGACCAGTGGCTCAAGGATCGCGTGCTGCTGCCGGCCAGCCAGACCGAATGCGCGGTGCCCAAGGGCATCTTCGCCGACAGCAAGGGAGCCATGCTGCAGGCGATCGCCTATGGCAACGAGCTCAACATCACCTATCCGCCGCGGCCGGCCAATCCAAAGACGCCATGGACGCCGGAATGGTCGGTACGCGTGCGCAACAAGTCGGTGGCCATCAACATGCTGGGGCAGGAGGCGGGCGCGATGCAGCACGGTGGCCAGCGCGAGCGCCATCCGCGCAATCAGGAAGAAGAGCGTCCCGGCGCAAGGAAGATCCTGAAGAGCCTGTTCGGCCACTGAGTGGATGGCCGCAAGGCAGGAAATGACGCGCCGGTCCGGTCACCGTCGGTCGCGCACCCATCGGTGCGTGACCGATGATGGCCGGGCACCGTCCTAGCCGCGCAGGGCCTGGGCGTGATGGCGCAGGTGATCGGCGATGAAGCTCTGGATGAACCAGTAGCTGTGGTCGTAGCCCGCGTGCACGCGCAATGACAGGGCCTGCCCGGCGGTGCGCGCCGCGGTTTCCAGCCGCCAGTGCTGCAGCTGCGGTTCGAGGAATTTGTCGGCCTGGCCCTGGTCGACGAGGATCGGGCCGGGAAAGCGTCGGCGGTTTTCCAGCAGGGCCACGGCATCCCAGTGACGCCAGGTCGTGGTGTCGCTGCCCAGATAATGCAGGAAGGCCTTGCGGCCCCACGGCACCTGACTCGGGGCGACGATCGGCGCGAACGCCGAAACCGATTTGTAGCGCTGCGGGTTCTTCAGCGCGATCGTCAACGCGCCGTGACCGCCCATCGAATGCCCGCACAAGCTCTCGCGCTCGATGTCGAGCGCCGGGAAGTGCGTGCCGAGCACGTAGGGCAGCTCCTTGGTCACGTAGCTGTACATGCGGAAGCGTGCGGCGAATTCGAACGCGCTCGCGTCGAGATAGAAACCCGCCCCTTCGCCGAATTCCCAGTCGCCGGTGGCGCCTTCGATGCCGGTGTCACGCGGACTGGTGTCGGGGGTGACCAGGGCAAGCCCCAGCTCGGCGGCGATACGCTGGGCGCCGGCCTTGATCGCAAAAGTTTCCTCGGTGCAGGTCAGGCCGGCCAGGCAATACAGCACGGGGGCGCGCTGGCCACGCGCCAGCGGAGGCAGGAACACGCCAAAGCGCATCGGCCCGCCGGTTTCCAGCGAGTCGTGTCGATAAAACCCCTGCACGCCGCCAAAGCAGCGCTGTTCGGAAAGCGTGTGGATGGACATGGCAGCCCCTGTGACCCGACCCGGTGAGTGTAGCGATGCCGGCTATGATTGCCGACCCGCCCACGCCTGCGACCGCCATGCCTTACACCCCCATCGTCGCCACGCTCGGCTATGTGCTCTCGCCCGATCGAAGCCGGGTGCTGATGATCCACCGCAATGCACGCGCGCATGACCAGCATCTGGGCAAGTACAACGGTCTGGGCGGCAAGCTCGATCCGCACGAGGACGTGCTGGCCGGCATGCGCCGCGAAATCCGCGAGGAGGCCGGCATCGAGTGCGAGGCGCTGCAGTTGCGCGGCACGCTCAACTGGCCCGGCTTCGGCAAGGCCGGCGAGGACTGGCTGGGCTTCATCTTCCTCGTCACGCGCTATTCGGGCACGCCGCTGCAGAGCAATCCCGAGGGAACGCTGGAATGGGTCGAGCTGAGCCGTCTGCACGAACTGCCGATGTGGGAGGGGGATCGGTTGTTCCTGCCGATGGTGTTCGATGCCGATCCACGGCCATTCCACGGCGTGATGCCGTATCGGGACGGACGTCTGCAGGCGTGGCGCTATTCGCGTCTGTGAGACGTGCGGCCGCCGAGCATGCGTGCCGCACTCCAGCCGATGCGCGCCGAGGTCAGTGCCGCCAGCACGGTCAGGGTGGCGATCAGCGGCACGCTGGCGCCGAGCGCACGCAGGCCGTTGAAGCCGCTGGTGACCACCACGTCACCGAAGCGCCATACCGAAGTGTCGATGAAGTTCTTGGTCTTGTAGCGCGTCTCCGCATCCACGCGCGTGTACAGCGAATCGGTTGCCGGCTTGAAGATGCCGTAGGCGCTGGCGCGCGTGAGGATGGCGACGGCGGCGATCCACGGCCCGCCGAACACGGCGAACAGCAGCAGCATGAGAGCCTTGATCAGGCCGTCGAGCGCCAGCGGGAACTCCGGCCCGAAGCGCACCATCAGCGTGCGCGCGACACCGATCTGCAGCAGCATCTGCAGGATGTTGGTGGCCAGATCGATGTTGGCCTGGAATTCGATGCGCGCCTCGCGCGTCACGTTGGTGGCGCCGTTGTAGTCGGCCAGCAGGGCGTAGATGACGGTGCCGACCGCATCACCGAGCAGCATGAGCAGCGCCAGCCGGCGCATCGGCGGCGATTTCAGGGTTTCGGCGGCGCCGGCCAGGAAGCCGCCGCCGATGATGCGCTCGTCGCGGCGTTCGTCACCGACCACCGGATGACGGGCGCCCCAGCCGGCCAGCGCAAACACGCAGCCGATCGCGGCGCCGAGCAGCAGGGTGGAAACGACCAGCAGGCCGCTCACGCCGACCAGCGCGTTGAGCGTCTTGGTCAGCAGCGGTCCGGCGATGGCGCCGATCGCACCTCCCAGCGCGATCACCGGGAACAGGCGGTGCGCTTGCTCATGGTCGAACAGATCGGCCATGTAGCTCCAGAACACCGCCACCACGAACAGGTTGAACACGCTGATCCAGACGAAGAACATCG
>WBZO01004799.1_pt1 | contig 14297 bp, 15 predicted proteins | sample 5204261 | NCBI WGS metagenome assembly WBZO01 (sample SAMN12412400, study PRJNA552823) | activated sludge metagenome | isolation source: activated sludge from anammox sidestream of wastewater treatment plant... | place: USA: North Carolina | collected 2017-09
AGTGTTCTGCGGCAAAAGTGTGGATCCGGTCGCCGCTTATCATCTCGATCGGCCCCAAGCCATCCGGCGACATGACCGCCTGATGGGTGGTTTGAACGGTGATGGTGACCGCAGAGCCTTCCGCCAGGACTATGGCTCTGTCGATAGAAAGATGAGGGGCGACCGCGACGAGCAGGATATTCCTCAATTCGGGCGGCAAAATTGGGCCGCCGGCTGCCAGGGCGTAGGCTGTGGAGCCAGTCGCGGTCGAGGCGATCAGCGCGTCGGCCACGTAGGTCGTCAGATAGCGCCCGTCAACATACGTGAGCAGGTGCACCGGGCGCACGGAATGGCCGCGACTGACGACCACTTCGTTTAGCACTTCCCAGTTGCCCAAAAGTCGATCTTCACGCCAATGCTCCGCTCGCAGCATCATGCGGTGCTCGATCCAGAAATCGCCTTCGAGCAGCCTGGGGAATACTTCTCGCCATTCTTCGTTGCGGATCTCGGCTAGAAAACCGAACTTGCCCATGTTAATTCCCAGGATTGGGATATTGCACGGAGCGCAAATATTGCCCGCCCTCAGCATGGTGCCATCGCCCCCCAGCGCGACGAACAGATCGATGTTCTTTTCGCAGATTTCTTCCCTGATTCCCTGATCCGTCAACAAACCGCAGGCTGCCGCGATGCCCTGTTTTTGCAAATAGCTGGTGATCTCCTCCGCCTGTTTTATGGCTTCGGCCAGCTCAGGGTGAGCGACAACCAGGATGTTAGCGAATCTTTTCTGGCCCGACATTGCGTCAATTATATTACAGAAGTTTCTGGTCACAGGCGCGCCGGTAGCCGCAGCGGTTACAGCGCGCCACGATGTCGTGCGAGCGAGGCAATTCTTTGCGCCGCTCATTGTGGTGAATCTCTTCGATCAGCTCAAGGGTCGATTGTTCGAGCTCGGGCGTGAAATCGATCGCATAGGTGCGGTTCGGATAATGCAGAATCCCATAGGGTGGGCGTTTGCCGATCTGGCTCTGCACAAGCAGGCAGTAAGCCGCAAGCTGGAAGATGTGACCGTCATACGGCCCCTCATGAACGCGGCTGGATTTCACTTCAACCGGGATGACATGACCTTTGGTCTCCACGAGATAGTCTGGTTTTCCGGTCAACCCCAGCTCGCGATCGTAAAAGGGTTTTTCGACCGGCCCCCAATCATTCGTGTCCGAATAGATGATCCTGCCCGAGGGAAGCCCAATGCGGCGCCGGCGGCGAGATGCGGTCCAGAACAGGATGATCGCCAAGAGGAATAAAAGCCCGGATAGATAAAGCATGGTTGCAAAGAGGAAGGTTTACAAGATGCCGTGCATGAAATAGACCACCACCGACACCAGCGCTGCCAGGAGCAGGCCGTAACCGGCGACTTGCAGACAGGTGATCCGCGCCGTTTCCCGGCTGTGCTGCGCGTGCAGCGCGCTCCCATGCGCCAGCTCCGCAGTGTTTTCGGATGGAACGCCCGATTTCTGATACCACCAGGCGCGCTGGCAGTACACGTACACAGCGATTTCCGAGGCGCGGAGGGTGCGCGGCATTTAGGACTGCTCTGCCAGGCGTTCTTCTAACCGCTGCAGCTTGGTTTCAAGCTGCTCCTGCCTCAGGCTGATGGTCAGGTCGCCGCGGGTGCGTTCCAGGATGCTGCGGGCTACATCGGTCAGCCGCCGCAGCCCACCCGTGACCGCGTCGGGGTAATCCATGGTGATCAGCACCGTGTAAATGTCATCCATCAACGTGAGCAGCCGGACGGCTTCTTCGGATTTCCCCAGCCGGAGCTGGTCAAGACAGCGCCTCCGCAGCTCACCGGCCGCTTCTGCCAGGCCTTGCAGGTAACTGGCGGGCTGGACGCCGATTTGTTCGGGGAGGGGCAGGTCGTTGTCCTGGATCAGGGCATAGACCAGATTCGCTTCAGCATATTCTTTGAATGCATCCTGAGTATAGCCAGCGTACAAAAAGTCGGGATAAGCCGCCAGGTCGTTTTGGAGGATGGCGACGATCTCGCTTGCGTGATCGAGGTATTCTATTGCAACATCGTTTTCATCCCGATGAATAGCGCGAATCGCGTTGGCGCAATGGCGCGTGAGCAGGCGGGTTTGGGCCAACGCCAGGTCGCGCGCGGCGGTGCGGGTTTCAAAGGATTGGCGAACCGATTCTGCGACACCTTCGAAGATATTCATTTTTTCTCTCCGTCATTGATCTTCTGGGTTGATGGCGTGGAACAGGTTATCTGCCAGGCTGGGGTTCCCCGGAAGGTTGATTTCACCAAAAGCCGCCTCGTAGCGCGCCAGGTTTTCTGTCAAAGCACGTTGGAACAATTTTGCGCCCAGCGGCGACATGATAATGCGCGAGCAGATCTGGGCAGTTGTAGAGCCTGGCAGGAGGTGCGCGAAATCAAACACCAGGTCTGACGGTGAATGGGCGATCCGCACCAGGTTGGCATATTCGATTGGAAGGTTTGGGGGCAGCTCCAATCCAGGCGCGTTTGGTCTCGGGCCGGGCATCGAATTTTCAGACATGCATGCCTCCTTATAGTACGATTCAAAGTCGAACAAGGGTGGTCTGTTTGGATCAGGACCACCCTCGACATCGTTCAATCTTCCCGCTTAGAATGGGATATCGTCCTCGGACGAACTGGAGGGGGTTTCAGCAAAACCGCCGCTCACAGGTGAGCCGTCCCCGCCCGCGCGTCCGAGAAAACGCACAGTCGAAGCAGTGACTTCAAAGGAGGCCCCTGGCGTGCCATCCTGGCGCGTCCAGACCCTCGGACCGCCCGTCGCTAAATCGGGCTTCAAGCGCCCTTCGACAAGCACAGAACGGCCCTTTTTAAGATACTGGTTGCACGACTCAGCCTGTTTTCCAAACACCGAAACGCGAAACCAGGTCGTTTCGTCAACAAGCTGGCCGTCCGACCCCGTGTATTTGTGACTGGTCGCGATGTTCATGGTCGTTACAGGGTTGCCGTTTGGCATGTAACGCATCTCTGGGTCTCGGCCCAGATTTCCTACGATAATGATCGTGTGGAACATGGGGAACTCCTTCTACGGCGAGCTGTCTGCTTTCAGGCCCGGACGCACACCGCCCGGAACAGATCTATAGGGGAACTCGCCGAACTATAGAACAATTGTACTTTATTCGTTACGAAATTGCAAGCAGTAATGATGAAATGTATTGCTCACCCAGGCATTGCCAAACCCGTAAGGGACGAGGCGGATGTCGTCCTGACACCAGATGCGCTCATCTTTCAGACGGTAGACATCGCTCAGCAACCGCGCCAGATCCCAGGCCAGCGGGTAGACCCTGCCGCCTTTCTTGATGTTTTTCACGATAATGGTGAGGTAAGCTCCTGAGCTTAGCAAGGGTTTCAGACCGGTATATATACCGGCGAGCGCGGTCAAAAAGGTTGCATAATCCTCGATATTGCCCAGATCGTTTGGGTCGTCGGAATAGTAAACGTCAAGCTCGGGCGTCTGGCGTCTTTTGCGCTGGGTCTCAGCTCCCCTGGCGTGCAGCATGTTCCAGTAAGGCGGAGAAGTGATCACATAGTTGACGGGTGCGAGCTCGTTCTCTGCGGCGATTCGCCCCATGTCCATCGCGTTGCCCCGGACCAGGCGGCAGCTTAGACCTTGAACGGCGCCGCCAAGCAGGGCGAATTCCTGTTCGATGACACTTTGCGCGATCGTGGCATAGTGAGCGTTTAATTCCACCCCAAAGGAATTGCGCCCCGCGCGCAGCGCGGCGATCAACGCGCTGCCTGTGCCTGCCATCGGATCCAGCACGAGCTGTCCGCGCTGGGTGAAAAACTCGATGAACTCTTGCGCCAGCGTCTCAGGAAACTTGGCGGGGTGGCGCAGGACGTTCTTCTGGCGCGGCGGGGGGTTGTGAATAAACCAGGATTTCTGGAATTTCAGCCAGGTCTTGGAGTCGAGTTCGTTCAACTTGTTTCGAAAGGGTCGTTTAGGCATAAATACTCTGTGCTGATTCAGGGCATTGAATGGTAAACCGACAGGTCAGAAAAATTTACGGTCATCGCCTCCGCGCCCCCGGCGCGCGCATACAGGCCTATAACCCCGTTGAGGATCGATGGGTCGCGGACGGTGAAAAGGTATTCGCCATTGACGTAAAAGCGCATCTCTTTTCCGAACGCCCATATGCCCAGCCGGGATACGCTGGGCGCGCCGGGTGGGATCGCGCCGCTTAGCTTTGGCGCCTGGGCTGCGGTGGCGGACCCGGAAAGCACGCGATCCAGGCGCGCCTCTCCACGGCAGTTTAACCCGAACCGGAAGAAATCTGCGGGCGACGACGCTCGAAAGATCACGCCGTACTCATCTCCGGCGCGGCAGATGCTCGGACTGGCGGTGATTTCCAGGAAAAAGTCGTTTAGCGGCGGGCCGGCTCTCAGACTGGCGAGATAACCCTCGGGTTTAGACACGCCCAGGCTGATTTCTCCCTTTCCAAATGCGATGTTCCCTGAGACTCCTTTGCCGCTGCTCCAAAGATCCGGCTGGCTGAAATCGTCCTGAAAGATCAACTCGCCGTGCTGGGCGCGCTGATCCTGTGTCGGGTTGGGGTTGGAGGTGAGGCTGGGAAGGGGCGTGAAGGTGGAGGTCGGTGGAAACCAGACGATGGTGAAAGTGGCAGTGGGGCTGGCTGGCAGCGTTTCCGATGGCGTTGGAACGATGAGGGTGGATCTGGAGGGGGAGGCGCAGGCATTTAACGCAAGGGCTGCGCTGACCACGATCGATCCGAGAAGATAACGCATGGGCTTAGTTTACTATGGAAAAAGCCTGTTGGAAGCGCTCTTGTTGTAAAATAGGGTTGATCTGCTTTTCTGCATGTTTGATGAACAAAATGGAAACGGGCAGAATAACCTGAGGACTTTCCAAAAAATAATGATCGAGCTTCAAGAAAAGGAGAAAAGATGCGCAAAAAGGGTATCTTGATTACCGGGGCCGCAGGCGAGATAGGCGATTCGCTTATCCGCAGTCTCATCGATAAGGGGGAAAACGCCATCGTCACGTTGGATTTGAAACCGCTCCCACAGGTGTACACGGGAAAGGTCACGCATATCCAGGGCGACCTGATGGACCATGCGCTGCTGTCGCGCCTGGTCAGCGAGTACGAAATCGCCACCATCTATCATCTGGCTGCCTTGCTTTCGACCAGGGCGGAATTTTCGCCTGAGATGGCGCATCAGGTGAATGTCGAGGGTACCTTTGGATTGCTCAAGCTGGCGTCGGAACAGTCTGAATGGCGTGGGGAGCCGGTTCTGTTCATGTTCCCCAGCTCGATCGCGGCGTATGGCATGCCCAACCTGCAAATAAAGTCGCAATACTCACGCGTGCGCGAATGGGAATGGAACTATCCCACCACGATGTACGGCTGCAATAAATTATATTGTGAGATGCTGGGTATCTATTACAGCCAAAATTACCGGCAGCTTGCGGCCGAGCGGCCCGTCACCCTGGACTTTCGTGGTTTGCGTTTTCCGGGGCTGGTGAGCGCCTTTACCTTACCGAGCGGCGGCACGAGCGATTATGGGCCCGAGATGCTACACGCGGCCGCCCGGCGGGAACCTTATGAATGTTTCGTGCGCGAAGATACCTGCATCCCTTTCATGGCCATGCCAGATGCGGTGAAATCATTGCTGATGCTGGCTCACGCGCCCGTTGAGAGTCTCACGCGCCGGGTCTACAACGTCACCAGCTTCAGCCTGACCGCGGCGGAGTTCAGCGACCAGGTCATCAAGTATTTCCCCGATGCGCAGATCACATTCAAGCCGGACTTGAAGCGGCAGGGAATTGTGGATAGCTGGCCGGCCGGGCTGAACGATAACGACGCGCGGCGGGATTGGGGCTGGAAGCCCGACTACGACCTGGATCGCGCCTTTGGCGAGTATCTGGTGCCGAATATAATAAAACGTTATCAAAATGAGTGAACTGCCCCAGGCAGAAATACAGGCTTAATCGCCGGTCCCGGTTATGCTGGAAAAGCGCTTTAAGGAGTAGAGAGTGGAAAAGGAATATAGAGTAGGTTATATCGGTTTAGGTTTAATGGGCAAGTCGATGGCGCGCAATATCTTGCGGGCAGGTTTTTCACTCGTGGTTCACAATCGCAGCCGGGCGGCGGTGAACGAGCTCGTCGCAGAAGGCGCGGCGGCGGCGCATTCTCCCGCAGAGGTGGCGGAGCAGGTGGATGTTGTGTTCACCAACCTGCCGGACTCGCCGGATGTCGAGTCGGTCGTCTTAGGAGAGCACGGCATTATCGAAAAAGCCCGCCCCGGCATGGTTTACGTTGATAATTCCACGATCAAGCCCGCGGTGGCGCGCAAGATCGCGCACAGGTTAGCCGAGAAAGGCGCGCAAAGCCTGGACGCGCCTGTCAGCGGCGGTGATATCGGCGCACGGGATGGCACGCTGACCATCATGGTCGGCGGCCCGGCTGAAGCCCTGGAACGTGTGCGGCCGATCTTGCAGGCGCTGGGGAAGACGATCACTCATGTTGGCGAAAGCGGTACGGGTCAGATTGCAAAAGCTGCGAACCAGATTATGGTCGCCGCGCAAATGGTGGCGATGGGTGAACTGCTGATTTTTGCCAGGAAGGCTGGCGCAGACCCGCAAAAGGTTGTGGAAGCGATCAAAGGCGGCGCGGCGCAGTGCTGGACGTTGGATGTCAAACCCCCGCGCCTGTTTGCCGGGAATCGCAACCCGGGTTTCAAGGCATACATGCAGGCCAAGGACCTCGCGATCATTATGGACACCGCCCGTGAATATGGCATCCCTCTGCCTTCGACGGCGGTCGATTTGCAGCTTTTCAACGCGATGCTCCAATCGGGCATGTCCAACCTGGATAATTCTGCGGTTATCGGGATCATCGAGATGTTGGCAAACGCCACGCTGTTAGAGTAATGGACAAGAGACCACACGAGATCGTGGCTGGGACAGGTAATCTAGACTTCGAGGGATAAGCATTGAAGAAGCGAGCTTTTTCTGTCTGGAATGGACTGCTTTTGCTGGTCTTTCTGAGTGGCTGCGCAAAAGGAATTGGATTGACACCCTCTCCTACGCCGGCTGCTACCGAGGCGCCTTGTTTGATAGGGATTTGGCAGATCCAGGACCCTGAAACATTTTTACGCGCCTCGATTCCAGCCGGATCGTTTGATCCGGATACGCTTAAATTCATTAACAGCATTGGCGGTATTGCCTACCGGTTTGATCAACGGGGGGTGCTGACTGTGGAAGCGGTGCAGTTCATTGGCAAGTTTGATGTGAAGATAGGGATAAACCTGGAAGCGCTTGAGATCAAGATGAGTGGGTTTGCCAGCAGCAAATATGAGATCGATGGCGGTCAGGTCAAAACCGTCGAATTACTCAGCAGCGATATGGATTTTTCCGCCTTATATGGTCAGGACGAGATGATGGCGGATATGAAAGCGCGCGATTTTCTGCCGCTGTTTGTCGTGCCGTATAACCTGGCTAATTACACTTGTTCTGAGCAAAGCCTGTCTCTGGAATTTATCAATTTCCCAAATATTGATAAGCCTCTCGAATTCAAGCGTCTGCGCTGAGACATACCCTTCCTGCAACCATTTGCCTTTCTGTACGTATACGATATTACGAAACGATCCATCAGTCTGACCAGCGCCGCCCGGTTGAAACCGAAACCATCGACGCTTGCATGTGAGGAGAATGGCAGTGCAAGGCAACGAGTCAGAATGGCTCCTTAAAGCCCAAAGCGGAGATGCGCAGGCTTTCACGTTGATTGTGGAGACCTATCAACGGCCCGTTTTCAACCTCTGCTATCGCATGCTTGGGAATGCGCAGGATGCGGAAGACGCCGCTCAAGAGACCTTTGTGCGCGCATATCAGGCCTTGAAACGATACGACAACAGCCGAGCCTTCTCTACCTGGCTGCTCTCGATCGCGGCGCATTACTGCGTCGATCAAATTAGAAAGCGGCGCGTCCAGATTATCTCAGTGGAGGAGCTTCCTGTGCCGGACCTGCCTGAGCCATCGCCTGGAATAGAATCCGATCTCGGTCGCAAAGAGGAGCAGCAGAAAATCAGAGCTGTTCTGGACATCCTCGATTCAACCGACCGAGCAGCCGTGGTGATGTATTATTGGTACGATTTTTCGTATGAGGAGATCTGCCAGGCGCTGTCGCTGAGCATCAGCGCGTTGAAAAGCCGCTTGCATCGAGCGCGCCGGGCGATGGCCGAAGAGTGGCTCAAACAACAGCCGCCCGCCAAAATAAGCGCCGCCTCGCCCGCCCCACCCTCAAATCACCTGATGGCAGAAAGGATGGCCTCATGAACCATCAAATTTATCAGGATTGGCTGTTTGAAGACGCCCAGGATCTCAGCCCGCTGCAAGCGCAATCCCTGCAGCAGCACCTGGAGGCCTGTGAGCAATGCCGCTCGCTTTCAAATGCCTGGCATGAGTTGGAAACAACTCTTGAACGTGACGAAATGCTCTTGCCAGCCCCGGGGTTTACGCTGCGCTGGCAGAAACGTCTCGAAGATTCCCAAAGGCGGATATATCGCCGGCAGGTTGTCCGGAGTCTCAGCTTGATTATCGCGGGCCTGGCCTTGCTGGCGGGTTTGATGCTGGCGGGGTTGTGGCCCTGGCTGCGGTCGCCCAGCCTGTTGTTCTATACCTGGGTCTACAGGGTGTTTTCTATATACACTTTCGCCGATGCGCTGCGGAATCTCGCCTCGCCATTGATGAACTTTTCAACGCGTGCAGTCCCGCTGGCTGCGATGGTATTTGGCTTTGGTTTCCTTTGCGAGCTGGCAGTATTGTGGGTCGTTTCGTTTCGTTTGCTCACTAACCCTCGGAGGATTACCTTATGAAACGCATTCTTATATGGACGCTGTCAATAACAATTCTGGCTGTACTGCTCATTGCCGGAAGTATCACCGTCCGCCCTGCCTTTGCCAGAAGCGCCAGCCTGGTTGGAAGTTCAAGTGGAGAGGCTGAAACAGATATCCAGCAGCAAGAGCCCGGCACCGGTAAGGTTGTCGTGGGGGGCAGCTATGTGCTTGAAGAGGGCGAAACCCTGACGGGCGATCTGCTCGTCTTGGGGGGTACGGCCAGGCTCCTGCCTGGCTCAACCGTCGAAGGCGGGGTGGCTATCTTAGGTGGAACTGTGCAAATCGATGGCCGGGTGAAAGGGGATGTCAACGCAATCGGCGGCCTGGTTACGCTTGGCAGCACTGCTATCGTGAAAGGCGATGTCAACACCGTCTCTGCCACGCTGAATCGGGACGAAAACGCACAAATCCAGGGCAATGTGAACGATATGCCCGTGGGCCCTTTCTCGCTAGTGATCCCCGAGAGCTTCCAGTTGCACAATTGGAAGAGCGTTCCGCCGGTGACTTTGCCCGGCAATGTGCGCTCGCCGGTAGTGAACCTGGGTCTCAACCCGCTTTGGGACGGGCTTTGGTGGGTCTTCCGCTCGTTTTTCTGGGCTGCACTGGCCGTTCTTGTGGCGCTCTTCATGCCGAAATCGATCGAGCGGATCGCCAGGACCGCCGTAGGCAGCACTTTTGCCTCGGGCGGGCTGGGCTGCATCACGATTCTGATCATTCCTTTAGTCCTGATCTTGCTGGCAATCACGATTTGCCTCCTTCCGGTAAGCCTGATTGGAGCGTTGGCGCTCTGGCTCGGATGGATCTTAGGGATCATCACCCTGGGCGCTGAAACCGGCAAACGCCTGTCGCAGCTTCTCAAAGTCGACTGGGCGCTGCCTGTCTCTGCGGGGGCTGGAACCTTTCTGCTCACATTGGTTTCGAACGGGGTTGAGATGTTCGTGCCGTGCATTGGCTGGCTCGTCCCGCTGCTGATCGGGGTGGTCGGATTGGGCGCGGTCCTCCTGACCCGCTTCGGGTCACAGCCTTACCAGAACGTCCCACAGGTTGGACATGAGGAGTCTTTACCTCCCCTGCCTGGAGCGGAAAACGATCCGGATGTTTCAATCAGCCCAAATGAAGGCGACCAGGCCCCCGAAGATTAAGCCCGGTCGAAAAAATGGATCAAAAGCGGCCCGCAGCAATTGTCTGGGCCGCTTTCATTTGTGCCAGGATGTTTCAGGCGAAGATAAATTGAATTGCCGCGCCGAGGACAATCCCAAGCTGCCCCAGGTGATACACTGCCATTGACAGGACGCGTCCGCCTGGAAGGCGCTCGACGAAACGGTTCCATGCCAGGAACGTGTCTGAGGTATAGAAAAGCAGCCCACCCACCGCGCAAAGCACGGCTGCGCTGAAGCGCCACGTTGAATGCGCTAAAGTGGCCAGGGCAGTCAAAAGCATCAGGCTGATCACAATCGAATAGAGCAGGACGGGGATTCGAAGCTTTTCCTTCCCGCTTTCCCGCAACCCTGCCGAAATCCGCAGATAGAGCTGGCTGGACGTGATAAATACCACGACCGCCAAAATGGCAACTGCGAAATTTATTTCCGGGCCGTAAACGCTAAAACCGATAAGATAACATACATGCGCCAGAAAAAAAGCGATCAGCCCCGGAATGAACTTTTCGCGCGGCAGCACGAGCAGCACGTCCCCCGCCAGGGAAAAGACGAGCCCAAAGACTATCCAGAGCATCGCGCCACGCAAGCCACCGATCGCGGCTATCCAGGCGAGCAATGCCAGCATCACCCCGGGTTTTGCAAAATATTCGAGCTCTCTCCAATCTTTCCAAACCGCAAACCAGTCGATTACTGCAATAATAAAAGGGATTATAAAAAGATAGATTGCCATGCCGCACTCGTTTTGGAGAGATTAGCCTCTCGGCTTAATAGCGGAACTGGCGCAAGGTCTTTTCGTCATCACGCCAGTTCTTGCGCACTTTCACCTTCAAATGTAGGTACACTTTCCGTCCGCTCATCTCTTCGACGGCCTGGCGGGCGAGCGTTCCAATTTTCTTGAGCATTTGGCCGTCTTTTCCGATCACGATCGCTTTGTGAGATTCGCGCTCAAGAAACAGCGTGGCCTCGATGTATGCGCCATGCTCATTCCTTTCCTGGTATTGATCCATTCGAACGGCAATGCCATGCGGAACCTCATCGCGAAGCAGGCTCAGCGCGGCGGCACGGATCAGGTCGGCGGCAAGGTCGCGCTCACTGAGATCGGTGAGCTGCTCTTCTGGAAAAAAGGGATCGCCCGCGGGAAGGCGCTCCTGGATAATTTTTAACAGTTGGTCCAGGTTTGTGCCGTTTGAGGCCGAGATAGGGATTGGGGTGGCGCCAGGGAGATTGCTGGTGAACTCCTCCTGGCGAGCGGCAAGGATATCCGGCTCTACCTGGTCGATCTTGTTCAAGGCCAGGATGAGGTTGTCTTTGGTCTTGGTCTTATGCAACAGGCTGAAGAGCAGCCGGTCGTCATCGGTGGGGGGTTGGGATACATCCGCTACGAAGAGGATCAGGTCGCATTCTTGCAAAGTCTGGGCTGCCTCTTCGTTCATAAACACCCCGAGCTTGTGGCGCGGTTGGTGGATGCCGGGCGTATCCATAAAAATTATCTGGGCTGATGCGTTGATCGTCAATATCCCCAACTGACGTTTGCGCGTGGTCTGGGGTCTGGGCGAGACTGCCGCGATTTTTTGGTCCAGGATGGCGTTGATCAATGTCGATTTCCCGACATTGGGGCGCCCCATCACTGCGACAAAGCCGGAACGAAAGGTGTGCTGTGGATTCATATTATCCCTGATTCTATCAAAAACAAATCAAACGCGGGTCTTGATTAAAAAAGGCGAATTCGGGATACGGGTCTCTTGTCACTGCGAGTATTTCCGCAGCGCCAGCGCTCTTCACTCCAGAACGACACCCTTATGACTCTGCGAGCCGCCGTTCTTTGGCGGCGTGGCAGTCTCCCGGTGTCATTAATAGGGCGGTTTATGCCCCAAGCGGTCTCCAGGATGAGCCAGCGAGGAGATTGCTTCAGCCCAAAAAGCGGGCTTCGCAATGACGACCTTCGCGATCCGAACTGGCGTTATGAAGGCATGCGGTTATGAAGCTTCTGCGTTTAAGGTGTGCCGGTCATCTTGAAATATTAGGATTATTTCATGAATCGTATCTTGACCTTGACCTGAATTGTCGGTATAATACTTATTCGTCTAATCAAGACCAGTGCGGTTCTTAGAAAAGATTCTTCAAATTAGACGGCAGGTATTAATCGTTGGAGTTCAGTCTGATCGTAAATTTCCCGGAAAGCTCCTGGAGATTTACTTTTCGCGTATTTCCTGCGGTTTGAGTTGAAACTGTCCAATCAGCATATGTCAGGAGAAGTCGCATGACATCCGCTTTACCAAGCAAATCTTACGCACGCATCGATGTGAAACTGTCTTTACCGGATTTGATCGAAGTTCAGATCGAATCCTTCAAGCGCCTGAAGGATGAAGGCCTGGGCGATCTGTTTCACGAGCTTTCCCCAATCGAATCCTACAACAAGGGGATGAAACTCTACTTTCCAAGCCGGACGCCTGAGGCGCAGCAATGGAAACTGAATTACTGGTTTAGCGAGCCCAAGCACAGCATCGAGGAATGCGTGGAGCGTGACCTCACATATGCCAGCCCATTATATGTAAAAGTGCTGTTGATCGGCCCGGACATCCCCGAACCGATGACACAGGATATCTTCCTGGGCGATTTTCCGGAGATGACGGAAAAAGGCACTTTCATCATCAATGGCACTGAGCGTGTGGTTGTCTCGCAATTGATCCGCTCACCCGGCGTCTATTTCGAAGCGCCTCTTGATCGCACAACCGGTCGTCCTCTGGCGATGGCAAAGTTGATCCCGGACCGGGGCGCATGGATGGAATTCGAAACCCGCAAGAGCGATTACCTCACCTTGCGCTTCAATCGTAAGCGCATCGTGCCGGTGACGATCTTCTTGCGCGCCCTGGCGGCGGTTCAAGATAATCTGGCCGGCGTGGATTCTCCGCTCAAAGAGGGCACCGACGAAGAGCTGCTCAAGCTCTTCGGCGACGTTGATAATAACCCGGATCGCATGTTCATCGCTTCCACCCTCTCTCAAGAGCCTGAATGGGATCTGACGCACCGGTTAACCATTGCCGAAGCCGCGCTCTTGGAATTCTTCAAGCGTATGCGTCCCGGCGACCCGGCCACCCTTGACAACGCGCGCGGTTTCCTGGAAGAGCAGTTATTTGATCAACGCCACTACGATTTGGAGCGGGTTGGCCGCTACAAGCTCAACCAGAAGCTGGATTTGAACGAATTCGTCCCGATCACGCATCGCATGGTGACGAAATGGGATATCGTGCGCCTGCTGCGCAGAATGATCATGATCAACAACGGTACGATGGTCCCGGATGACATGGACCACCTGGGAAACCGGCGTGCGAAGACGGTCGGCGAGCTGATCCAAAACAAGCTGCGCGTCGGATTGCGACGTATGGAGCGTGTGATCAAGGAAAGGATGTCGATCCGCGACCAGGAGCAAATTTCGCCCATCACGTTGATCAACATCCGCCCGGTTGTCGCAGCGCTGCGCGAGTTCTTTGGCTCCAGCCAGCTCTCTCAATTTATGGACCAGACCAACCCGCTGGCGGAGCTGCGTCATAAGCGGACGTTGTCTGCGCTGGGCCCCGGGGGTCTGCGTCGAGAGAGAGCCGGCTTTGACGTGCGCGATGTGCATTATTCTCACTATGGTCGCATCTGCCCAATCGAAACGCCCGAGGGCCCAAACATCGGTCTGATTGGGCGGTTGGCTTCCTTTGCGCGCGTGAACGCGTATGGATTTATCGAGACCCCCTACCGGCGCGTGTTGAAAACCTTGAAGCCCGACGACGCCCGCCTGGTTGACCGGATGCTGCGTGAAGACGTCGCTCACCCCGATACCGGGGAGGTGATTGCCAAATCCGGAGAGCGGGTCACCCCGGCCGTGGCGAAGAAAATCGCCAAGCTAAAAATAAAAGAAGTAGCCATTGTGCCGTTTGTAACTGCGGAGACTGAATACCTTTCGGCGGACACAGAGGATCGATTCATGATCGCCCAGGCGAACACGCCGCTGAACAGCTACAATGAATTTGTGCGCCAGCGCATATCTTCGCGGTTCTACTCTTCGTTTATTTTCTCGCCAGCTACAAATATCGACTATATGGATGTCGCGCCGCACCAAATCGTCGGCATCAGCGCCGCCCTGATCCCGTTTCTTGAGCACGATGACGCCAACCGGGCGTTGATGGGCTCAAACATGCAAGCCCAGGCGGTGCCGTTGCTGCGCCCCGATGTGCCGCAGGTTTCCACTGGGATGGAGTATC
>WBZO01004802.1_pt1 | contig 14293 bp, 12 predicted proteins | sample 5204261 | NCBI WGS metagenome assembly WBZO01 (sample SAMN12412400, study PRJNA552823) | activated sludge metagenome | isolation source: activated sludge from anammox sidestream of wastewater treatment plant... | place: USA: North Carolina | collected 2017-09
CACTTTGACCGACTTGCGCGCGCCGGGGGCGAGATAGAAACCGGTCGAGACATTGCTGCCCGGCGGCACATCTTCTTGCACTTCGGCGCTCGTGAGATACCGACCGAGGTCCATCGCGGCGAGACGTTTCTGGTCGTCGGTTTGTTTGGCGACCGCAATGAGACCCACCGCGCCGACGGTCAGTTTGTTGCCATTGACGGTGGGCAGCGGATAGATTTCAAAATTTACCTTGTTGTTTTTCAACTGCGGCGCGAAACCGGTCGCGTCCACGACCATCGCGTACTGTTTGTTGGTGAAACCGCCTTTGACATCCGCATCTTTTTGCGAACCGAAATCGGGCGGCGTTACTTTATGCACCAACGCCAGGTCGGCGAAACGCTGCAAACCGCTGGCGGCGGCTTCGGAATTCAAACCGTACTTGCCATCGGTTGTAATCGGGCGCACGCTCGGGTCTTGATTCATCCACAAGCCCCACGTGTTAATGACGCCGGGATCCACGAAACCGCTAAAGCCATACACCTGTTCGCCGTTCGCGCGTTTGAAGGTGGTCTTTTTCGCGGCGTCCACAAATTGGTCCCACGTCCAATCTTTGGCGGGCAGTTCGACGCCCGCTTCTTTGAATACGTCGCTGTTGACGTAAATGCCCATCGGCACGACCCAGAGCGGCCAAGCCCACGCTTTACCGTCTTTGACGCGCACCACATCGAGAACGTTCGGCAAAATATCCGCCTTGTCCGCGTCCGTCAGATACGAATCAATCGGTTCGACTAAATCATCGCGCACGAATCCGGGCAAGCGGTCCGAAGGCAAGCGCAAAAGGTCAATCCCTTGCCCGCTTTGCAGCGCGGTGGACAACTTGGTGAAACCTTCATCGTTCGGCGGATAACCGGTAATGGTAACGTTGATGTCGGGATTGTCTTTCATGAACTGTTCGACCGCGTTGTCAAACGGATTGGCAAACGCGTTGCCCGGCGTATAACCGAGCACCCACAGATTCAAATCCCCTTTGTACGTGCTGGTACTTTTACGAATACCGCCCTTGGCGGCGCGTTCGACCGTCGGTTTAGGCGTTGGAACGGCAGTTGCCTGTCCGGCGGCGGCTGTGGGTTGCGCCGGCGCCGCAGTGGGCGGCGCGCTCGTTGGCTGCGCGGCAGGCGCGCAGCCAACGATGGCGAGGACGGCAAAAAGCGCCATCACGCCGAGCAGAAACCATTTTTTATTCATTGTGCTTGCTCTCCTCCATTGGTATGAATCGGTTCAGTAAAAATTTTTTAGCTGGAAATACTTGTCGGTTGCACCTCCTTGGCCGTCAAGCGGCGCGCCAATTTTTTCCCGGCGTAATATCGCCCAACACAACCGGATGGCGCGCGCCGGTGGCGGCTGGCACATTCGCGGCGCGCCCGTGCCATGTTTCGTACGCCAAAACGGCGAACGCTAACGCTTCTTTGCTTTGCGCGGGAATGTTGAATTCGTCCATCGTGCAGAGACGCGCGGTCGGAATTTCGGCGGCAAGCATTTGCAGCAGCGTCGGATTTTTTGCGCCGCCCCCCGAAACAATGATTTCCTGCGGCAGCGTCGGCAAAAAGGCGCGGTACGCGTCGGCAATGGATTTTGCCGTAAAGTGGGTCATGGTCGCCACAATGTCGTCGGGCGCAATCTGTCGCGCGGTCGCCCATTGCCACATTTGCGCGCCATAGGGCGCGCCGAAAATTTCGCGCCCCGTCGTTTTGGGCGGGCGTTGACGCAAAAACGGATGCTGCATCAATTCTGCCAACAAGTTTTCATTCACGCGTCCGCGCGCCGCAATCGCGCCATCTTGGTCGTACGTTTGCGCGCCGCGCGTGGCGCGCTGCGCCGCGTCGTCCATCAATAAATTGCCGGGACCGGAATCGAACGCCAAGGCATTGTGCGGCGCGCGCGCGGGCAAATAGGTGACGTTCGCAATGCCGCCGATATTTTGCAGCGCGCGCGTCTTTGTCGCGTCGGTAAAAAATAGCGCGTCAAAAAACGCCACCATCGGCGCGCCGTGTCCGCCCGCCGCAATATCGCGCGCGCGAAAATTACTGATTGTGGTAATGCCGGTGCGTTCGGCAATGACGGCGGGCGAACCAATTTGCAGCGTGGAATGACCGGGGATGTGCCACACCGTTTGACCGTGATTGCCGACCAGAGCCACCTGCGATGGCTCCAACCCCGCCGCGCGAATGGTCTGTAATGCCGCGTCCGCGTACGCCGCGCCCAAATCAAAATTCAGCGCGCAGAGCCGGTCCACCGTTCCCGTATCCGCGCGCACGCAAGCAAGAATTTCCTCGCGCAGCGCGTCCGCAAATGGAATACTCGCGTGATACAAAAGCTGCCACTGCGGCATTGCGCGCCCGGCCATTTGCTCCAATTCCACCACAACGGTTTCGATGCCGTCGGCGGAGGTTCCCGACATCATTCCTAAAACAATCATAATTCTCGGTTCAGCGTTCGCGGATAAACACCATACGATAACGGTCGGCGCGATACAAAGTTTGTTCGGCTTCAATCAAGATGCCGCGCGCATCGCGCGTGACGCGCGTGACGAGCAGGGCGGGGTCGCCGCGTTTGGCGCCGAGCGCGCGCGCTTCGGGCGCGTCGAGCGCGATGGCTTCGACCGTTTCTTCGCAGCGCGTCGGCCGCGTATCGAATTCGCGTTCGAGAATGTCATAGAGCGAACGCGCCGCCAAATCGAATTGCAATAATTGGCTAAAGCGCGCGTGCGGCAGATAACAGCGTTCCAGCGCCATCGGTTCGCCGTTGGCGAGGCGCACGCGTTTTAATAAAATTACTTGGGCGCCAACGGGCAAATCCAATTGCGCCGAAACGGACGCGTCGGCGATTTCGCTTTTGAACGCGAGGATGCGCGAAGAGGGCGTGAGGCCGCGCGCGCGCATCTCTTCGCTGAACGACATAAAACCCATGACTTGGGCTTGTTTGTGAATGCGGACGTGCGCGACGATGGTGCCGCGGCCGCGTTGGCGCATGAGCAGCCCTTCCGCCACTAATTCATCTACGGCGGCGCGCAGCGTCATGCGGCTAACATGCAACGCGTCGGCGAACTCGCGTTCGCCCGGCATGACATCGCCCAAGCGCAGCTTGCCCTGTTCGATTTCACGACGCAGCTGCGCCGCGATTTGTTTAAAAATGGGCGTTGCGCTGCGGCGCTGGACGCGCAGATTGGACAATTGGTCTAGACCGACTGCGGAAGGCAGCGCGGCGGGGGACGGATGCCCGGCAGCGGTGACGGGTTGCATAATATGGGAAAATAGGCAGAATTTGCCCAAAAATCAAGGAGAGCGCGACGTTGGGCGACGAGGATTAGACAACTGGTCTATACCAAAAGTATAATACGGAAACGGCGATTGTCAAGCGGGGGAATTGTAAAACCCTACGGGTTTTCGAAAACCTTTAGACGCTTGAGGTAATTTCGGGATACAACAGCGTCGGCGCGCGGGCGGCGCGAAACGCCGCGGCGCTTTTTTCCCACTCCGCCGCGAGGTCGTCTATCGGCGCGTTCGTTTGCAACCCTTCGCGCACGCGCGCGTTGCCGACAAGCAAATCGAGATGCGGCGCAGCGCCTTCCCAACTCGTGGCGAGAAATTCAAAGCGTTCTGGATTTTGCGCGCGGCACGCGGCGAGGATATGCAGACCGACATACACAGGGCGCAGAGCATTGCGATTGGCGATATGGATTTGAACGCCGTCGCATTTTACGCCGCGATGTTTGGAATCCGTTGGCGTAAAAGCATGCGCGCGAAAGCGCGCGCCGGGCAAATTCAATTGATTCAATGTTTGCGCGAGCGCGTAGCCGTCCAACCACGGCGCGCCGCAAATTTCAAAGGGCAGCGCGGTCCCGCGCCCTTCCGAGATATTTGTGCCTTCGAGCAAACACGTGCCGGGATACGCCAGCGTCGTTTCAAAACGCGGCATCCCCGGCGAAAGCGGAATCCAGGGCAAACCCGTTTCGTCAAACCACATGCGGCGTTCCCAACCGCGCAGCGAAATGATTTGCAATTCGACGTTACGATACAGCGTGTTTGCCATGAAACGCGCGAGTTCGCCCGGCGTGAGGCCGTGACGAATCGGCGTCGGGATGTAACTGATAAAAGATTCAAATCCCGCATCCACCGACGGCCCTTCGATGTGAATGCCGTTGATTGGATTCGGACGGTCCAGCACAATAACCGGCTTGGCGAATTTTTCCGCCGCGCGCAAAATAAAAGCGAGCGTGCTGATAAAGGTATAAAAGCGCGCGCCGACATCTTGCATATCAAAGACCAAGACGTCCACTTGGCGCAGCATGTCGGCGTTGGGTTCTTTGGTCTTGCCGTATAAACTGTACACGGGCAAACCGCTGCGCGCGTCTCGCGCATCGTCAATCGCGACGGCGTCCGCGCCCGCGCCGTCGAAACCGTGTTCAGGGCCAAATAACGCGGTCACGCGCACGCGCGCTTGGCGCAGCGCGTCCACGCTCGTGACCAAAGCGCGCGTCACGGCCGCGGCGTGCGTGACCAAACCGACGCGGCGCCCGCGCAAAATATTTTCGTGCGCGCTCAAAAAATGTTCCAATCCGCTTTCAAGCATTGTATTTTCTTTCCGCGCGATACAGCATAAAATTTGGCGAGCCAAACGACGCTTGATTTTTTGCGCGCGCGGACGCTGCAAAAATTACCGCGTTTATATTTCCAGCGCGGCGTTCACGTTACGCGAGGATTCGACCCATGTCAAATAGCGTCCCCTATCTACCTTTGACCGAAACCAATAATCCGCGCACGACCGAGATTGACCGTCTCTCGACGCGCGCGATGTTGGAACTAATTAATGCCGAAGACCAAAATGTGATTGACGCGGTGCGCGCGGAGCTCGACCACATTGCCGCCGCCGCCGATGCGATTTATGCGCGCTTGAAGCAAGGCGGACGCTTGATTTACGCCGGCGCCGGCACTTCGGGCCGCTTGGGCGTGGTGGATGCGAGCGAGATGCCGCCGACCTACAATGTGCCGCACGGCGTTGTAATTGGGCTGATTGCCGGCGGCGAGCAAGCCATGTTTCATTCCGTCGAAGGCGCCGAAGACCGCGTGGAATCGGGCAGCGCCGACATGGCGCGTTTGAATGTGGACGCGCGCGATGCCGTATTGGGCATTGCCGCCAGCGGTCGCACGCCGTATGTCATTGGCGCCTTGCGCGAGGCAAAAAAGCGCGGCGCGCTGACGCTCAGTTTTGCCTGCACGTATCCCGCGCCAGTGCATGATGCCGCCGATTTGTATATCGCGCCGTTGACGGGGCCCGAAGTGGTGGAGGGTTCGACGCGGATGAAAGCCGGCACGGCGACGAAATTGGTATTGAATATGCTCAGCACGACGGTCATGATTCGCCTCGGCAAAACGTACGGCAATCTCATGGTGGACTTGCAGCCGACCAATCAAAAATTGCGCGAACGCGCGCGGCGCATTGTGGAACGCGCGGCGAATTTGAGCGCCGCCGACGCGCAGAATTTACTGGATGCGTGCGGCGATGTCAAGACGGCGATTGTGGCGCATCATGCGCGCGTATCGCCCGCCCAAGCGCGCGCGCGCTTGGCGCGCGCGCAGGGTTCGGTGCGTCGCGCGTTGGAGCAAACGGAATGATTATTGGCATTGACGGCGGCGGCACGCGTACGCGCGCCGCGCTTGCCGATTTGGATGGCACGATTCTCGCGCGCGGCGAAGCGGGAACTTCAAATCCGTTAACGCACGGCGTGGCTGCCGCGCAGCGTGAACTAGAGACGGCGGTTGTACGCGCGTTTGCCCAAGCGGGACTGCCGCGTACGCGCGCGGACGCGCTGTGCATGGGTTTGGGCGGCGCGAGTCAGGCGCGCGAGCAGCAAGCGTTGGCGGCATGGGCGCGCGCCCAGTTGGCGGAACGCGTCGTGGTGGTGCATGACGGAGAAATTGCGCTGGCGGCAGGCGCGCCGGACAATTGGGGCGTCGCGGTCATTGCGGGTACAGGTTCGCTGCAATGGGGCCGCCATCGCGCGGGCAATACGGCGCGCGCGGGCGGTTGGGGGTATCTCATGGGCGACGAAGGCAGCGCGTACGATATGGCGCGGCAAGCGTTGCGCGCGGCGACGCAAAGCGCGGATGGACGCGGCGAAAAAACGGAATTGCTCGCGGCGATTTTGGATTTTTGGAAATTAGCCGCGCCCGCCGAGCTGGTGGCGCAAGTTTATCGCGCGGACATGACGCCGCAAGCGCTTGCCCAACTCGCGCCGGTGGCGGCGCGCTGCGCGGCGCAGGGCGACGCGGTGGCGCTGCGTCTGTTCGACGACGCGGCGGATGACTTGGCGCGCGGCGTCGCGGCGGTGCAGCGCGCGTTGGGATTCGAGGACGCCGAATTTCCATTGGCGTTGACCGGCGGTTTTCTATTGGGCGTGGAATTGTATCGTGAAAAATTTTTGCGCGCGCTGACGCAGCGAGATTGTCGCTGCGCGCCGCTGGCGTTGGTTCATGAACCGACGCTTGGCGCGGTGCGCTTGGCGCGCGCGATGCTTTTTGGCGGCGCGTAGTGGTGAGGGGAGCAGGCGATTGGAAAGCGCGGCAACGAGAGCACGAAACGCGCCTTTACACGTTGAAAAGCGTGGGGATTCAAAAAGATGACGCGTGTGCGTTAATGAATGAGCGCGTCGAGGAGTTTGACAATTTCGAGCGCCGCGTCGGGGCGCGCGACGCGGCAGGCGTTGGCTTGCATTTGCGCGATGGCGTGATTGCCCGGGGCGAGCCAGTCGCGTATCTGCTTTACAATCGCTTCGGGCGTAGTGCGTAAAACGCCTACGCCGCTTTGTTCCACAAACGTCACGTTGCCTTCTTCTTGTCCGGGCAAATTGCCGCTCAAAATCAGCGGCTTGCCCGCCGCCAAAGCTTCCATGATTGTGCCAGGCCCCGCTTTGGTAATCACCACGTCGCTCGCGCGCAGCCAATCGGGCATATTGTTCACAAAGCCCTGCACGTTGACGGGGCCGCGCCAGGTATCGTGTTCCAATTGTGCGCGCAATGATTCATTGCGTCCGGTAATGATGACCAGTTGAATAGGCAGCTGCGCCGCATCCAACGCGCGCGCAATCGCGCGCAAGGGGCCCATGCCTTCGCCTCCGCCCACAAGTAAAAGCGTAAAAGTTTCGGTCTGCAAACCCAAGCGGGCGCGCAAGGCGCGCGGCGGTTCATTCGGCGCGGCGGTTTGGTTGGCGTTTTGGTTTGGGAACTGCGCTGCAAATTGCGCTGCGGACGACGCGTTGAATTGCGGCGCAAACTGTAACGCGATGGGCTGCCCGACGACGCGCATTCGTTCCGGCGGAAAGCCCCAGCGCACGCCGCAATCGAACGCGCCTTGCGTCGGCACCGTCACCAAATCGGCGGCAGCGGAAAACCACATGCCATGGACGTCAAACAAATCGGTGACGACTGTCGCAAAGGGGATGTACGGATTCCATTCTTTGAGCGCGTTGCACGGCGCGCGATTGATGAGCGGATGAACGCTGACGACCAAATCCGGTTTGTACTGGCGAATGACGCGCGCGCAGCCGCGCCGCAGCAACGCGTCGTCCATCGCTGCCGAAGGCGGTAATGTCAAACGTGAATTGCTAGAGTGAAACAAGCCGCCCCACAATTGCGGCGTATAAGTGGTAAGCGGAAAATAGGTCGCGGGAATTTGGCTCAAAGGAAACGGCGCACATTCTTTGAACCCATCCACCTTGCTTATTTCGTAGCGGGTGGGAAATTGAAAATGAAACGCTTCGGTGAGCGCGTTGGCGGCGGCGCGATGCCCGCCGCCGGTATCGGAAAAGAAAATTAAAATGCGTCGTGGCGCCATACTGCATTCAAAAAAGGGGATTGGAATTGCGGCAAGGTCAGGACGACAAGCGGGTCGGCGGTTCCACTTTTTCCGACACGGTTTTGTGATTGGAATTGGGTACGTCGGCTGACGCTTGATTCGACAGCGGGTTTGGCGCTTGAGCCGACGCAACCGTTTCAACGGACAGCGCCGGGTCCGTCAGCGCGTTGGTTTCTTGGACCATCGCAACCGTTTCGCCGGGCAGCGGAATGGGTTGCGAATGAAAGGGCGCGGGCGGCGGTTGTGGAAAATGCCGCACGTACCACCAATTCAAGACCGCAATCGGCAATAAAATCGCGCCCAAGCCGGCGACGATTTGGGCGATACCAAAGACTTCGGCTAGACCGCCTGCCGCGAGCAAAAGCGGAATGCTCAACGCGTTGGCGAGCGTGAGCTGGACGGTCAGGACGCGGCCGCGGATTTCGTCCGTCGCCTGTTCTTGAATGGTCGTTTGCGCGGGAATGAGGACAAACGCCAAACCGATGCCCGCGAGCGGCGATAAAATGCCAATGAGCCAGACCGCCGTCAACTGAATGCCCGCGAGATTAAAAGTTGTCGTGGTCGCTTCTCTGCCGCTCAAGCCCAACATGCCCAAGCCCATCAAGCCGAGCGCCATGAGAAACATGCCCAGCAGCGGCAAAAGAAAACGCGGCACGCGCGGGCCCAAGCGCACCACGAATAAACTAGCAATGACGATGCCGATGCCGGCCGGCGAGAATACATACACCGCATCTTCGGTTTGCATGCCGAGAACGCGCGACGCATAGCCCGGCGCCTGTTCGCCCAAGACCGATACAATCGTGAATACGAGCGCGAATTGCAGGACGGCGACGAGCAACGGTTTTTTGTCAATGACGTAATGCCAACCCTCGCCGATTTCGTGCCATCCTTTGCGAAGGGCGGATTGCGTCGCCGCTGCCGCGTCGGCGTTGTCGTTTTCGCGGCGCTTGACCGGGTCGGCGGGCAGCAGCGCTAAAAGACCGGTGGCGAGCGCGTAAAAAACGGCTAGCGAAACAAACGCGCCAAAAATGCCGAATGATTTTACCGCAATCGGCACATAGACAATCAGCGCGACGACTTGGATGGCGACGACGGTGAGCGTGAATAACGAATTGGCGGCGAGCAAGTTATCGCGTTTGACGAGCAAGGGAATCATTGCGCCTTCGGCGGGAGAAAAAAATTGTCCGATGGCGGAGGTAATAAAAATTGTGATATAGACCAAGCCGACGAACGCGAGCGGGTCAATGCCGCGATTGATACCGAGATAAGCCAGAAACGCGAGAATGGCTTGACTGGCGATACGCGCTAGATTGGACACGACCAAAATGGTCTTTTTGGAAACGCGGTCCAGGACGACGCCCGCAATGGGGCCAAAAATGACGGCGGGCAAACTGAACGCGACAATGACGCCGGCAGTTTGAATGGAGGATTGGTTGACTTCTTCAATCAGAATCAGAGCCAGCAAGAGCAAGCTCTGAAGCGCCATGAGCGAAAAAATTTGAGCAATCCAAAGTTTCAAAAAGTTGAGATTGCGCAGTACGGGCAGATAACCCTGAGCTTGATTCATTCCGTTGGTCCAGTGCCAGATTCGTGCGATGAGGACTTGGGCGCGTGGTCGGCGGCGCGCGGTTGACGCGTTACGAATTTCTTTACGCGTTTTTCAAATTCGCGGCGCGGCAGCAAAACGCGGCGCTGACAGGTATTGCACGCCATGCCAATGTCCGCGCCGAGCCGCACGACCGTCCATTCGTAACCGCCGCACGGATGCGGTTTACGCAAGCGCACCACATCTTGCAGCGCTACATCCAAAGGCATACGTCAGCGATTATAGCATAGTTGCGTTTTGTCCCGTCGTAACGCCGCGCCAAATTATTTCGTAGATTCGCATGTATAATAGCTTGGCTCTGCTTTGGCGCGCCGCACAACTGCGCGTCAGAGCTCCAGCCCAGCTAAAACAAAAAGTTGCGCTCAAGGAGTACGCATGTCTGAAAATCAATCCCCGCTTGAAAATCAACCGACCAGCGACAATCCGACGCCGCTTGCAAATCAACCCAGCGCGGAAAACGTAACGCCGGCGGTCGCTGAAACCAATCTGCCTATCCCGGCGCCTGTCCCGGCGCCCGCCGCGCCGCCTGTCGTCACGGCGCCCGCGCCGCGCAGCCGACCGTTCGGCGTGACGCTCATTGCCATTCTGGCGGTCATCGAAGGTTTCGGCGGCGTTTGCGCGGGCTTTTTTATCTTGACGGCGAGCGGCGTTCTTGCTTTGATTCCGAGCGGCTTTACGCAGATTCTCGCCGTGTTGGCGTGTCTCGCCGGTGTGTTGGTTATCGTTGGCCCACTGCTGCATTTCATTTTTGCGTACGGCGCGTGGAAGCTACGCAAATGGGCTTGGACGTTGGGCGTTCTGGCGACAAGTTTTTCGATTCTCGGCGTCGCTCTCGGTCTCATCTCTACCGGCGGCGCGGCGCTCTGGGCGATTGTAACCAACGCGCTGCTGCCGATTGTGATTCTGGCGTATTTGCTTACGCCGAACATACGCAAAGCGTTTAACGCCTAATCAGAGCGCAGGGATGAAGCGTTAGTTCGGCGGTTCATCCTTGCGCCGTTTTTTACCATGCTTCTCACGCAGCTTGCGCTCTCGCATTTTCGCAATTACGCGCATCTTGAAATCGAATTTGCGCGCGGCATTACGTTGTTGCAAGGCAACAACGCGCAAGGCAAGACAAATTTGCTCGAAGCGATTTTTTTCCTCGCTACGGCGCGCTCGTCGCACGCGAGCGCGGAACGCGAATTGATTCACTTTGGCGCGGCGACGGAACCGATTCCCTTTGCGCGTCTGCAAGCGCGCGTCGCACGCGACAACGGACAAACGACGGAATTGGAAATCGTTCTCGTTACGGGTTCGGAACGCGATTTGGCGACGGCGCGCGTGAGCAAGCGCATCAAAGTGAACGGCGTCAATCGTCGCGCGCTCGAACTCTTGGGCCATCTCAACGTCGTTTTATTTTTGCCCGAAGATTTGGATATTGTGTTCGGTTCGCCCGGCGACCGCCGCCGTTATCTCGACACGACGCTTTCGCAAATTGACCCCAAATACTCGCGCGCCCTTTCACAGTACGGCAATGTTTTGGAACAGCGCAACGCGTTGTTGAAAGAATTTCGCGAACGTTCGTACAACGCGGCGGAATTGGAACCGTGGAACAACAAGCTCGTGGAAAACGGCGCGTATGTGATGGCGCGCCGCGCGCAAGCGGTGACGACCTATAACGAATTGCTCGCCGCAATTCATCCGCGACTTGCGGCGGACCATAAAATTCTCACTTTGCACTATCAACCGACGATTCCAATCGAAGCGTTCACACAGCCCGAAACGCGGCAGCTCGGTCTCGGTATCGCGCCGCCGCCCGCGCCGCTCGAACAAATTTCCGCCGCGTTCAAACAACACCTCGCGGAATTGCGGACCAAAGAAGTGGGCGCCGCGCTCACGCTCGTCGGGCCCCACCGCGACGATTTACGTTTCACCATTGACGGCGTGGACATGACGACCTACGCGTCGCGCGGACAGGGACGCACTATCGCCGTTGCCTTGAAACTCGCGGAGATTGAATTGATGCGCGCGGAAACGGGCGAAGAACCTGTTTTGCTTCTCGACGATGTAATGTCCGAACTCGACAAACCGCGCCGCGCCGCGCTCTCGCACGCGATTCTGAACGCGCACCAAGCCATCGTCAGCGCGACGGATTTGGATGATTTTACGGACGAGTTTTTGGGACGCGCGAAAATTTTGAAGGTGAATGAGGGGCGCGTTGAGATGTCACAACCGCAGATTGAACGAACTTTTGAAGCGAATACGATGGGCATGGAGAGTGAAATATGAAAGTGATTGAAATCGAACTGCCCGATAAAGTTGCAGTTCAACTGAATGAGCTGGTCACGGATGGATGGTTCAAGGATGAGCAAGAAATTGTGCGAATTGCCGTACTTGAATTTATTCGCAAGCGCCATTTTGAATTGCTCGAGCGCTTTCAGCGCGACGACATTGCTTGGGCATTGACATACAAAACAGCTAAACCATGAGAACAGTGAAAAGCATTTGACATTTGCTCAAGCAAACGTTCTACTGGAAAAATTAGCCCTATCTTCTTTATGGTTGTCTTCGCGTGTTCTGGCAAAAGCGAAACTTGCATTGGCGGAAATTTTCAAAAATGTCCAAGACGAATGAGGGGCGCGTTCAAGCAAGCGAGATAAAGGTTGATGCGATTGAGGAAAAAAAGTCAAACGCAAGGCAAAGCGCCATTTTAACAAGAACCCCCTACATTCCCCTTATGGGAGTATAATCAGGTTAAGGACTTTGGGCGCTTGCCTCTGCTTCTGGTTGAACCCCCAAGACGCTTTGGTCCGATTTTCAGGAGGAGGATTTTATGAGAACCAATTCGCGCGCTTGGGCGCGTACAAGTTTGACGGTGTTGGCTATTGTAGGCGTAATCGCGATGATTGTGGCGTGCGGTGGCGCTGCGCCCACTGCCGCGCCGCCAACGTCTGCACCCGCCGCAACCTCTGCGCCTGCGGCAACCTCTGCGCCCGCCGCAACAACGGCTTCGGGCGGCAGTGGTAATCCCGTTGAACTGACTTTCTTTTACCCTGTCGCGGTTCCGGGCCCGATTACGCAAATCATTGACGGTTACATCAAACAGTTTGAAGAACAAAATCCGAACATCAAAGTGAAACCGGTTCTTTCGGGTGGCTATGGCGATACGATGACAAAAATTCAGACGACGATCAAAGGCGGTGGAACGCCGCCCGATGTCGCCGTGCTCTTGTCCACCGATTTGTATTCGCTCACCGACGCGGACGCAATTCAACCGCTAGACGAGTATGTGAAAGCCGCGGGCGGTGATTCCTATACGAGCGATTTCCAAGATGCGTTCCTTGCCAACAGCAACTCTCAAGGACACATTTGGAGTTTGCCGTTTCAACGCTCGACGCCGGTTTTGTACTATAACAAAGACTTGTACAAAGCGGCAGGACTCGACCCCGAAAAACCGCCAACGACATATCAAGAGCTTGTGGATTACGCCAAGAAACTCACCAAGCCCGACGGCTCGCAGTGGGGGATTGAAATTTCGTCCGACGGAATTCCCTATTGGCTCTTTCAATCGTTCGTCATCGGCAACGGCGGGAACGTTGTGACGCCGGGCGTTGCGAACAAAGTCAATTTTAATGGACCCGATGTGGTCTCGGCGTTGGAAGACCAAGCAGCGCTCGCGTTGACGGAAAAAGTAGAGCCGCCCGGCATTCTCGCGTGGGCGAATATGCCGACCGATTTTGTGAATGGCAAAACGGCGATGATTTATCACAGCAGCGGCTCGCTCGCCAATATCTTGAAACAAGCCAAGTTCCCCGTTGGCGTCTCGTTCCCCGTTGGCGAAAAGGGTTATGGCGCGCCCACTGGCGGCGGCAATCTGTACATGCTGAAAAACATTCCGGCTGACCATCAAGATGCCGCGTGGAAATTTATCCAGTTCATGACATCGCCGGAAATTCAAGCCGATTGGAGCAAAAACACCGGCTATATCGCGTCGCGCAAATCGGCGTACGACACGCAGCTGATGAAAGATTACATCGCGCAGACGCCGCAAGCCGCCATCGGACGCGATTTTCTAAAGTATGCCAAAGCGGAATTGTCAACGCACAATAACGCCCAAGTGCAAAAAATCTTGGGCGATGCGGTGCAATCGGTCTTGACAGGCAAAGCGGACGCCAAGACCGCGCTCGACAACGCGCAAAAGCAAGCCGACGAACTCTTGGCGCAGTTCCCAAATTGAAATGACGTCGAATTCAACCTCGACTCAAAGCGTGCGGCGGTCCCGATTTGGGACCGCCGCATTGCCTTACTTGCTCGTTTTGCCCACACTGTTCTTTGTCGTGGTTTTTACCGTTCTGCCACTCTTGCGCGTCATCTATGACAGTTTGTTTCTCTCCAATCAAGCGGTCCAAATTCCACAATTCATCGGCATAGGAAATTACGTCGCGCTCTTTCAAGACGAAGCGTTTCAACAAGTACTGCTCAATACCTTTGTGTATGGCATCGCAACGGTGCCAATCAGCATCGTCTTCGCGTTGACGCTGGCGATTCTATTGAATCAAAAAATTCGCGCGCTCGGTTTGTATCGTCTCGCCTTTTTTTATCCCGTGATTTTGCCGATGGTCAGCGCCGCGTCCATCTGGCTTTTCATGTTCACGCCCGATTATGGACTCGTGAACATTTTTTTCAAAACGCTGCATCTGCCGAATCTAAATTGGCTCGGCGAACCCACGCTCGCGCTGCCCGCGTTGATGATTGTGGGCATTTGGAAACAGACGGGCTATTTCATGATTTTTTATTTGGCGGGGCTGCAAGCGT
>WBZO01004804.1_pt1 | contig 14292 bp, 12 predicted proteins | sample 5204261 | NCBI WGS metagenome assembly WBZO01 (sample SAMN12412400, study PRJNA552823) | activated sludge metagenome | isolation source: activated sludge from anammox sidestream of wastewater treatment plant... | place: USA: North Carolina | collected 2017-09
ATCGTAGGCGCCAGCAAGCAGCCCGAAGCCGCTCACAGCCACTGACAAGTTTCTAAAAAATTATTGTTTTTTGGTGCCGACACCAAGAATCGAACTCGGGACCTTCTGATTACAAATCAGCTGCTCTACCATCTGAGCTATGCCGGCATTAAATGAGAAAAATTAGAGATGCTTACTTGATGATTCGTAGTTTAGGTTTGCTTGAAGCTTTGGTTTGAGGAATCAACGAATCTTGCGTTGAATTACTTGATCGTTGATTTGTCATTTTATCTTGCGCTTCCTCATCTTCTGATGAGAATGCCATTCCCTGATTGACTTCCTTGGCAAATATTCCTTTAACTGCATCTAATGGAATATCAAGATCACGTGATATTCCATTAAAACGAGCGCTAAAAGTAATAGATTCATTATTTATGTTCAATCCTTGAACGGCTTTCGCACTAATATTGAAAATAATCTCACCATTTTTTACGTATTCTTGCGGCACGTCCAATTCAGGGCCGGCCTTCACCGATACAAAAGGTGTAAAACCGCTATCTATGCACCAATCATAAATCGAACGAATTAAATAAGGCTTTGTTGAATTAATGCTCATTTTCGCATCACTTTTTCTGAAGCTGATAAAGCATCGATGAATAATGGGCGGCTGAATAATCTTTCAGAATATTTCAGCAATGACGCCGCTTGTTTTGGTAAGCGAATGCCATAATATTCTAAACGCCACAGAAGTGGTGCAATTGCCACATCCAGCATTGAAAATTCATCTCCCAACATGAATTTTTGCTTTTCAAAAATTGGCGATATCATCGTCAAATTCTCAGAGATGGTTGCCTGGGCTCTTTCTTTCGCCTTCTGATCTGTTCCGTCAAATGCAGCGATATGACAGAACAATTCTTGTTCAAAACGAAACAACAACAAACGCGCGCGCGCGCGCATCACAGGGTCGGCGGGCATCAGTTGTGGATGTGGAAAGCGATCATCTATATATTCGTTGATAATATTTGATTCATACAATATCAGATCGCGTTCCACAAGCACCGGCGCTTTACCATAAGGACTCATTACTGCCAAGTCCTCTGATTTATTATTTGGATCAACATCTATTACTTGAAAGTCCATATCTTTCTCGTGCAAAACTATCCTGCAGCGATGACTATAGGGACATGTAATTGTTGAATATAACGTCATCATAATTTCTATTTTTTGACTAAATATATTTATATTCAGCAATTCAACATCAATGAATATCCTTCCAATATTCTTTCTTCAATGCATATGATAAAACCAGCATACCCAACAAGAAAATCATTACTTCAATTCCCAATTTTTTTCGTGCATTGGCATGCGGCTCACCCAAATAAACCAAGTAATTAACCAGATCACCAACAAACTTGTCATAATCAGTTGCACTTAATTGACCAGGTTTTGCTAGCGTCAAGCTTTTTTGTTCACCTTTATCAGATGTTTTGACAATCAGCTTTTGTTCGCCTTGCAACTGATATAAAACATGTGGCATTGCGACACGATCAAAAACCAAATTATTCCATCCGGTATGTGTTGCATCATCACGATAAAACGCACGCAGGTAAGTATATAACCAATCGGCGCCCCGGGCACGGGCAATCACGGATAGATCCGGCGGCACAACACCAAACCACTCCTCCCCTTCTTTCTTGCGCATGGCTGACTGCATCAGATCACCAACTTTCTGACCTGTGAAGACCAGCTTGTTGAGAATTTCTTCGTTTGTAAATCCGATATCGCGATGCCGGTTGTAACGCATGTAGCTTGCGCCGTGACAGGTCAGGCAATAATTAACAAAACTTTCCGCACCGCGTTTCAATGAAGCATTATCGGTTATATCTACCGGAGCACGATCTAATGGCATACCGGATTCACCAGCTGAAACACTCAATGGAGTCAAACACAAGATTAATAAAGCAATCGTTATTTTCTTCATTTTTCTACTCTTTTAGTCTTTTTGGTTCAGGCTTTGTTTTATCTATCTTGCTATACCACGGCATTAAAATAAAGAACGCAAAATAAATGACGGTAAAGATCTGCGCCAATAATGTATACAAAGGCGTCGGAGATTTCGTTCCCAGCCAACCCAGTACAAAAAAGCTAATCACGAAGAGTGTCAATGCCACTTTGAAATAAGGACCTTTGTAGCGTATCGACTTGACAGGACTCCGGTCCAGCCATGGCAGAAAACAGAAAATCACCACCGAGCCCGCCATCAAAATCACACCCCACAATTTTGCATCGACCCCGAGAAAATTAACTGTTACAGCCCGCAACATCGAATAATAGGGTGTGAAATACCAGACAGGTGCAATATGATCCGGCGTTTGCAGTGTATTTGCAGGTATAAAATTATTATACTCAAGGAAATACCCTCCCATTTCGGGTGCAAAAAAGATAATTCCGCAGAATACGATCAGAAATACCACGACCCCAACGATATCCTTAACTGTGTAATAAGGATGAAATGGAATACCATCTACTGGAATACCGGTTGCAGGATTCTTATTTTCTTTTATTTCGATCCCATCCGGATTGTTTGATCCGGTTTCATGCAGCGCAAGAATATGAACAAAAACCAGAACCAGCAATACTAAAGGCAGTGTTACGACATGGTAGGCGAAGAAGCGGTTTAGCGCTGCATCAGAGAGCGTGAAGTCACCCAATAACCATTGCTGCAATATTTCACCTATGCTCGGAATTGCTCCAAACATACTGACAATTACTTGCGCTCCCCAATATGACATTTGCCCCCATGGCAAAATGTATCCGGTAAAGGCCAAACTCATCAAAACAAAAAATATGACCATACCGATCAGCCACAGCAGCTCTCTCGGCTTCCGGTATGAACCGTACATCATTCCACGGAACATATGGAGATAAACCACCACAAAGAACATCGATGCTCCAGTCGAATGCATGTACCGGATTAACCAGCCATAATCCACATCACGCATAATATATTCAACCGATGCGAAAGCTTGACTCGCATCCGGCTTATAATTCATGGTGAGAAAAATTCCTGTCAGCAGCTGGTTGACCAAAACCAGCAAAGCCAACGAACCGAAGAAGTACCAGAAATTGAAGTTCTTCGGTGCATAGTATTCCGACAAATGCGCTTTCCAGTTTGAGGTCAGTGGAAAACGTTTATCGATCCAAGCAATCATTGAATTAAATAAATTACTCATTTTACGCAGCCCCCTCGCTTTCAGAACCAATTAAAAGCCGACTGTCGCTCAAATATACATGAGGAGGAACAACCAGATTGGTCGGTGCCGGTACATGCTTATAGACGCGCCCCGCCAAATCAAATTTAGAACCGTGACAAGGACAGAAAAAACCGCCCAGCCAATCGGCTCCAAGATCCGCTGGCGCAACATCTTTTCTAAATACGGGCGAACAACCCAAGTGCGTACACACCCCCTCAACGACTAGAAATTCCGGTTTTATTGAGCGCGTGCGATTTTTCGCATAATCCGGCTGCTGTTTCTTATCCGAATTCGGATCAGCAAGCTGATCTTCCACTTTTACCAAGCTTTCCAACATTTCCGGCGTACGATTCAAGACCCATACAACTTTCCCACGCCACTCAACCATCAATAACATCCCTGGCTCAAGCTTTGATATATCCACTTCAACCGGCGCCCCAGCTGCTTTTGCCCGTTCGCTTGGCATCATACTCAATAAAAAAGGCGTTGCAATCGCAGCGCCTGCAATTCCGCCCGCTACTGAGGTCGCGGCAACCAGGAATTTTCTCCTGCCGCTCATCTCATCATTGATACTGAAACTATCCGCCATTTTCAATTATTCCATCAGTAATATTTTTTTCGTAAAGTTAAATACAACAAAAGAAAAAGCTTTTTTTCAATCCCTATTAATTTCACCCGTTAATTTACATCATGCAAAACTGGCGCGCAGTATACCACAATCGTCTTAAGGATTATAGAAATCTTGGAAGATTTCTAAGAGCCGCGAATCAATCGATCAGCATTAACTCAGTTATTGTTTAAGTTGAATTATTTTATCTTGCCGTGGCACTGTTTGTATTTCTTGCCCGAGCCGCAGGGGCAAGGTTGATTACGCCCAACTTTCTCATTTTGGCGCACAAATGGCTGCGCCTTTTCTTCTTCCGCTCCTGCATACTGCGCTGCTTCGGGGCCTGATTCCTGATACGTATCATGATGGAGCTGTATATTTTCCGGTGCTCGCAAAGTATCGGTTACGGCCTCAACTTGCTGCTCGTTTTTAATTTGCACTGTCAGCAGTATTTTCGTAGCTTCCCGTTTGACTACTTCCAGCATGGCCGAAAAAAGCTCAAAAGCCTCGCGCTTATATTCTTGCTTTGGATTCTTCTGCGCGTAACCACGCAAGTGAATGCCCTGCCGCAAATGATCTAATGCCGCCAGATGCTCGCGCCAATGCATATCCAGAATCTGCAGCATCACGACCCGTTCATAGTGATGCATAATCTCAGCACCGATCTGAGCAACTTTTGTTTGATAATGATCATTTGCAAGATCGATTATGCGCTGGCATAAGCTCTCCTCATGTAACCCCGGATCATCTTCAAGCCATTTGTGTAATGAAAAATGTAACTGATATTCGGCAGCAAGCGCTTTCTCCAACCCTGCTACATCCCATTGTTCTTCAACACTTTGCGGCGGAATATGCGCATTGAACAAATCACTGAGAACGCTTTCACGAATCGCAGTTATGGTTTCCGAAATATCCTGCTCCGCTTCAAGCAGCTCATTACGTTGCTGATAAATAACATGCCGCTGATCATTTGCAACATCGTCGTACTCAAGCAACTGTTTACGCATGTCAAAGTTTCTTGCTTCCACCTTGCGTTGCGCATTTTCGATGGCGCGAGTCACCCAAGGATGTTCGATCGCTTCCCCTTCCGGCATCTTAAGGCGTGTCATGATATTGGCCACACGATCCGAGGCAAAAATCCGCAGCAAGGGATCTTCCAAGGAAAGGAAAAAACGGCTGGAACCGGGATCTCCCTGCCGCCCCGAACGTCCGCGCAGTTGATTATCGACGCGCCGGGATTCATGCCGTTCCGTGCCGACAATGTGCAAACCGCCTTTGTTCAACACATCTTCGTGAACCTGCTTCCATTTCTCGTGCACTTCGGCGATACGCTTTTCTTTTTCCTCGTCACTCAATTTTTCGTCGCGCCGGATTTGTTCCATTTCCGGTTCCGGATTTCCTCCCAGCACAATGTCCGTGCCACGGCCCGCCATATTGGTCGCTATCGTGATCATTTTCGGCCGCCCGGCTTGCGCCACGATGCTGGCTTCACTGGCATGCTGTTTGGCATTCAAGACTTGATGCGGAAGCTTCTCCCGGTTTAGCAATTTGGATAATAACTCATTGTTCTCAATGGAAGTAGTTCCCACCAGAACCGGCTGGCCGCGCTCATAGCAATCCTTGATCTCATGAATGATCGCTTCATTCTTTTCCTTCATCGTACGAAACACCAGATCCATGCGATCTTCACGAATCATTGGTCTATGCGTCGGAATAATGATTGTTTCCAATCCATAGATTTGCTGAAACTCTGCTGCCTCGGTATCCGCAGTGCCCGTCATGCCGGACAGTTTCTGATACATGCGGAAATAATTCTGAAAGGTAATGGAAGCGAGTGTTTGATTTTCTTTTTGAATAGCCACACCTTCCTTGGCTTCCACCGCTTGATGCAAACCATCCGACCAGCGGCGGCCGGCCATCAGACGCCCGGTGAATTCATCGACGATGACCACTTCACCGTTTTGCACCACATAATGCTGATCGAGAAAAAACAAATTATGCGCGCGCAACCCTGCATTCAGGTGATGAATTAAATTGATATTGGCCGGATCGTAAAGACTGGATCCCGATTCGAGCAGCCCGGCCGATTCCAGCAACTCTTCCGCATGCTCGAAGCCCGCTTCACTCAACGTCACTTGATGGGATTTTTCATCTACGCTGTAATCGCCCGGACTATCTTCATTCTCCTGCCGTATCAGCTTCGGAACCAGTTTGTTAATACGCACGTAAATCTCGGTATCGCCTTCCGCTTGACCGGAAATAATCAAAGGTGTGCGGGCTTCATCGATCAAAATTGAATCCACTTCATCCACGATTGCGAAATTAAGCGTGCGTTGCGCACGCTCATTTGCGTGTGTCACCATATTGTCGCGCAGATAATCAAAACCGTACTCATTATTGGTGCCGTAGGTAATATCGGCGGCATAAGCGGCCTGCTTCTCGTCGTGCGGCATTTGCGAATAAATAACGCCGACGCTCATGCCGAGAAACCGGTAGATCCGCCCCATCCACTCAGCATCGCGCTTCGCCAGATAATCATTCACAGTCACAACATGCACACCTTTGCCCGACAATGCATTCAAATAGGCCGGTAAAGTCGCCATGAGCGTTTTGCCCTCACCCGTGCGCATCTCAGCAATCTTACCGCCGTGCAGCACCATGCCGCCGATCAACTGCACATCGAAGTGGCGCATCTCCAGCACGCGTTTACCGGTCTCGCGAACGACAGCGAAAGCTTCCGGCAGCAATGCATCAAGCGTTTCGCCATCCTGAATGCGTTGCTTGAATTCATCGGTCTTTGCGCGCAACTCGGCATCCGACAATGCCGCAATAGCCGGTTCCAATTCATTGATCGTCCGCACAGCCTGGGTATACTGCTTGATCATCCGGTCGTTGCGGCTGCCAAAAATTTTCTTGAGTAGATTACCTAGCATAAGTCTATAAATATTTCGTATTGATACCTTATTAAAAAACAAAGGGTGAGCTTACTTCTCACCCCCGCAATAAACCTGGAGAAATTAACACTCCAATTTAACCCGGTTTCTTCAAAAATTTGGATGGATTTTGCGGTTTATCTTTGTGCCGGATTTCAAAATGCAAATGCGGTGCCGTAGAACGCCCGGTATTGCCTACTTCAGCTATTTTCTGCCCCTGCAATACAACGGTTCCGAGACTCACTAAACGCTTTGATGCGTGCGCATATCGAGTTACCAAGTCATCGCCATGGTCAATCTCTACCATATTACCATACTCAGGATGATGATCTGAATAGATCACCACTCCGCTCGCCGCGGCTTTTATCGGCGAACCCGTCTCCGCAGCAAAATCGACACCCTCATGAAACGCCTTTTTCCCGGTAAACGGATCGATCCGGTATCCATAGCCGGAAGAATACCAATCCGTCTCAACGGGCATTTCGGAAGGCAGCACGAACTTCGTAATCCGGTCATAACGCAGCAAGGAATCCAACGCGCCCAGCTTGTCCGTTCTTTCATTCAGCATATTCGACAGCTCCTGAAGCTTATGACTAAATTCAGAGAATGACAGATCCTCTGAGGACAAATCATTCCGCGCGCCACCTTGACCCGGCGCTCCCTTGAATGAAAAATCCCGCGCTTGAATACCGGAAGATTCCGCCAGCCGCTCGCCCAATGCATCCAAGCGCAATAGTTGCGCTTGCATCTGTCCTAACTTACTCGCCATCAGATTCAGATTATCTTGCAAATGCGTTTGAATTTTTTGATGCCGCTCTTCTTGCGGATTAACCAATATTGCCCTCAGAACAGGCGCGTCGATGCGGTCAGCGTAGCGCAGTGAAATGAAATTCAAACTTAATGCCGCTGCTAGAATAATCAATAAAAAAGCACACATTGATAATACAATGTGTGCTTTTGTTAAGGTTAGTTTACGCGCTCGATCCGAATTACTGGAGATAAAAATAATATTCATACTTTTTTATTGGATATTGGTGAGATAACCATGGCCCCTCATAAAGTTGATGCTTATTTCGATTTGCTTGGCAAAACACCTGAATATACGCATCTGTTCAAATTGGCTCAAAAATTGCGCGAAGATCAATCGATATTCTTCAAGCTTATTCCGGCTCAATTGACACAACATTGCAGCCTCGGCCGGATCAAGGACAACAGACTTACCATATTGGCCGGAAACGGCGCCATTGCCGCAAAGCTCAAGCAAATCTCTCCATCCTTGCTGCTCAAGCTGCAAAAGCTAGGTTGGGAAATTACTGCAATTCACATTGCGGTGCAAGCGGATTCATTTTTAAGAAACCAAGAAACATCCACAAATCATAGACATGCAAAAAAATTAACATTGAGCCAGACCGGAAAAGCATGCTTAAAGCAATTAGCCGCAACCTTGGCCGACTCCGAATTGAAAAACACCATTCAGTCGTTCGTAAAAAAACACTCAAGCGATTAAATCGTTCATTGCTCCCTGCAAAAACAAGAATTCACAAACGGCCGCGCCGCACAGAACGGATTCCGCTTCTCCCCGGCCCATCCACAGTTTTCCATGATGCATCAGCAATTTTTCCGGGATCGGTAAACCCGGCCGGTTGGATAAAAAATACCGGCACTATTCGCGGCGCTCATTGTCTACTGTTTTTTTGTTGCATCGAAGTCTCGTATATAATGCAGAATTGCTGCTCAGTTTTTTCATCGTAACAGAAGTCTCGCCGAATTTTATAAGCTTCTAATTTTTAGATGACAAATCATCTCTTACCGATGCAGTCCGTTCGTTCCAATCATTCAATCGCACCCAGAAAAACAATCCTATGAATGTTTTTTATGAAGAAGCTGGAACCTTTAAGGTAGGCGCCATTCTGGCTGACAACAACACTTCGCTGCAAATAGAGACTGTGCATGGCAAGCGCTCAAAAATCAAAACAACAGCCGTTCTGTTTCGATTCGATACGCCGCCGTTAGCCGAATTCATGAGTCAAGCGCAAAAAGCCGCCGAACAGCTGGATCCGGATTTTCTCTGGGAATGCTGCCCGCAAGATACCGAATTTGCCAGCGACACGCTTGCTTCCGATTATTTCGGCCATGCTCCAAGCCCGGTTGAAGCAGCCGCCACGCTGCTGCTGCTGCAAAGCGCGCCGATGTATTTCTATAAAAAAGGACATGGCCGCTACAAAGCCGCGCCGCCTGATGCGCTCAAAGCCGCCTTGGCCGGCCAGGAAAAAAAACGCCTGCAAGCAGCGCAACAAGCGCGTTATGTCGAGCAATTAAGTCAGTTCATTTTGCCCGAGGAATTTAAACCCCTCAGCGCCAGCTTGCTCTACAAGCCGGAGAAAAATTCCCTGGAGTGGAAAGCGCTCGAAACCGTTTGCGCCGAAAAAAAACTCACCGCCGTAAAATTGATGGAAAAGTGCGGCGCCATTCCATCGTCTCACGATTACCATTTCGATCAGTTTGTCCGGGAATATTTTCCCGAGGGCATTAGTTTTGGTGATCTGGAAACACAACCGGTAGGAGATATTCCGGCCGATTTATGTTACACGGATGTCGCCGCGTTCAGCATCGACGACGCTTCAACCACAGAAATTGACGACGCGTTTTCGGTTACGCCGTTGGCACTGGGAAGCTTCCGTATCGGCATTCACATTGCGGCGCCGGCCTTGGGCATCCACCTCGAATCGCCGCTTGAAAATGTCGTTTCCTCTCGCTTATCGACCGTTTATCTGCCCGGAAAGAAAATCACCATGCTGCCGGACTCGGTCATCAATCACTTTACCCTGGCTGAAAACAAGTTGTGTCCGGTGCTCTCCCTGTATTTGGATGTTGCGGATGATTTCACTGTCACCGGAACAGAAAGCAGGCTTGAAAAAATCAAAATTGCCGCCAACCTGCGCCACAATGCGCTGGAGCAGCACTTCAACGAAACCGCCTTAAGCAAAGGTGATTTCACACATGCGTTCAGCAAGGAATTCAGCCTGTTATGGAAATTCGCCTGCAAAATGGAGAACCAACGGGGCAAAACCAATGACAGTAATAGCGACAAAATCGACTATAGTTTCGAAATCAACGGCGAGCATGTCACGATCAGCGAACGCCGGCGCGGTTCGCCGATAGACAAGGTCGTATCGGAATTGATGATTTATGTTAATACGGAATGGGGAAAGCAATTGACCGATGCCGGCATCACCGGTATTTTTCGCAGCCAGGCCAACGGCAAAGTAAAAATGAGCATTTCCCCTGCTCCCCACCAAGGTCTGGGCGTTTCTCAATACGCCTGGAGCAGTTCGCCGATGAGACGTTATGTGGATTTGATCAATCAGCGGCAACTCATTGCGATGCTGCGCAACGAAACACCGCCGTATAACAAAAACAGCAATCAACTATTAATCGCCATGCGTGACTTTGAAACGGCTTACGGGATTTACGGCGAATTCCAGCGCGCCATGGAGCGTTACTGGTGCTTGCGCTGGTTATTGCAGGAAAAAATTCAAACTATCAATGCGCAGGTCATTAAAGAGAATTTGGTAAAACTGGATCACATTCCGTTCATTACGAGAGTTCCGTCGCTTCCCGAAGTAGCGCCGGGCACCTATGTCAAACTTAAATTATCCGAAATCGATTTACTCGATCGCACCCTGCATGCGGAATTTTTGCAAAAACTGGATGCATGAATCCGCGCTGCAAAAATTTTCAATGAATCATGTGACAAGCGAAAAGTTGTTACCTAAAATAGTGCGGTCTTTTGCCAGTTTATAGACTTAATTCAAGGCTTGCCCCTTAGGCTGTGATCATCCAAACACCCGCATCCTCGTCCGCAGCGCCAGACGGTTCTCAATACTTGCGAACCCATCGTTTATTTATTGCGCTGACCGCTTCCCTATTATTTCATGCCATCGTATTTTTCGGCGTGACCTTTCAGTTTCCCCAGCCGAAACCGGACAAAATCGCTTCATCGCTGGAAGTTGTGCTGGTCAACAACAAGACACCGGCGAAACCGAAAGAATCCCAATTACTCGCGCAAGACAATCTCGACGGAGGCGGCAACACGGATGATGATCGCCGGGCAAAAACGCCCTTCCCGGTGTTGCCAAAGAGCAAACCGGTCATCAAGGAAAACCAGGCGCAGCAGAAAGTTAAACAGCTCGAACAAGAAGCCAAGAAACTGATGGCGGCCGTCAGTGAAATGCCCCAAATACAACAACCCATCGAGCAAAAGAGCGCAGCCGAGAGCGAACAAGCCGCGATAGATCCCACCGAATTATTGCTGCGCAGTCTGGATATCGCCCGCCTGCGGGCGCAGGTCGACCAGGATTATGACAACTATCAGAAACGCCCGAAGCGTAAATTTGTCGGCGCGCGCACCAAAGAATATCGCTTTGCGCGCTATGTCGAAGACTGGCGCCTTAAAGTGGAACGCATCGGCAACCTGAATTATCCGGAAGCCGCCAGAAAAGAAAAACTCTACGGCAACCTGCAACTGACCGTCGGCATCCGCGCCGACGGCAGTCTGGAATCCATCGAAATCAACCGCTCTTCCGGAGAAAAAGTCCTCGATGAAGCGGCCGTCAATATCGTTAAACTCGCCGGGCAAAACGGATTCGCGCCGTTCCCGCCGGACATCAGCCAGGATACCGACATTCTGCACATCACCCGCACCTGGGTATTTGCAGCTTCCGATATGCTGCTCAGCCAATAATCTTCAGGGTATTCGCACATTCAATCAGAGATACCGTCCATGCTTGATTCCTATGCCGTAATCGGCAATCCCATCGCCCATAGCAAATCGCCGCTGATCCACTCCGCGTTTGCGCAACAAACCAATCAAGCCTTGCACTACGGCGCTATTCTCGCGCCGCTGGATGGTTTCCGGGAAACCGTGGAAAGCTTTCGTCAACAAGGCGGCAAGGGCCTGAATGTTACCGTGCCGTTTAAGCTGGAAGCCTATCAACTGGCAACCCGGTTAACCGAACGGGCAAGCATTGCACAGGCTGTCAATACGCTCAAATTCGAAAACGATGAAATTCTCGGTGACAACACCGATGGCGCCGGGTTAGTCCGGGATATTGAGCACAACCTGGAAATTTCCATCGCAGACAAACGCATACTGCTGATGGGAGCAGGCGGCGCCGCGCGCGGCGTCATCCTGCCGTTACTGCAACAGAAACCTGCGCTGCTGGCGATTGCCAACCGCACTGCGCAAAAAGCGCAAGCGTTGCAGCAACAATTTGATGCATATGGCCACATTGCAGCCGGCAGTTTTATGCATTTCTCCGGCGAGAATTTCGACATCATCGTCAACGCAACTTCCGCCAGTTTGCACGATGCAATGCCCGAATTACCCGCCGGTATTTTTGCGCACACCGCGCTCGCCTATGACATGATGTATAGCCATGAACCCACACGGTTTCTTCAATTCGCGCAGAAAAACGGCGCGCGTCAAATCGCTGACGGTATCGGCATGCTGGTCGAGCAAGCGGCGGAATCTTTCTTGCTATGGCGCGGAATCAGACCTGAAACAAAACCCGTCATTGCCCGGTTGAAATCATTCATTTGATTCAGTCTGCAGGCGGGTGGTCCAGAATCGGAGAAGCACGGTGATTACGCGCCCGGACAACCGGCTTAATCACCGTGCAATTTCTTTAATTGACAATCGACGCCACATTACTGGCGGTCGAAATATTGCCCGCCGCATCAAAAGCCTTCACCGTGTAGCTATAAACAGCTCCCGTAGCAGTTCCTAACGAATCGGTATAACCGGTCGATGTGCTGACCGCAATTTTTGTCCCGTTCCGGTAAACGTTATACCCCGCAACAGCCACATTATCGGAAGAGGCATTCCAAGACAGCGTAACCAACGCAGAAGAGGAAGATCTTGTTTTTCCTTTTACTTTTGTCGTGGTTGTCGTTGTTTTCAATGCCGCCGCAAGTGAAGCGGGCACTGTGGGGGCAACGGAATCCGCACCCAAACAAGACACACCGTCTCCACATGGAAAGCCATCCCATATTTCCAATCCTGTGGAATGAGATTCAACCGTCGCATAGCCGCCGCTGTAGGGATTGTTCACCATGATCCGCGTAACCGGAAGGTTGTAGTCTCCCATATTGGGGCCATAGTGATCTGCAATCACCTGGCCATCGACTGCCGCCCAGAAGCGTCCATCCGCACCCCCTGAACGGTGCCAGTACACTTCAAATTTGAACCACTTATCTATTGGGACAGCAACCGTATGATTGTTTTCAGTCCAGTAATCAATTCTGGACCAAGGGCCATTGGCGACATTATCGCCTTTTGTTTGCCAATAAAGCTGACCATCGGTCCCTTTCAGGATAACCACGCTTATCCGGTAATCACCGGCATATGTACTGAGGTATCCGCCCGTTTTAAACTCAAACTGCGAACGCCAACCCGCTCCGGGTACTGTAGCGTCCAGTTTTGAAGAAAAATCTGCCGGATATTTAAACCAGTAAGTCATATACAGATCATTCACATCACCGACCGTCCAAGGCCGTTTAATCAGCAACGGAGCTTGCGAGCCGGCTTGCCCCAAATCGCCGTTTATTTTTACATTTTGAAAAATCTCATTGACCAGATTCCCTTTCGGTCCGGTAACTTGTCTTATTTCATTGGCAATATAATTTCCAATCGACGAGGAATCGATGGGATCGATTGTAATCAGCTGGATGCCCGAAAAATCTGCACCAAGAGCTTTAATCGGCCAGGAATATCCGGTTTCAGAATCAGTACCGGTAATGTATTGCCATGCCCCATTAGTATAAAAAGCAGTGGGTGCACTGAGTGAAACACCAGCGCCGAAATTAGATTTAAACAGCAGATTAGCCGCATGAGTGATGGGCGTAATCGCCAGCATCATCATAAAGAACAGCGTGCTGATTCCCGATTTGGTGATGCGATTAGCGTCGGCCTGTTTTGTTGGCATCACTTTGCCGATGGGCGCCGGCAAGCCGGCAGTGAGTTGTAATTGATGATTGGTATTCATTTGAGATCCTTCCTTAAAGTTAAAAGGACGGAACTGCGTGATATACATCGAAGTTGTTTCTTTATTGATTCACACACATGACTAAAACAACGACTTGCGCTATCTGGCAGTCCTGCCATCGTGGGGCATTTGCCTGTTAGATCAGTGACTTTGCGTCCCCCGCTTTCACAGGGTTTGCCTTTTTCATACTGCAACAAGACTTGCAAGCACGAATTATGCCAGTCAGCAATTTATTGATTTACAAATAAAGAGAACACAGTTAACAAATTCATTAAATGTAATTTTCTGTATAGATAATCGAGAATGCGCCAATAAGAATGATGGTTGTTACCAGCTAATGACAAGAACCGTCAGCACCGCGAGACAAAATGCGCAGAAAACGTGATCCAGTCAGAAGCGGATATAAAACACCGCCGATCCAAGATTTTATTAGCACCGGCGCAGCGCGGGCGGTTATACTTTCCAGTCATCAA
>WBZO01004805.1_pt1 | contig 14290 bp, 10 predicted proteins | sample 5204261 | NCBI WGS metagenome assembly WBZO01 (sample SAMN12412400, study PRJNA552823) | activated sludge metagenome | isolation source: activated sludge from anammox sidestream of wastewater treatment plant... | place: USA: North Carolina | collected 2017-09
TTTCGCCCATCCCAGCCATTCATGGGAGCGTGGTTTGAATGAGAACAGCAATGGGCTACTTCGGCAGTATTTCCCCAAGGCGATGGAATTGATCGAGGTTACCCAAGAACAAGTGCAATGGGCGGTGAATAGACTCAACCATCGACCACGCAAAGTACTTGGATTCAGAACCCCATTTGAGATTTTCTTCGGAAAGACGGTGCGTTACACTAAATTACCGTTAGGTGTTGCACTTGAAAATTGAATCCACCCATCATAATATTGACCGTGGATATGGTAAACGGATCGAAAACCGCCTTTTATTTCTCCCTTCCGATTGCGCAATGGAAGTTTTCGTCCGGGCATGCTCAATTTTTCATCGTAGTCCAAGTTTAAGTTTAGTTTTCCTGATGCTGTTTTATGAATCAATAAAATGCAATGAGGGTGATCGGCAAATTTAAAATTAAAAGTATTACCTTCAAATAATTTCATATAAATAGGAAGAGGTATTAACTCGTCACCATACTTCAAAACGAATCGATTGAGAAAGTTAGTGAGATGACGATTATCAATTTTTCTACCGTAGGGGTAATTCCAGTTAGCTCCGCCGATATGGATAACGGCGCGCCCGCCGGGCCGCAAGACACGGCAAACTTCTTCTATAAATTTATCTTTGCGCTCTATGAAGCGAACCACAAACGCTGAATAGACAAAATCGATGCTCTCGTCCGCAAAGTGCATCGAGGTCGCGTCATATGAATGTAACAACGGTAATGTAATACGATCCAGATCGGATGGCGGGATGATATTGAAATGAGCCGCTGCTTCTCTCAATTCATCGTCGTTTGCTATATTGAGGCGTTTATCAACACCATTGAAGCGAACTTTCTGGTCGCGGAACAACCAAGCCAATTCCAGCAAAACATGGCCATAGCCGAAACCAATTTCGAGAATATCCAGTGAGTTTCGTGTTTTGAGCAAATCATGAATTGTTGATGCGAGTGAGAAACTTGAGCCAAGCCTTTCACTCAGCATTTCGAGACTACGAGATCGATTTATACGATACATCTTATTTTCCTTTTTTATATCGCGTCAATAAGTTACTTGTGAGGTAAAAATTTCAATACGATTCTGAATGATTAGGCTGCAAACGACAACACCATCATTAATCACATCTCGAGAGATTGTTTTACTTCACAGCATTCAACAAAACAGCTTTAAGTTTCAGAGGCAGATTTAATTCACTGACCCTTAGGCAGAATTGAATACAACAGAGATTATAAATTATTGTTCATTATATTACTTTTGTATCAATAGTAAGAATAAACACGAACTTTCTAATTGTTCACTAACGTTTCTGAATTTTACGTTTCCACAATTTTTCGGCATTTTTTCAAGGATTGGCATAACTCCTGCATTACGTGAGTAATGCCATGCCTCTTTTTTGCCAGTGGAGAGTCAATTCAATTTGCAACACATCTTTTCCCTGCGCACTTGTAAAGATTGCAGCCGTTCAATGAGTAAGCCAAAGAGCAAGGCATGCTATCGGTTTAGGGCGCTAAATGTCATTGCAGGACAATAAACGTCAATTTAGAGCGCTAAACCCCTTCTATTTATACGTTTGAAAACTTAGAGAGGTTTTTTTGTTATGAAAAAGATCCTGCCAGTACTTTGTTTTGTTTTAATTCTTGGATGGGGAAATGTACAAGCTGCTGCAACGATTGATGTAATGGTTCTTTTTTCATCCAATGCAGCAACATCAATCAAAGACAAGGATATTGTGCATGCCATTATCAATACCAATACGGTTTTCAAAAACAGCGGAATTAGCACTCGTTTGCGATTGGTTCATTCTGCAACTGTAAATTTCCATGAAACTGATTTTGCCGATTCAGATACCGCCCTGATCGCTGTTCAGTCCAAAACAGATGGAATCGTGGATGAAATTCACGCGCTTAGAGATAGCAATGGAGCGGATTTGGTCATTCTGATCGTCGATGCTGTAAATCTGTGGAATGGCTGGACCCGGGGAGATGCCAACGTTTTGTACCGGAATGATCCGGCATTATCGGAATACGCACCATTTGCGCTTATCGATTGGCAAGGCTTGAATACAACCGCTTTCTCGCATGAAATAGGCCATATGATGGGCGCCCATCATGATTGGTACCTTTCTGCTGAAAAAAAGGTTCCCTACCCTTACGCACGAGGATATGTCAACACTCAGTATGGCTGGCGAACCATCATGGCTTATGAGGATGAGTGTACTGATCACGGTATAAAATGCCCACGGATTCCATTCTTCAGCAATCCCAACATCAACTATGCCGGAGTACCGCTGGGGGTCCCTGTAGGTACCAATACCAGTTGCCAGAATGGCGTGACTGCCAGCCCGCCATGCGATGCCTACGATGCCTTGGCCATCATGAACACATCCCCCACTGTGGCTGGATTTCGGGGAGAGCTTTGGTCGTTATTGATAAAGCCTGCCACAGTGTCGCCTGCGGCCAAAGCCGTGCTAAGTACTTATACTCCGGAATTTTCTTGGAAACATAATTCCCTAGTTACACAATATGGTTTAGTTGTAGGGCTTTCACCGAAAGGAAGCGGGCAAGCTTTTATGGGGGAAGCAAAAAATGTTCTTGTTTATCAATACTATAAAGCATCCGATATCTGCGCAGGCGATGTATGCAAGGTCGTCCCGCGTATGAGCAATTCGGATGGCAATCACTATTGGAGTGTGTGGGCTAATAGTGGCAGCGGTTGGAGTGTATGGACAGATCCGGTAGATTTTACACTCTATTCAAGTACTATGAAGGGCGCAGTCGATGTCAAGCCTTTATCTCCTGCATCTGATGTAACAGTAAGCAATTATCCTATCTTTACTTGGAATGCTACTGCTAGCGGCCCAGGGATTCCAGATGCTGTCGATTACAGAATCTTGGTATGGAACCGTACCACCGGGCAAACCGTGTACTCTACAGACTGGATGCCTGCAAACTCAGTGTGCAAAAGTGGCGCAACAACCTGCCAAGCAACTCCGAACATCGCTTTAAGTCCCGGCAAGTACTTATGGCGAATAAAAGCGCGTGGCCTATACGGTGAAGGGAGTTATAATACCCGCCTTTACTTTCAGGTTAAATAATGAAGCTAGCAATCAAGTCATCTAAAATTTATTCTGGACCAAGCATATACGCTCAAACACCCGTTATCTTATTCTCCCTTTTAGAATTTGTAACAGCCGAGGAGCAAGGATCCATAGAGAAAGTTCTGGATGTGCTTGAAAGCATACTTCCCAAGCTGCGCCATCACATCGCATCGTGCGGTGTGATGGCTGGAACAAGCGGGATACGAGCTTCTTGTCACTTGTTCGAGCATTTATGCATGGTACTGCAAGGTGAGATGAGTACCGGATTATTCTGTGTCCGTTCTCAGGCAGGGAAATTTTTATCAGATAATAATGCAATTGTTTCCTATGGATCATATGATGATCCTGATATTTGTCTTCATGCGGCGCAACTGGCTATTGAGCTTATGGCAGCAGCAGAGTCTGATCAGATTGCTCTATCATCCGATATTGCATTACAGCAGAAAATTGAAGTTCAGCTAAAAGAATTTCAGAACTTTGCACGCTCACGAAAGTTAAAAAAACAAGATTATGCATTTATTCAAGCTGCTCGAATGAGCGGTATTCCGGTTAGAAAATTTGTTGGTCGCCTGCTTGTGCTTGGTCATGGTCAATATCAACAACGTGTCAATGCTGCAAAAATTGGACTTGTTAATGTAGTTAGCAATGACATTGCTGCAAATAAGGATTATACGCGCCGCATTCTATCGGCTATCGGCTTAAAAGTTCCCCCCTATAAAGTTGTTTCTGCTGGAAAAGAAGCCATTGAGTCAGCGAAAAATATCGGTTACCCGGTCGTAGTGAAACCTAATAATGCGGGTAATGGCAAAGGAGTCACCATCGGTGTTTATGATCGCGATGAAGTACGAGAAGCGTATAAACTTGCTCATGAATTCGATCGCTCTGTATTAATCGAGCAGTTTATAGAAGGAGGCGAATACCTGCTTCTGGTCATAAAAGGTAAATTTCATTCAGCACTGAAATGCTTACCAGCACACATTGTAGGGGATGGTTTCCACACGATTGAGCATCTTGTCATGCAGTTCAATAGCCAAATACACCTCGGAAACAATTATCCATCCACAAAAAACATGCTTTCATTGGATAAACAGGCAGATGACTTGCTTCTGATTCAAGGCTACGACCGGTTATCCGTGCCAGCCAAAGATGTATTGTTTATTTGCACCGTAATGCGAACCCGGCTGCCGGCGGCATGGCATACGACGTAACAGAGAATGTGCATCCTGATAACCGAATGATAGCTGAACGAGCAATCCGGGCGATTGGACTCGAGTTTGGTACGGTCGACATTCTTACTACCGATATCGCGACATCGATGCGAGAAAGTAACGGAAGAATCAATGGAATTAATTCACGTTTAGGTGATTTGTTGCATTTATGGACAGGTATCGGCAATGCCGGACATGCACGGCAAACACTTATGCCGATGCTGTTTCCTCTCGACCGGCCAGCCAAGACTCCAATTGTGGCAGTGACTGGAATAGGAAGTACTGGGCTTATGGCCAGAATCCTGGCGAATATTCTTACTAAAGCAAACCGCAAAATCGGTCTGGCAGTTGAGGGAAATATATATAGTGTTGGCAATCCGACTGCTCTTAAAGGCGTTTCTGCACCGCAAGCTGCGCAAGCCATTTTACTTGACCCGGATATCGATATTGCAGTTCTTGAATTGAAACCCAATGATGTATTTTTAAACGGCCTCGATAACAATCCTATCGATCACACTGTAATCGTTAGTCCGGCTAAAGCGGTAGATGATAAAGATACACCGGATTCCGAAGAACTGGATGCGCTGCGGCTTATAGCACGCACAACCACAGGCACTCTGTATGCATTCGAGGATGATGGATTTTCCATGCATAAAGAGCATGGCGATAATTTACCCAAAATATACCGAATTCGAACCGGCACATTCGTTCCAAAACCCGTTTCCCAACCCATGGTAAGCAACCCTGCTTCAAAGTTTTGGTCAACGCTGGCAAATATCGGGTTAAAGTCAAAATATCCTGAAGAAGAAAAGCAACCTATTGTAATTGAAGATTTTGTTTTGTTCGGAGGGCTTAATGCGGAGCAAGTTGAGACCTTGAAATCGAGACTTAACTCCCTAGCCTCAGTCACAGGCAAGGAAAATGCGCTACGGGCGATATTAGCTGCTTATGCTGTTGCTGTTCAGCTTGGCATTGAACCAGCACTGGCCTATCGCGCATTAAATGAATTCAGTTTTGATTAGAAAGTCTTACATGAGTTTTTTTGACCTTGATTACCAAACCGGTATTTCAAAAAAATAACCCAAATGATCGCCCTTCCACTCAAAAACTTGCGCAGGAACCGATGGGCTGTGGTCTCTTAATAATTGAGCAACATCACTGATTTCCTGTTCATTTACCGGACGCGACTGGAAGTTTGTTCGCTGATTATCCGTCACAATTGGATAGAGTTTCAGTGTTAGCGCAACAGCCTCAGCCTCTCCTGCCAAATTCACACAAGCAACCAAACTATAGGGAGGCGCGTTGCGCCTGCCATATCCCCCTGGAGAATTAAACACAAAATTGCCGAGGCTATATATCGTCCATGCGGTGCCTTTCCGCTCTATCCCCCCCAGCATATGCGCACCATGGCCGATAATGAGATCAGCACCAGCATCTGCCAGAGACTGAGCCATAACGGCTTGTTCAGTGGAGTGCCATTCATAATTTTGTCCCCAGTGAGGATAAACAATTACCAGTGGTTGAGGTGTTTTATTTTTGAGCCGGATAATTTGATTGCAAATGCGCTTTATGGAAAGTTGATTAACCCCCGGAGAAGTATCATCCGCATAAAAACCATGTCGATGCTTATAGAGCGAGCGGTATTCGAACGCACCAATTATTGCAATCGGCATCGTTACATTTCCAACAATAATCTTTTTGCGAAATGGGCGTTTCGCATCGGTTGAGGTCGACCCTGCCCCAAACCATTTAATTTCGTTCTTATCCAAACTGTCAAAAGTTTCCAGCAAGGCTTCAGTGCCAAAATCAAGGGTATGGTTATTGGCAAGAGAAACAACACCAATGTTATGTTGTTTAAGGACACTAGGTGACTCCACCGGATCCGACCAATGAATAAACTTTTTATGGCCCTCAAGCGGTGAGCTTGCTCTTAAAGTAAGCGGTGTTTCAAGATTGGCGACCACTAAGTCAGATGCCATTAATATCGGGGTAACTCGTTGCAAGGAATAAGCACGCCCTTTGGATTTGATAAGATCTTCGCCATTTAACTGAATATGATAGCTTTCGCAAAAGCTTGTATCACCGACAAATGTAATTAGATAATTAGCCATCGATTATTTAGAATTTAATTATTTCAAGCCTGGATCTTTTGCGGCATGGAGGTGATTTATTGCTACTGATTGCAACATGTGCGCGAGTCAGCAAGAAATTAAACTCGATAACACTCGAGTTTCCGTTACCACCGCTCACCGGTATTTTTAAATCCTGGTGACATCGGAACTTTAGTAACCTCATGATGCAAACGCCACGGACCATCGATATCGGGCCACCTGCTGAGCGAAGAACCTGTCATCCATAGATCGCCCCGCCAGTGGTCAGTGCTACATGTCATTCCACCGCAATCGCCCCAAGAGAATTGTTTGGCTACCCGCCCTTTTGCATCGCGCAGTGTCAGAATGTCACCTTTGGGATCAAGCGGCAAGCCATTTGTGGAACGTTGCACCATACTTTCACCAAAATCACCGGTTGGTGTACCGCCGTTAAATACAACCCATGCTTTCCCAGGAGCTAATGCTTTCCCTAACGGAAATACATGTTTCGTTTTTTTCTCTTTTCCTTCCAATGTCCATCCCGCAAGGCAAACTGGCATTTTCCCAGCATTAACGATTTCAACGAATTGTTCTTGTTTAGGATGAAAAACGCCATCGTGATTCGCATCTCCGTCACCGCCGTAAGGTGGTTGAAGCAAGACTTCATTAAAAACGATCTTTCCAGCTTCTTCAACAATACTTGATACACAAACCGGTTCCTTCGGTGAGGCAAACATTAAATAACCTGCTGAGGCGATAACCTGCTGCACATCGTGTTCCGCCCCGGGAGCCAAAACTAATTTCCATGCGAAAGGGACACCCAGTGAACGAGCCAATGATTGGCCGGTTTCGAAATAATGATGACCTCGCGCAAGCCGATTGACACCCTGGGCCATTGCCGCTGGTTTGTTTCGCACATTCCTGTCTTCGTCTGGGCCTTTGATATCCTGTGTGCCGAGCAACAGTGTAAGCGGAGCGGACAATAGCGCTTTTAGGTTATAACTTTCAGCCGGGCTGCCTTTCAAGCTGTATGGCATATCGAACTTTTTTCGATCGTCTTCAATTGGCAAAGTATACCAACCGGCATTAGCAGCTATGGCGCCGAGCACTCGGGCGCACGGAACGAATGTCAACATCCGGTGAGTAAACTGCGCACCGGCACTATGACCGAATAAGTAATAACCGCGTTGACTACCTCTTAACGTCTGCCGTACAGCTTCAAAAACACGTTCAACCTCGTTGTACAGAAAAGCATCAGGCTTAAGATAGCGGCCTTCGCGCTCCGCTCGCAATCCTGCCCGGCCGCTGGAAGTGATGCCGAGTGTGTAATCTTCACTGGCAGGGTAATACCGCTGCGAAAATTCGATCACAACTGTCAGTGCTTGGTAGCGCTCAGCGACTGCAGCGGCATTTTCCGCATAATAATCGGCGTTACGTTTTATGCCATGCATGACAAACCAGACAGGTCCATTTGCAGAGTCAAAATGACTTGGAAAGTAAATATGAGCAACAAGAGGTTTGCCGTCTTGTGTCATAAAACCGATTTTGCCAAATCCAGGTTTGGTCAATGCAGCCTGCGCTTGTTCGGGATTAGACCAACGGGCGGCGGTAATGCCGGCCGGACCGGATTCACGAGTACAACTTGCAGGGGAATCGTTGATATTGGTATTTTTGGCAAGAACCGCAGTACTGATCAGTGCGCACACAAATGCCAGTGTCAAACCGCAGTTTCGAGTTAAAAGCGCTATATTCATGAAGAAAAAGGTCTTAATGACTTCTAGCGGAACTAGTCGCAATGTCCGAATTGTTCGCTACGGCAATATTCTCGATTAATGCATTTTCTTGGGCAGTAAGCAACTGCTTTGTCGCAAGCTCAGCCCCGGTTCTTGCTGCAGCAAGTTCGATGATGTGACGCAGTAAACCGCTCCAATTCAATCCTGCCGCTTGAATCATACTGGCCAGAGAGCCTTTCCGCGCAAAAATGTCTTGGGTATGAATAGCTATTACATAAAGCTTGCCATCATCGTTCAAGCAAAGATCAATACGTGCGTAGTCTCGACATCCAGCAATGCGGTAGGCTTGAATCGAACAACCACGAATTCGATCTGCCAGTGCAGTATCAATCGGCGCAGGACATTCGCGTTTCTGATCCGATGCATCAATGCGCAACACTGGTAAGCATTCGAGCTTTTGATTACCGAAAATCGCAACTCGAAATTCCGGGCCTGAAATCCGGCTTTGAATTACGATTTCCGAATCATAACTCAATTTGATTTGCTTGATAGCATTGGGAAGTTCTTTCCGGCTTCTAACCGGAATGGCTGCATCGGCGTCGCTACGCGGCATCGCAAATAGCGGAAAGGTGATGCCCGTCAATGGTGAATCCGCAGTTTGCAGCAGACAAAATGGCGGAACTGTTACACCTGCTTGCTGCAATAATGAAAATAGTGTGAAACGATCCTGTATCCGTGCATGAACGTTCGGATCGGGTCCCGTGTAAGCGATACCAGCCATCTCGAGCAAAGCCGGTACATGAAGATAACGCCCATACCCCTGAATGCCGGTGCTGAGATTCAATGCAATACCTCCCGGCACACCACTGTGCGGATGAGGTTGCAAAAAATTTCTCAGATCGCGCAATAACAATCGATCTCCTTCCATTATCTTTACGTTGTAGCCCTCATCACGCAAGGCATCGACAAGATGCTGTATCGAACCGGTTCGAGCTTCCGGCGCTGCCGGCCCAAGACGACCGATGGTACCGGCTAATGAACGATTACGTATCACAACCACTCTTGGAAGCCGGCTTAGTTCCTCGGAAGATTTATACAAAATACCGTAAATTTTCCTGCCGAATCCGGTATTTTGCCAACTCTGAAATAAACGCAAATCGAAATATTCGGATACAAATACGATACCCAGCAACTGCAGTAGCATCAACTCCGGAAAATGAATCAATATATTCATTATCGTGTAACTTTGCATTTGCAGCATCAGCACCAATGCAATTACTATCGTCCAAAATAGCCGCCAGGCAGCGGATGCCAAATTTTCCCGGTCAGATGCTTCGGCAACAGCTTCCGCCATCATAGCCAAGATAATCACCGGAAAGAATGCCAAACTCCATATCCATTCGGAGCGCAACCAAGACCCAATAAACAATGCAGAAACCAGAATGCAAGCAGCAATCGCGAGAGCCACGGAAATACGCGCATATAATGGTAATCGCGCTTTGCGAATTGAAGGGCGAACAAGTATGACGGTAGCTAATACGATAAAAATCACCAACAGACTCGGTAAAATTCCTATTTCGTAAAAACCTACACCAATCAAAACAGAGCGATAACCGAGAACGCGTAAACCCAAAGTCAAACGAACGATTGAAATCAGCAGTGCAGCTGAAGGCAGCACCAGCAAGTATATTACTGTATCCCGATCCGCTGCTGGTACCCATGCCAGACTGAGTGAATTGTTCAATAAAACACCTAGTTGACTCAATCCATTCAGCAGTGGCCAATCTGCCAGTAACATGTCCGGTAATGCAAGAATGCGCGCCAACATCATCAACAGTACCAATAAAGTTAGCAGCAATGTGAACATTAAACCGAAGGATCGAAGATAGCCCTTGGGCTTCCACAGAATCATCGGTTGCGGTTGATTACTGGGTGGCTCGGTATATGCACCTAGCTTTGGAGCAGGAGATGGCATTTCATTCATGCGCTAATCATCCTTACCAAGGATTGCTACGGTTGCCGAAAGACCCGGCAGTAAACTGGATGGAGGAACATCCTGCAGTTGTATCAAAACGCTAATTACCGGCGCACCTCTCATGCGCGTAGCGCGTGGCTGGGGAACCGCTTCGACTGGTTGCTCATAATCAGTAGCAACTCCGATTGTTTTAACAACCCCCTTTAATTCCTGCCCCGAGTGAGATGGTAGTGTCACGGTTGCTTGATAACCGACATCGATCCGATTGATCTGATTTTCGTCGACCCAGGCCTCGATCCAAATATCATCACCCATTGACATTAAGACAACGGGTTTACCGACTCTTACAGAGCCGCCGGTTTTAATTAACCAGCGAATGACAGTTCCATCACTTGGTGCGCGGATTAGAGTGCCTTCCAAGTCTGCTTGGGCACGTTTTAACTGCGCTCTGGTAGCTTGCAGGTTAGCATCGAGCACTTCAAGATGTTGTACGCGGAGAGCAAGACTGTCCAGCTCCAGGAGTGCATTCCTATGCGCTGAATCGGCAGCGGCTTTATTTGCCTGGACGGCATTTGCCATTGCCGATGCCGTTCTAAATTCAGCTTCTGCTTGACGCATCAGATCGCGCGATATCAATTGCTGTTCCAATAAATTTTGTCGCGCTTTATAAAATGCGTGCGCTTCATCTGCACGGCTTTTTGCCGCGACTGATTCGGCATGCGCGGCTGCGGCTTTTGCATTCGCCTCCGCCAATTGCGTTTTCCGTTTTAAACGTTCATATTCGATTGTCGAGTGTTCAAGTTTGATTTCGCGCTCAAGCGCTTCGATCTGAGCCTCAATCTCCTGGATCTCGGCATTAATGTGCTGGTTAGCCAAACGAGCCAGAATCTGACCGGCTTTCACCCGTTCACCCTCCCCGGCTTCAGTGGCCGCAAGCATACCGTTGAAACGTGTGCCGACTTCTGTGATTTGACCTCTTACAACGGCATTGCTAGAAATGACATGCCGCGACTGGTATTGCATCCAGCTCCCTATGATCATTAGTAATGATAACACCAATCCTATTGCGATGATCTTGGTAATCCGGCGATGGTAAAGTCTCTCGGGCGCCTTACCTTCATTGATCTCAGTATCTGTTGATGAGTGGACACCAGAGGAAACCTGAGCGTTAATAGCGATGGTCGGATTTAGGGTATTTTTGTTTTGTGTATTATCAGAAAATTTCATAAGTCAAATATTTAATTTAGAGGTCTTGATACGCTGCCTGAATTAGCGAATCGACTGTAATGTATCATGCTCTCAATGTGAGGAATTTCGCTGGAAATATCCGCGAGCGAATGACTGGCGCCAATCAATTCAACAATACTAACCAACGATTCCATACCATAAGCTATTGCCTGCGCTTGCATAGCAGCAACCCAGTTACGCGCCCGTTCAATCCGAGTAATGCCTTGTTGTTTATTGACACGATCGCTACTGGACAAATCATCCGATTGCTGATTATCTTCGGTACCAATTAGCACTATCACCGGCACCTTTAAATAGGCTTCGGGGTTAAAGCTGACACCTCGAAGGCTTGAAGAAGGGCGGGTGCCATAGGGATACTTTAACGTAGGATCAGGAAAGGTATACCAGCCGGCAGCGCTTACAACGGCGCATTCGACACGATGCGGGTAAGCCATCAAGTATCTATGCACGAATTGAGCTCCGCCGGAATGACCGAACAGACGGACATGAGTTGTATCGGCACCCGTCATAGTATTCAATTCTTCTAAACAACGATGCAAGAAAAGATCGGCGCGGTATCCCTTCCCTTCGCGCCCTAAACGCTGGTAATCGGTGTATTGCTGATCGTTAAATCCGGGCGCCAGTAATGTAACACCGTAGCGCTCGCATGTTGGAACAAGCAACTCCGCTTGCTTTAACCAACTTCTTTGCGATATGCCGTGCACAGATACTAGTACAGGAGAATCAGCGGCTGCAGCTGTCGGTACATAGACAAGATATTCCGAAATTGGATTGGCTTTAAGCACACGACGTAACAATTCACCGCGCGGAAGTGTCCACTTCAGGTTAGTGTGCTTGTTTGCCATTTTCTTTTAAATCTTCAAATTGCTTCATATTGAGTGCTGCTGATTGTTTGGTTTGTTGTGCTTCCATGTGCCGCTGCGCACCGGCAAGAATACTCATCGCATTTTCCGGTGTAGCTAGACCTTCGCGATCATAGACCGGCAAGTTGAGTGCAATCTCTGCTTCACGTACTTGCAGCGGCGCGGCAGAAATAATCCCGCTTATCGCCAAAACAGGCGGCTTGGCATAATGTTTCAAAAAATGTATACCCGCGCTGGCTCCCATCGAATCCTGCGATGCCATAACAATCCCTGCCACCAGCGAGGCAAATACTGGTGATTTCAGTAATGCCGCGGTTTCCTGTTGCATGACGCCATCAGCAATCTCGAGCACCATCGCATCTACATTTTCGTTGGCGATATGCCCCATTAAAGTCATGAGCAGCAACTCAAGCTGCTCAATCGTTATCATATAGGTAGTTGCCATTCCCGCATCGGTGAAATCCAGCACTGGATATGCACCAGCATCTGTCAATAACCAGGTGTCACCGCCGGCACCCGTACCAGTGATTTTGGCATAAGCCACGCGAAGCCCAGCAGAAATAAGTCCGCGTACAAGAAAAGCACAGCTTTGCGTTTTGCCGGAGTCCATTCCCGTTCCGACAACAGCAATAGCTGTTGGCAACCGTGTCTTTATTTCATTGAGTGGCGACAAAGCAAAGCCGCTTAGATTCATGCGTTTATTATTTAGATCACCCAATACACCAATCGGGGTAATGAGTGTTGGCCCCTTTTTCATGCTCACATGCCAGGACACCGCACGGGATGCAATTCCGCCGCCCGCAACTAAATGACAAGGACCAAATGTTTCTGGTATTACAGCTTCAAATTGGTTGGATGCATAACGATTTCCATAAGCGACAACAATTTCGTCACCAGGAAACAGTTGCTTGCGTCTACCATTCGGAAGTTGCAAACCTGGATGTTGACCAAGAAAATCGACAGTTGCCAGTATTAAGTCACCTGGTTGGGGTTTACCCTCTAAAGGAAGGAGAATTTTTGCTGTGTCCCGGGTGACGCGACGAGTTGTAAATGCCCATGATGCATTACGAATGCGTGTAATATCGCTATATACCTGTACCATAATAATTTTATTTTTATTATTAGATCTTTGATTTTAATTTTGAAAACCATCCTAATCATCTAAGTCAATGAAGAATTTATCAATGAGGCTAGAGCAATTATGATCATCCTTCAAAACCTCTTATAACTATTCAGAATTTTACTCTAATGCCAATATATTCGAAAGTGACATAATTCCCGAAAAAATAGTAGGCTATTACTAATTTACACATAAATTTCCTACATAAAATTCCATCAGGAAATGCTTTTAAAGTAAGAATTTTCTTTACTTTGTAGTAAGTTAACCATATAACGAAAATAGTACTTTCGCATTGGAAATATTAAAATTTGGTAATGTTTCCATTGCTGAGCCAGAAAAGCAAAATAATTTGATTGGGCCACCGGATAATCAGGTGAAGCGCTCCTACTTCAACCGATCAACGACTTATGACATACTGAAACGCAATTTACTACGCGTAACAGTACCAACAAGCAATTCAGGGCATTGCGGTACGGTTTCAAGCATCCAGCCAAGCCGCTATAACCTCCCGCTTCAAGACCATACGGCTTTCTGATTGAAAGGGAAATTCACCAACAAATCCCGCGAGCACATCGACCACATCAACCAAAGTGATCTTAAAATCGTGCGTTGGGGTTTGCATGAACAGCCAAGTTCATAACGATCGGTTTTATTCTTTACGACTACCTTCCTTCATCCGGTAATGGGTGTCATTCGATTTTATTGCGAATTCATGTGCCGTTTAGCTATGCAGCTTCACTGCTTATTTACAAGTGTGTGAGAAACAGGATGAACTTCCCCTGTTAGATCATTCGTTCGTACGAATTTTCCGATTACCCTATCTTCATTCGAAGCGTTTTCAAGAAAAATTAGCATTTTGATTTTTAAATGATTTTAATTGAATTTAATACAATTCCACATTATGATGAGGGCGGAAAATTTAAATT
>WBZO01004806.1_pt1 | contig 14287 bp, 10 predicted proteins | sample 5204261 | NCBI WGS metagenome assembly WBZO01 (sample SAMN12412400, study PRJNA552823) | activated sludge metagenome | isolation source: activated sludge from anammox sidestream of wastewater treatment plant... | place: USA: North Carolina | collected 2017-09
AAGGCTTCGCTCCGGGCGGCGCCAGCCTGCACAATTGCATGTCGGCTCACGGCCCCGACGCCGATAGCTTCGAGAAAGCCAGCAACGCCGATCTCGCGCCGCAGCGATACGACGACACGCTGGCGTTTATGTTCGAGTCGCGTTTCGTCATTCGCCCGACCCGGTTCGCGATGGAAACTCCGGCGCTGCAAAAAAATTACTTCGAGTGTTGGCAGGGGCTGAAGAAGAATTTCAAGCAAGGATAGAGATGCTTCTTTCGATTCAGGCTTTATTGGCTGGTTTGATTGATTATGCGGGGTTGTTTCCGCCAGCCGCGCTCGACATGGCTTCCGCCGTCAGCCGTTACGCGTCTTATCGCAAGGGCGAAACAAACTGGATGCTCGGACGGTTCATCGCGCCGGTCGCTCGGCTCGACGAGTTTGAGAAGGTGGCGGCGGATCATTTAAGACAAGACGGCGCGCCGTGGCTGTTGAGCGCGCTCGGCGGCGGCGATTTGAAATCCGATCTTGAGAAGGTCGCCGAATTCAACGAACGCAACTCCGGACGCGCCGTCATTGACACCATAGAAATCAAAGCCGAGCGCGCGGCTGACATCGAACACGCGATGGAGATGATGCCAGCGACGCTCACGCCGTACTTCGAGATTCCGATTGCGCACGATCCCGCCGACCTGATCAAACTCATTTCCGCACTTGGAGCGCGCGCAAAAGTTCGCACGGGCGGCGTGACAGCCGAAAGCTTCCCGTCATCGCTGAAGCTAGCCAGCTTCATCAAAGTTTGCGCCGATGAAGACGCGCCATTCAAAGCCACCGCCGGATTGCATCACCCGCTGCGTTCGGTCAATCGGCTGACTTATGAGCCTGATTCCGAGTCGGCGTTGATGCACGGTTTCCTGAACGTATTCCTCGCAGCGGCCTTCGCGCAAAACGGAATGAGCGTCGAATGGCTTGTCGAACTGCTCGAAGAGAGATCGCTCGAAGCGTTCAATTTCGATAGCGGCAGCGTGACCTGGCGCGGCGAGATGTTAGTTCGCGGGCAGTTGCGAAACGCGCGCAGCCTGCTGGCCATCTCGTTCGGCTCCTGTTCGTTTGAAGAGCCGATTGAAGACCTGAAGAAAATAGGACTGCTATGAGCTACCAGATCAACGAGACGCACGATCCGAACCTGCGAAGCTGGGTCGAATCAGCCAACGATCCGAACACGGACTTTCCGATTCAGAATCTGCCTTACGGTATTTTCAAGCGTTCTGATAGTGAAGAAGATTTTCGCATCGGAGTCGCCATCGGCGACCAGATTCTCGATCTGGAGAAGTGCGATAAAGCCAATCTCTTACCCGGAGTTGCTGGATCAGCGGTAAGACTCAATTTTCCTGGAAATATCAACAGATTGATGTGGCTTGGACAGCATGCCTGGGCGACGCTTCGCCAACGATTAAGCTGGTTGTTAAGAGAAGACAGGGCAGACATTCAATTGAATAAAAAGCTGGTGAGAAAAATCCTCCTGCCGGCGGCTGAGGCAGAGGTGGCTGTTCCTGCCAATATTGGCGACTATACCGACTTCTACGCCTCGGTCTATCACGCCACCAACATCGGCAAGATGTTTCGTCCCGACAATCCGCTGATGCCGAATTACAAATGGGTTCCCATCGGCTATCACGGACGCGCGTCTTCAATCGTCGTCAGCGGAACGCCCGTTCGCCGCCCCATCGGACAAACCAAAGACGACAACGCCGAAGCGCCAACCTTCGGCCCCAGCAAAGTTCTGGATTACGAACTCGAAGTCGGATTCTTCGTTGGCGGCGGAAATGATCAAGGCAAGCCAATCAAGATCACTGAAGCCGAAGACCATATCTTTGGCCTCTGCCTGGTCAACGACTGGTCGGCGCGCGACATCCAGCGTTGGGAGTATCAACCGCTGGGGCCGTTTCTCTCAAAGAGCTTTGCGACGACAATCTCGCCCTGGATCGTGACAATGGAAGCGTTGGCGCCCTTCCGCGCGCCAGCGTTCAAACGTCCGGCGGGCGATCCCGAACCGCTTCCCTACCTCGATTCGCCTGAAAACCGCGAGCGCGGCGGCTTCGACATCAATCTCGAAGTTTTGATTTCAACCGAGCAGATGCGCGAAAAGGGAATTGCGCCGCATCGCCTCAGCCGCAGCAACACGCAAGACCTTTACTGGACATTCGCGCAGATGCTCACTCACCACACGAGCAACGGCTGCAACCTGCGACCGGGCGACCTGATGGCCAGCGGAACTGTGTCCGGCGCGACGAAAGACAGCCGGGGATGTTTGATCGAATTGACCGAGCGCGGCGCGGAGCCGATCAACTTGCCCACCGGCGAAGTCCGGCGATTTTTGCAGGACGGCGACGAGGGAATCTTACGCGGCTACTGCGAACGCGAAGGATTCAGGCGGATTGGTTTTGGGGAATGTCGCGGTGTGGTTTTACCTGTATCCGTTTAGGCGCGAATGCGGCGGACGAGTGGACGCGGAATCGCGGCGCGTTGATCGCAAATCACTGTCAGGATCATTCCGTTCATTTCTTTATCGTGGTGGGGCAGACTCGGCTTTCAATCGCGGTTTGTACAGAATGAACACGGGGTCATCATTGACCCATACAGCCTCCAACCAGTCTGGAGCTTTTTCAGGCTTGCCGAGCGCGGAAAGTTCCTTGCGCTCTTTCAACTCGCGCTTCCCAACCGCGATGTAATCAACGCGGTTGGCTTCGACCCAGGCGCGAAATTCATCGAGCGATTTCACCTGCGGGAAGAAGACCCATTCGTTGCGTGATAAGTAAGGCAAATGCGGTTTGCGCGCGACGATCCGCTTGCCGCCCACTGCGCCAACGCCCGCCAGATAATCGCGCGCGGCAATGATTTCTATCGGCTGGTCGGCGAGAAACTGCGTTACGTCTCTGCGCGATTCGGCCAGCGAGAACGCGAACATTGCCGCGATCAGCGCGATGGGGATCAAGGCGAAAGCGCGACTTTTCAGCCATCCAACAGACCGCGCCATTTCCAGCCAACTCTTCGCTGCAAAAACGGCGAAGCCCGCGTACAAAACCATCACGAAAAAGTAATATCGCGTCTCCCAATGGTTGAGCGCCATCAGCAGCAAGTAGAGCGCGCCCGCTATCAAAACCAGCGATACATTTTTCGACCGTCGCCTGCCCAGAGCAAGCAAAACGCCAAGCCACGCCATCCACGCCACCCACCTGTTGACCAGAGTCTCCTTGAAGCTGCAGCGGAGGGTCTCGTAAAGGTTCGCGGGATAACGCGTGATCAGCCGCTTCGGATCATACCGGAGCATGTCCGCGAACGAATGAAACCGCTCCGCGAGCGCGCGTGTGGCGTCCTGATTGGTCTTGTTCGCAACCAGTTCGGGATAGAACTCCGTTGCCATGTTCAGGTAATTGGCGTTGTAAAACGGCGAGCCGTGATGTTTGTAATTCGCGATCAGCCAGGGCGACGATACGATCAGGAAAAGAGCGGCGAAGACCACGGACAACACAAAACGTTCGCGCCGCTCCCGTTTGAATAGATCGAGCAGCGTAATCCCGATCAGGCACGCAGCCAGCAGGAATAGTCCGTTGTAGCGGATGAGGTAGCATATTCCCACCAGCGCTCCGGTCAATGCCGCACGCAGGCGCGGCGCGATCCGCTCGTCCGTGAAGACAACCAGCGCGGCCAGACACAAGAGCAAAAAGAAAACGTCGGTCGCCGCATTGATCGAAAACTGCGGGAACTCGCCGCTGGCGATTGCGACAAGCTGCGCGCCGACGCCAACCCAATAACCGAACAGTCGCGCGAAAAGAACGAAGATCAACAATCCGCACAAGACCGCGCAGACGACTGACAGCCATTTTCCGGCAGTGAACAGATCACCGCTGATCCCGGTCAGCTTCGCTATCAGAGCGAGCGTCGCCGGATAGCCGGGGCCTTGAAATGTGTTTTGCGGAAATTGGCCTGCGGCGAGTCGCTCGGCGTCAGGCGCGTAGAGGTGATAGAAATCCGTCTCGGTCGCGTAATTGCCGAACGGATGCTGCCGGGCGAGATAAACGAGCGTGAGGAAATGAACCAGGGAAATCAGAATAATTGGCGACGCGAGCAGGAGCAATCTCTGCCACGGGCTGCGCCTCACGCCAAACGCCTCAAAGTCGAAGGCCTGAGACTGTTTGTCTGCTATAGTCCCATTTTGTGATTCGGTCATTGATCACTGGCTGCTACAAGTTCTTTTTCTTCATCTCGTCCAGCATGTATTCCGACGCGCGCCACGCGAGCGCCATGATCGTCAGCGTCGGATTTTTGTGCGTGCCAGAAGCGAAAGCCGCCGCGTCCATCACGAAAAGGTTCTTCACGTCCCAGCTCTGATTGAACTGGTTGAGTACGGATGTTTTCGGGTCGCCGCCCATGTGCGCCGTCCCCATCTCGTGAATCGAATGGCCGGGCGTGTCAGGGTTTTCCGGCAACCTCACATCAACAGCCTTCCCTGCCGCGAAAATTTCTTCGTATGTCCGCCGCATGTATTTGTACATATTGATGTCGTTCGATTCCCACGGATGATGAATCTTCAGAACGGGCATTCCCCATTTGTCCTTCACCGTTTGGTCAAGTTCGACGAACTTCTTCGGACTTGGCAGCATCTCGCCGTGCGAGGCCAGTACGACGCGCGCGCCCGTCCATTTGCGCACCTCTTTTTTGTACTCGCTGCCGAAGCCGCGAATACTCTTCGCGTTCTTGTCGGGCCGCATTCTGATGCGCGATGAAGGCTCGATCTGGAAACCGCGCACGAAATCGCGCTTCTCATCCGGGCGGAAATAACCAAACCAGGGAATGACGATATGCGAGCCGCCGATGCCGTCGCCCGCCTCGCGGTCCTTGAAAAACAGTTCAGGGAAATAAGCCTGCGCGCCGACATCCAGATGCTCGATGAAGTTCCTGCCGATCATCCCGCTCGAATTGGCGATGTTCGACATCAGCAGCAATCGCGTGCTTTCGAGCGTGCCGCAGGCGACCACCACTGTGCGCGCCTTGACCTCGCGATCCTTTCCAGTCGTTCGGTCAATGAAGCTGACGCCCGAAGCCAGTCCCTTCGCGTTGACGTTGATCTTTCGAGCCATCGCGTTCGGAATCAGCGTGAATGTCTTCGGGAATTTCTTCATCAGCGGAACGACCTGACGAAACGCCGAGTTGTAGAACGAATGCGTCTCGCAGCCGTTTTCGCAGCCGCTGCAATAATGGCACTGGGCGTATCCGTTGTAAGCTTTGGTCAACATCGCGCGGCGCACGCGGATGGAGCGTATCCCCGCTTTCTCCGCCGCTTTCTTGATGGCCACGTCAGAGCATTTGTAGGCCACAGGAGGAAGGAAGTTATCGCTATCCGGCAGGTCGGGATGATTCTCTTTAGCGCCGCAAACGCCCATGAAGATTTCGGCCTTGTCGTAATACGGCGCGAGGTCTTTGTATTCAATCGGCCAGTCAAGCCCCTGCCCGTCCTTCGAGCGCATTTTGAAATCGGCCTCATTGAAACGATTGGCGAAACGTCCCCAGAACATCGTGCGCCCGCCGACATTGCGCGCGCGAAACCAATCGTAAGGCATCTTTTCGGGAGTCGTGTACGGCTCGTCTTTCGTATTGCCCTCGAGCTTATATTTCTTGGTGAACTCATCGGGGTTTTCAGTCGAACCTTTGAAGCCTCGATACGGATCGTCGTAAGGCCAGGGGTCGTGATAGATGAAATCTTCCAGGTGTTTGCGCAACGGGCCGGCGTCGAGCATCGCCACTTTCAATCCGGCTTGAACCAACGTCCAGGCGGCGGTTCCTCCGGCGGCGCCCGATCCGACGATCACAACGTCGTAAACAGGCGGACTGACGCCCCTTCTTCGCTGCTGACTCCACATAAAGACGATCCTTTCTCGCACTCGGTGGATCAATGCCCCGAGCGGCTAGTGTCGAAACAATTTGATGAATGAAATCGAGAGATGGTTACGACAGGCATTTTAGGCGCCCGGTCTGGACTTGTCTAGCGATGCGGTTTTCCGCGAAGCGCGCTCAATATCCGAGTTCTTCAAGCGACGCGCGGATGCGTTCCTGCGCCCTCTCGCCCAATCGCTGCACGCTGCCCAGTCCTCCGCCCGCGACGAACTTGGCGAAGTCTTCGAGGTTGGTGATCTGAAACTGGCTGTAGAGTATCTGCAGGGTCTTCATCCCGACGCCTTCGACCTTGAGCAGATCGAGCGTGGTTTCGGGAATCCTGGCTTTGATTTCTTCGTAAGCCTTGAACGTGCCGGTCGCGAGCAGGTCAACGATCTTTTTACTGATTGCTTCGCCGACGCCGGGCAGTTCACGCAGACGCGCGACGCCGCCCGCCTCGATCATCTCGGCAAGCGGCGTCGTGGTGTCTTCAATCGTGTCGGCGGCGGCGCGATACGCGCGAATCTTGAACGGGTTCTCTTCGCCGAGTTCCATCAGATCGGCGAGACGGCGAAAGACGGCGGCAATCTCGTGATTGTCCATACCGCAATAATTACCTGGAGAAATTGCCTGAAAAATCGGCGCAGCCGGTTACGAGAACACTCCCACAAACGGGGCCATGACCAGCGCTACCAGCAGATACAACACGCCCAGGATGATTCCCACAGTTCCGGGTTTCAATTTCCGGGACACTGCGGCGAAGCCGATGGCGAGCAGGATGATCTTCCAGATGGCCAGCACGTCAACGAACGACGCCAATCCTTTGATGAAGCCGGTCGGCGCGCCATCTCCCATAACTGCGGTTAATAACGCGCCCAGGTTTGAAGCGACCAGATTGTTCATCTGAATTTCATCGGGACTCTTGAGGAAAAGCAGAACGAATCCGATGAGGAAAAAGACTATACCTACCGCGAGCGAAGTGTAGAGCGTTACAGACAACAGGTGTTTGTACTGGTTCTGCCAGCCCATGATCACTGAAGCCAGCTTGAAGATTCCCGCGATGATCAGCGCCAACACAACGTAAATCAGCGCCCAGATTGGAGCCTGTTGGATCGCGGCGGAAGTGACCGTGATTTTCTGCAGTTGCTGCTCCATTATCTCAGCCGCTTTCTCTTGCGGAATCCATCCTCTATCAATCATCCGCTGAATATTTCTCTCCGCCTCTCTCTTCAGGTTCTCGACGCCTATCCGGTTGACTCCGACAACGCCGAATACGGCGCCGAGGAGCACCAGCGCCAGAATCGGCGCCAGAATCGTTCCAAAAATTCCTTTGGCATGGCCGATCTCGGCGAATGTCTCGCCGGGGGAAAACCAGACTCCGATAATGCGACTGAAAAAATTCAGCGGCGCCGGTTCGGCGGCGTTTGCAGGCTGTGAAGCGTAGCTCAGGTCAGGATTCATAAGTCCTCCGAAGGGGTTAATGGTTAGGTTGACCACGAACAACTGACTACCGATTTTGAGAAACTTCCGTGAGTGTTTTTATTGGCGGCGAGATTGTACAGCTTACTCGTGAAGAAAACACGCCACGAAATGGCCCGGCGAAACTTCTTTGAACTCCGGTTCCTCGCGTCCGCATCTTTCGGTGGCGAACGGGCAGCGCGTGTGGAAGCGGCATCCGGCGGGCGGCGCAATCGGATTGGGCACGTCGCCGCCCAATCTTTGCGGCGCTTCCCGTTTCGCGTCGGGATCGGGAACCGGGATCGCTGCGAGCAGCGCCTGCGTGTAAGGGTGCAGCGGGTTTGTGTATATCTCTTCGGCGGGAGCGAGTTCGACGAGTTTGCCCAGGTACATCACGCCGACGCGCGTCGAGATGTGTTTGACCACCGCCAGCCCGTGCGAGATGAACAGGTAGGTCAATCCGAACCGTTCCTGTAAATCTTGCATCAAGTTGACGACCTGAGCCTGAACCGAAACATCGAGCGCCGAGACCGGCTCGTCGGCCACAATGAAATCAGGGTTCAAGGCCAGCGCGCGCGCAATGCCGATGCGTTGTCGCTGTCCGCCGCTGAATTGATGCGGGTAGCGGTTGGCGTAATCGGGATCGAGGCCGACCACTCGCAGCAACTCGGCCACGCGGTCTTTCCGCTCTTTCCTGTTTCCCACGCTGTGAATTTCCAGCGGCTCGGCGATGATCGAACCGACCTTCATTCGCGGGTCGAGCGACGAATAGGGGTCTTGAAAAATGATCTGCATGCGGCGGCGCAGCGCGCGCATTTCGCCGCGACCGAGCTTCATCAAATCCTGCCCGTCAAAGCGAATCTCGCCGGATGTTGGTTCGACGAGTCGCAGGATGCTGCGGCCAACAGTGGTTTTGCCGCAGCCCGATTCGCCGACCAATCCCAATGTTTCGCCGCGTCGAATCGTGAACGACACGCCATCAACGGCGCGGACAACTTGATTTTGTGAAGCGGGAAAATATTTCTTGAGGTTTTTGATTTCGACCAGGGGCTGGTTTGTCATTTCAGTTCGGTTGATAAATCTCGTTCACGCGAATGCAGCGCGATAAATGCGCAGCGCCAACATCAATCAACGGTATCTCTCCTTCCCCGCATTTCTCCCGCGCGTGTTCGCATCGCGGCGCGAACCGGCATCCCGGCGGCAGATTGAGCGGATTCGGCACGACGCCTTCAATCGTGTGCAGCCGTTTTTTCTTTTCCGCGACCGATTCGTCCAATCGCGGAACCGCGCGCAGCAGGCCTTCGGTGTAAGGGTGTCGCGGCTTCGCGAACAATTCGCGCGCCGGAGCTTCTTCAACAATCCTGCCCGCGTACATCACCGCGACTCGGTCGGAAGTTTCAGCCACCACGCCTAAATCGTGCGTGATCAGAAGCAACGCCAGATTGCGTTTCTCGCGCAGTTCCGTGAGCAATTCCAGAATCTGCGCCTGGATCGTCACGTCGAGCGCCGTTGTCGGCTCGTCGGCGATCAGCAGTTTCGGATCGCAGGCCAGCGCCATCGCGATCATCACACGCTGCCGCATCCCGCCTGACATTTCGTGCGGATAACTTTTTGCGCGCGCTTCGGGCGCGGGGATCGCCACGTCGCGCATTCCTTCAATCGCCTGATTCCACGCTTCCTTCTTTGAAACTTTGCGATGCAGTCGAATGGCCTCGGCGATCTGCTCGCCGACGGTGTAGACCGGATTGAGCGAAGTCATTGGGTCCTGGAAGATCATCGCGATGTCGTCGCCACGAATCGAGCGCATCTCGGCTTCGCTGAGTTTCAGCAAATCGCGTCCTTCAAATAGAACCTCGCCGCCGACAATGCGCCCAGGCGACGCGATCAGCCGCATGACCGAAAGCGCAGTGACTGATTTGCCGCAGCCCGATTCGCCGACCAGACTCAAGACCTCGCCCTGTTCGAGCGTGAATGAGACATCGTCAACCGAACGCGCTTCGCCGCGTTTTGTAGCAAAGTAAGTTTTTAGATTGCGCACTTCGAGAAGACTCATATCGAGTGGACAGGATACTACAACATGACCTGACTTTCCGGCGCTTCAGCGGGCTCTATTTTGCAGGCTTTTTGGCGTTAACGAGGTAAGGTTTGATTGCGGCGTAGGTTTGATCAACCGCGTTGGAGATAGTGTCGAGGTTGGTCTTGAGTTCCTGCGCATCAACGACCCGCAGGCTCATGTCAATCCTGTTGAACAGATCGCCTTCTTCATCAATGCCCACTTTGACGCGGTCGAAATCCTCGTTGAGCGAGAGCAGTTTCTTCATCACCTCTGGCGTGGCGTTGAAATCCTTCTTCTCGGCAACAACGCCGACCAGAATGAGCAGGTTTTTGTGACCGATGACAATGACGCCAAACTCCGACAGATGCTCACCCTTGTACCTGATAGTCCAGACGTTTTCGTCGGCTTTTCCGTAATTGTGCCCGGACTCTTCGAGTAGTTGGATGATCTTCGCGGCTGACGCTTTATCGAGCTTTGGCTGTTGTTGCGCCTGAGCAGGCGCGGTCAGGCTCGACAGGACGATGAGGGCAAACGAGATCACAATCTGTTTCTTCATGTTTTAAGTTCTCCGCGATTGTTCCTGTGGTTATTCACTGAAATTGAGGCTACGGAATTTTCTGTGGGTCAAATCGAAGGTCTGATTTTTCTGCCCGCCATTTTTCTGCTGAGATCAGCTCCAGCAGAAAAATGGCGGGCAGAAAAATCGTCAGATCGCTTATCGTGAATCCTCATCAACGCGTTGTTTACGTCGAAAGATTATCACGAAACCGCCCAGGCCGAGCATCCCCAGCGCCAGCCGCATCCACAACGAAGACGCGATCTCAGACAGCTTCGATCCGAAGCTGCCCGCATCCGCCGTCGCCGCCGGTCTTCTCGGACGCGCGGGCGGATCGTCGGTCACGGTGTAAAGCTTGCCATCGCGCAGGTAGAGCCGCTGCATCTCTTCCAGGTTGAATGGTCGCGCGCCACGACGGTTGAAGACTGAAATCTGGTTGCCTGATTCATCAACCGCGCGGTCGCGGTCGAGACCTTTTGAAATCGCCAGCGCTTCGCCTTTGAGCGGGAACGTGGCGATCAACTTCGGCGTGGGCTTCGGCGAGAAGCCGTAAATCTGCGCGTTCTCTTCCGGCGACATCAACTGCGCGACGCGCAATCCATTTTTGCCGTCGGCGATGTAGGCGAAGAGCGAGTTAGCGGTCATCCCGACCTTCACGTCGTGCGCGTCGTTGATCTTGCCGTCAGCGTTGAACGTCTGATCAATCTTCGGCTTTTCGGGCTTCTCGATGTCAACAATCACAAGCCCGTCTTTGCCCGCAGCGACGTAAGCGTAGGTGCGAGCCAGATAAAGATTGTGCGCATCGGCCAACGGCACAACGGCGCCTTCAACCACGCGCGGTTGTTCGGGCAACGTGACATCCACAACCTTCAAGCCTTCCGCGTCGGTCACGAACGCATAACGGAATTGAACCTGAGCCGCTCGCGGCTCCCTGAAGCCGCTCAAGACTGTGACCAGTCTCGGCTCCAGCGGATTGTTGAGATTGACGACGGCCAGGCCTTTGTCGCAAGTGATGTAGGCGTAGACGCCCGCGATGGTGATGTTCGACGCGCCGTTGAGCGCGCCGCCGGGATTGAACGCCAGCGCGCGTTTCAGGAAGTTGTTCGACGGATTGCCGTCGAGCAGCGTCGCCACGCCGGTCTTTTTGTCGCCGATGACGACAAGTCCCTCGTACTTGTCGCTGACATAAAGGAACGCGTAGATCGGATGGATCGGCTGTTTGTCATCACGATTTTCGGCCTCCTGATTTTCGGGCCGGTGTTTGCGCGTCGGATCAACGGCCAGCGTCGAAGGCGAAGCGACTCCGGTCGCGTATTTCGTATCAACGTAAAATCGTTGACCGAGCGGCGAGACCGGCGCGGTCGTGATGCGTTCGCTGAAGCCTTTGTTGTCAATGTTGGCGATGTCGTAAACGCGCAAGCCGCCGGCGCCATTGGCGACGTAGGCGTATTCGCCGCGCACCTGAATGCCGAGCGCCTCGTTATGCGTGGTGTGTTCGTAGGCTTCGACAAGGCGGTCTTCGCGTTTGACGTGTTTTTTGTACTCTTCGGGGTAAGCCAGCTTGTGCAAACTCGACCCGATGACGGCCTGCGGCTCGTCGCGTTCGGTCACGACTACGGCGTGGATGCCGTGTTTGCCCGCCGCGACCCAGGCGAACCGCCCGATGAAGTTGACGAAGTTCGTCCCCTGCATCAGCAACTGCGCCATGATCGCGTTGTTGTCGCCGGTCTTGGCCACGTGGCAATCGGTGCAGACTTTTGTTTCGGACGCGCTGACGGTGTGCGGTACGAAAGTGCTGAACGCGTGGCCGCTGTAACCCTCCGAAGAAACGGTCTGCTGCTGCGAGTAGAGCCATTCGCGGTTCTGGTTTTGCGAACCGACCAGGATTGCGCAAGTCGAGCGCGTCGGCGCGATGCGATGGCCGGTGACCGTGCCGTCTTTGCCGAGCATGAAGATGTCGTCGCGAAGGGTTTGGAAGTTGTACTGCGTGTAATTTCGCAAACTCTCTTCGCCTTCGTTGTGCAACATCGGCTTTTTCTTGTTCGCGGTCATCGGCAGATGGCAGCCGAAACAACTCGTCGTCCACGAAGTGTGGCAGGCGTAACAGGTCATGTTGCTGTTGGCGTGCGCGAGTTGATCCTGACTCGTAGTCGTCTCGCCCCATTTGCCTTCGCGCGTGACGAGTTTGGCCCAGGCCGAATTGTCGTTGTAATCGCGGCGGCCCCGCGTGACGGTGTCAACCGTCTGCACGACGCGCCACCATTTGCCGGGTTCGACCAGCGAGTTTTGCACGATGTCGCCCGCGCGCAGATCAACCTCTTTGCCGTCGAGCGTTCTGCGCTTGGTCGGTTGCGAGATGCGCTGGAACATCGGTATCTGGCGGCCACGTTCGTTGCGCGCTTTGACCTTCGTCAGGTCTTTCGTGATGGTGATGACTTTGCCGCCGAAGCGCGCCGTGCCCGCTGACGGGCCGGAAGCCGTCAACGTCGCGGGTTTGTCAATCGCGCCGTGGCAATCAATGCAATCAATCTGAATCGCGGCGCGCGGTTCGTTGTACAAATTGCCGTTGCCGTGAACGTCCGCGCCGACGTGGCAATCGGCGCAATGCATGCCCATCTTCTGATGCACGTCTTCAAGGTGAACCGCCTTCTTGAATTTTTCGGGATCGTCGGGAGCGATCTTCGCGCCGCGCGCTGAAAGCAGATTGCCCTTGCGATCGGATTTGTAAACGTTGCGGAAGACCCATCCGTGACCGTGAAAATCGCCGAACTGCGTGCGCTGCGCCTTCGGGTTCATGTCCGTCCAGATTTTTTGCAGGAAATTTTGATCCTGCCCCCACAACCCGCGAAGCGCCGCGCCTTCGGGATTGCGCCGCTGTATCTCGTCTTTCTGCTCGTCGCTCAGGTCGGGCTGTTTTTCGGGATACATCAAATGGCCGTCGGTTTCGTTGTCCCACCAGGTCATGCCGTAATAACTCGTCACCATATTCCCGCCCGGATGGATGTGGCAGTTCATGCACTGGCTGGACGGGACGCCGTTGGTCATCTGGTGTTTGATCGGATGACCGGATTCGTTTTTCGGAATCGTCGGGTCAGCCGTAGCCGTGAAGCCTTGATTGCCGTATTGCGCGTAAGGCCCGGAATGCTTCGGGTCGCGGTCGTTGGCGTAAACGACGTGACAGGCTGTGCATCCCGATTGGCGAAAATCGCCCGGATTGTCGTTCGTGCCGGGGAACGAAAGCAGCGGATCGAGCAACCGCGTCTTCTGCAAGCCAAGAAAAACGGGATCGGTGCGCAACCTTGTGCCCAGGCCTCGGTCGCTGAGTTTGACTTCGGGCTTGCCCGGCAATTCAAAAGCGTTCGGACTGCCGATGTCCGAAGGCAGGCCTTTCAATTCGCCGCCGCGTTCAAACACGCGCAGGATGTTGCCCGGCTGCGTAATCTCCCATCGCGGCAGCGGCATCAGGTAAGGCAGAACGCCGCGCTTCAAAGTCTCCTCAGCGGTCGGCGCCGGATTGGTGAGCACGGCTTGAATCTGCCCGTCGCGGCCATAGCTTTCGCCGAAACGCGCGTCTTTGAACGGAAACGCGCCGTTGTTGTAAAGAGCCGCGCCCCACAACATACCGCCGTGAGTCATCATGCTCTTCTTCATCCACATCACTTCGCGTTCGTGGCATTTGCCGCAGCTTACGTCAGCCGCGCGAAAATCTCCCGGATTGATGAAGCGGATGTATTCGTCGCTCTCCTTGTTCCAGGCCGCAGCGATGTGCTCCGGGTTGGCCGTTGACTTCCACAGTTCGGGATAACGCGGCTGGACGTGAGCTTTCTTCTTGTTCTCGAACTCGGCGGGATTGCCGCCGTGACAATCGGCGCAGCCGATGTCCAAATTGTCGTCGCCGTCCGCGTGCATTGATTCGCTGCCGGTATGGCAGACGACGCAGCCGGCGCTGCGCGGATTGACCTTCGTCTGCGTCTTCGCCTGCTGCTGCGATTGCTGTTGCTCAGCGTCCTCTGGCAAGTGGTCGGCGACCGAAGAGATTGCTTCAGTCTTTTGACTCGACATCGCGTAGCTCAACGCGCAAATGAAGGCGGCGCATAAAAGGAAGATGGCTTTGACGCGTTTGATTCGGCTCGTTTGATTCATAACTTAAACTCTTTTGGCTACCGTGAAGTTAAAGCGAGGGAGCGAAAGCGTTGAGCTTTAACTGCCGTTTCCCGGAAATGAATCCGGGACTTTGTGAAATTAACCGGGTATCGTTGGAGGCATGAATGAGGCACTCCAACTTACCCACACAAGAGTAGGTGA
>WBZO01001204.1_pt2 | contig 14281 bp, 18 predicted proteins | sample 5204261 | NCBI WGS metagenome assembly WBZO01 (sample SAMN12412400, study PRJNA552823) | activated sludge metagenome | isolation source: activated sludge from anammox sidestream of wastewater treatment plant... | place: USA: North Carolina | collected 2017-09
GCAAGGAGTGCGGTTATGCCAAAGCCAAGCACACCGGCGGGCAGATACTGCTTGAGAAGCATAATGATAGTATAGTCATATATCGGCTGGCCTGCTTCATTCAGCGGCAGGCCGAATCCCTTGCCGAAGCCGGCTCGCTCGAAAAAGTCGTGGCTGCGAAACCGGAAGTGTTCAATCACAATATCGAAACCGTGCCGCGACTGTATAAAACGATCCGCCCCGGCGCCCGCTATTTCCATTCCCTTTATCTGCTTAAACGCGTGAAGGAGCTGGATCCGCAGAGCTTCACCAAATCCGGCCTGATGGTTGGCTTAGGCGAAACCAAGGAAGAAGTGCTGCAGGTGATGGACGACCTGCGTGCCGCCGATGTGGATTTCATCACTATTGGCCAATATCTCCAGCCTACTCCCCGCCATGCACCGATTGATCGCTTCGTGACGCCAGACGAATTCCGCTATTACGAGCGCATCGCGAAGGCCAAAGGCTTCCTGATGGTGGCCTCAAGCCCTCTCACCCGCTCCAGCTATCATGCTGGGGATGATTTTAAAAAGATGCAGGAGAATCGGCGGGCATTACTTGGGTAAAGTGAATAATAATATTGGCAAAATTTATTCTGGATTATACTCAGTATCGTTGTTGGAATACTTGCAATCATTGTTAGTTTAAGTGCCCCATCTATCTTTAGCCGAACCCTCCCCTTACACCCCGCAGCAGATATTCGATCTGGTGGCGGATGTGGCACGGTATCCGGAATTCCTGCCCTGGTGCAAGGCGGCGCGGATTCTCTCGCGTGAGGGAAATGAGTTCCTCGCCGATCTGGTGATTGTGTTTAAAGGGTTCACTGAAAAATACACTTCGAAGGTCACACTGCATCCTGAAGAATATAAAATCGAAGTGGATATGGTCGAGGGGCCGTTCCACCATCTCGATAATCACTGGATTCTGAAACCGGCCGAAAACGGCGGAACACTCATCTGCCTTGACCTGGATTTCCGTTTTAAGAACCGCCTGCTGGAAAACCTTATCGGTGGCATGTTCCAGCGCGCATCCGAAAAAATGGTCAGCGCCTTCCGTGAGCGCGCCAATAAGCTTTATGGTAATGCTACCACCCCGTGAGGGTTCAAATGCGTTGTGCCGTCATGGCTGAAGATAACAATGCCGTTCTGCCTGCAACGCCCCGCAATCAGGTTTTCCAGCTGCAATCGGGCCGGGTCATCCAGGTATAGAAACGGCCTGTCCAGCAACCAGATGGCCGTTGGCTGTAACATCAGGCGCGCCAGCCGCACCCTTTGCCGCCAGCCCTTCGATAGCTTTTTAAGCGGCACCTCTAGCCATGGAGTTAACTGAAAATAATGCGTCGCCGCAGACATAAGCTCCTGCTCGCCTTTTCTGGACCAGCGCTTCAGCTGCTTCTCTACCGTCCAGCGCAGCGTGAGATCGTCCTGATTCTCGGGAATATAGGTCAGATCAGAGAAAAATTCCTTATCGCCCCGGCTTTCTTCGCCAGCGAACTGCACTGAACCGCTGGAGCATGACTGCCTGCCTGCAATAACCTCCATCAGCATTGTCTTACCGCTGCCGCTTGCCCCTTCCAACCGGATGAGGCAACCTGGCAGCAATGTAAGACCGAAGCCTGCATAGTACGTCTTGCCGTTGCATTGGCGTTCGAGATCCTGCAAAGTGAGCATAGAAATGTTATGCCTGTTTTTTCCGTTAAGAAAAATGCTTTTGTTTTTGGATTGGCCCTGCTGCTGGGACTCCCCGCGCAGGCGGCAGATGAAGAGATCACTTCGATCACCGTTATGGCGGATCGCACGCTCAATGTGCCGCTGACTCAGCTCGCCAGCGACTACAGTAAAAGCCGCCATGAATCGATCAATATCTCTTATGCACCCAGCTTTGAACAAGCGCTTGCTATTGAAGAAGGCGAGCCGGCGGATTTGATTATTTCAGCCTATCCTAAAACGCTGGATCAATTAAGCGATCACTTTGTTGCAGGCTCCATCGTACCGCTTGTATCAGGCAGGCTTTCGCTCATCACTTCCGTCAGCGATGCCACTTCAACTGATATTACTATAGCCACACTCCGCGCCTTGCGCCGGCAGAAAGACTTCCTGCTGGCTGTAGCGATCCCTACCGCTTCGGCAGAGGGCTATTATACCGGGCAGATATTAAACTATCTGCGGCCACGCCTTTTCCTGGCTAATAATCTGGTACAGCTGCAGGATACAGCGGATATTCTGCAGTTTCTCGCGCGAACGCCTGCTTATGGCGTTGTGTTCGAGTCCGATGTGCTACAGGCGTCCAATCTTCGCCGCATCGCCATTTTTCCTGAAAACTGGCATCAGAAAGCGATATTCAAAGGCGCCGTGATCGCAAGCGGACGCGTTGAAGCCGCGAAAAGATTCCTGCACTATCTGCAGTCAGCAAAGGCCAAGCGAGTTTTTCTCCAATACTCGCTTTATCCAGAGAAAGCTGAATCTTCTAAGAATTCGCCGTCAGCACCGCGGACTTAAATTCGCGCAGTTCTTCCTGCAACGACTGGTATCCCAGTTGCTGATAGTCTGGCTTAAAGAAGGCAATCGGCTCGCCATACTGATTGTAAACACCACGCAGCTTGCCCTGAAAATCGATGGCTTTGCGTTTGCGCGGCAGATCAATTACCGTGAACCCTTGAGGGTTAGACATTGCTTCGCGGTAAATGCGCTCTGCATATTTCACATAGTCTTCGAAATCGTAAAAACCCAATTGTGCACCATGCGCACGGAAATTGGCCGCCATCATGTTCTGATCGCCCAAGCCCATTTTGAATAATAATTGCGATGCTTCCCGTTTAACTGTCTCGAGCAGTGCCATGAGTTATCTCCGTGTTTTAGTTAGTAACTACCTGCTTCTTTAGCCCTTAATTGTTAAAATTTCTATAACATGACAATTAGGTTAACACAAGTAAATCTTATGTATTACAACGGAGTATATCATCTTTATACCCTATTTATTTAATGGCCACCTTGCTTTTGGTTCGAAATCATAATCCGAACCACCCTGCTGGATGAACCTTTCATAACCGGCCCAGGCAATCATGGCTGCGTTATCGGTACACAGGGCGGGCGGAGCAACACACAGACTATAGCCAGAGTCGAGGCAAGCCTGCTCCAATGCCTGCTTGAGGTACTTATTAGCCGCAACACCGCCCGCGACAACCAGCTGCCTGCCCTTATACCCCAGGTTTTCATAAGCCATTATTGCATAACCCAAACGGTCAGTCAGGCACTCTGCCGCTACCCGCTGAAAAGAAGCGCAGATATCCTGCTTATCGACCAGGCTTAGCTCGTTGTTCTCATCCGCCAATTCCCTGCAGGTATGCAACACCGCCGTCTTAAGGCCGGAAAAGGAAAAATCACAATGCGCAACACCATGGAATGGACGCGGCAAATCAAACCTGTCAGCATTGCCTTCTCTTGCCAGCATCTCTATTTGAGGACCGCCGGGATAGGGTAACCCAAGCATCTTAGCTGTTTTATCAAATGCCTCCCCGAGCGCATCGTCACGTGTCGCCCCCAGCAATTTATAATCCCCTGGCCCACCAACGGCGAGCCACTGACAATGCCCACCGGAAATAAGCAGCAGTAAATAGGGGAAAGCTACACCATCGGTCAGCCGAACAGTCAATGCATGCCCTTCTAAGTGGTTAACCGCGATCCACGGCTTGGCGCTGGCCAGCGCCAATGCCTTAGCACTCATGACTCCGACCATCACCCCGCCTATCAGCCCCGGCCCGCCAGTAGCAGCAATTAAATCAATCTGATCCAGACCTACCCCTGCCTGCTTAAGGGCCTCCTCGATCACCCGGTCGATAGCTTCCACATGGGCGCGGGCCGCAATTTCAGGAACAACGCCTCCATAAGGCTGATGATTTTTAAGCTGCGACCAGACCACATTTGATAAGAGCTGCCTGTCGTCCGTTACCACGGCTGCGGCAGTTTCATCACAGCTACTTTCTATTCCCAGGATTTTCATGGTGGCACGACTAGCCCATTTAACGATTGCCTGCAATTTCCTTCTCGCGGTATAACATTGCCCATGTCCAGCCCGAATATTGATGAAACAGATGAAACTCAACCACCACGCGCACGCAGGGGATTTTCCTTCATGGGCGCTATCATTACCAGCGCCGTTGTTTCAGGGCTGATGCTGGCAGGCGTGGGTTACCAGATATACCGGCACAGCGATGAACTGCTTATGCGGCTTTCACAGAAATTACCTAAAACAGAGCAGCCGGATTTTAAATCCCTTCAGGCACAGCTTCAAAGACAAGATGAAGCCATTCTCGCTTTGAAGGAGCAGATTGCTTCCCTTCCCGTCAATACTTCTAATGCTTCGGCTATAGACACACAGCGGCTGACAGAACTAGAAGCGAGTCTCAGCCAGTTGCAGCAAGCTTCCGTGCCTGCTCAGGATATTCAGGAGATGCGTAACCAACTTAATCAGCTGAGCCTTATTCAGCAGGGTCTGGGACAACAACTCCAGTTACAGAATGAATCTAATCAGGCACGCCCTGACTTGCGCCTGCTGGCATCGTTCCAATCGCTACGGGCGAAAGCTCAGGAAGGCGTTGCGTTTCAGGACAGCCTGCAACGCTTCCTGGCCTTAAGCCCTTCTCACCCAAACCTGCATGAAACAGCACAACAGCTTGAAATTTACGCTTCGGCAGGGCGTCCCTCACTGGAGGAGTTACGCGCAGAATTTAAGACTTCCATGAAGGAGTATCTTCAGAATCGTGATGGCGTGGATAATAGCCTGGGCGGCAAGGTGAAGCGCAACCTGGCAGAATTTATTACCATCCGTAAAATGGATACGAACGGTGATTCTGCCATAGCGATTTTAAATCGTGCGCAGCAGGATATTGAGGCAGGTAGGATCCGTAAAGCGATTGAAGCTCTCCAGGATCTGCCTAAAGACGTTCAACCGGCTTTTGCCGTCTGGCAGGAAGAGGCCAAAGCTTATGACGCGATCCCTACACTGCTGATGAAACTCGATCAACAGCTGGCCGATATCCTGATGCAATCCGTACCGGCTGATCATGCTTCGTAATTTTCTTTTTCTTATTGCAATGGTGGCAATTGCCGCAACCGCGGGCTGGGTTGCTGAGCATCCTGGCGCGCTTATGGTTGAATGGTTCGGGTATCGCATTGAAACTTCTGCCGCCTTTCTGCTTTTAGCTATCGTCGGCGTTACCTTGATATTGTGGCTGGTAATCCGCGCGGCAACAGCACTGGTAACGATGCCGCGTAATCTTGCCCATAAAAGAACCGGATTACAGCAAGAGCGCGGGTTGCAGGCACTGACCGACGCTTTTGTAGCTCTGGGAGAACAGGATACTGCGGCAGCCAAAAAATATATTAAAGAAGCAGAACGCTATCTTCCGAATCCTGCCCTTCCACGCCTGCTCAGCCTGCAGATTGCGCGGCAGCAAGGAGATGACCGGGCCCTGCGTGAACAGTTCGCCGAACTTCAGCATTCACCGCAAACAAGACCTTTGGCGCTACGTGGCATGGTTGAAGAAGCACGACGGGAAGATCGCATGGCCGAAGCACTTTCCCAGGCGGAAGAGCTGCTGAAGCTTCGCCCTAAGCATAAGCCCACAATTCTTCTATTACTGGATCTTTATTCCTATCACCGCCGCTGGCAAGAAGCGCTGTTGCTGATTTCACGCTCGCAAAAGCGACTGTTACTTTCAGGCAGTGAGGCGCGCCATTATGCCGCACTTATTTATCTTGAGCAGGCCCAGGCCATGCTCAATGAACAAAATCGAGGATCTGCTGTTGAAATGTTGCGGTCCGCCCTGAAAAAAGATCCCGGCCTTACAGCGGCTGTCCTTTTACTGGCAGAGCTCTACCTGCAAACAAATAAGATAAAATCGGCTTCGGCTATCCTTCGCAAAGCATGGCATATTCAACCTCACCCGGATATTGCTACCCTTTACGATAAGGCTCATTCCTCTCTGGCGCCAGAGAAGCGACTGCAGAAAATGCAGGAGCTGGTCAGATCAAATGCACAGGACTGGGAGAGCCTGCTGGCTGTCGGACGTTCAGCCATGAACGCCCGTAATTTTACCCTTGCCAGACAGGAACTTAAAACCGCAATTGGCCAGCGGGAAACTGTTGGCTTGTGCAAGCTTATGGCTGAACTTGAGCAGATGGATAAAAAAGATGCCGCACAAATACGCTTCTGGCTTGATCGCGCAACTGCTGCATTCCCGGATACTGCATGGCAGTGCTCAGATTGCGGCCATCAACCTATACACTGGCATGCCCACTGCCCTGAATGTCGCCATTTCGATAGCGTAAAATGGCAATCACCGCGCTATGCGGTATACCCCATTGCTAAGGCTGCCGTCTGATTAAACGTTGAGAGTTTTCGGGCGCCGGCGATTGTACCACCAGGCCACCAGCATTTTTGTTACCAGAACCGCGGAAAACATTGATGTCAGGATGCCCAGCGTGAGCGTTACAGCGAATCCCTTAATCGTGCCGGTACCAAACCAGAACAGTGCCACAGCAGCGATGAGGGTTGTGATGTTGGAATCCACAATCGTGCCAAACGCCGCGTTAAAGCCTTGCGTGATTGCAGCTACAGGCGATTTACCATTGCGCATTTCTTCGCGTATCCGCTCATAAATAAGCACGTTGGCATCTACCGCCATACCCATGGTGAGCACGATTCCCGCAATACCAGGCAGTGTCAGCGTAGCCTGGAATAAAGAAAGCGCTCCCAGCAGCATTACCATATTCACCAGCAGCGAAATATTTGCATAGAAGCCGAAGCGTCCGTAGCATAGCCACATAAAGCCCATAATGAGCAGGATCGCCAGCACAGACGCCTGCTTGCCCGACTCAATCGAATCCGCTCCAAGACTGGGCCCTACTGTGCGCTCTTCCATGACTTTTAGAGGCGCAGGCAATGCACCAGCACGCAGCAGCAGTGCCAGATCATTTGCTGTCTCAACCGTAAAATTGCCACTGATGATGCCGCTGCCACTCAGAATCGGCTCGTTAATACGCGGTGCCGTAATTACTTTATTATCCAGTACTACAGCAAAGGGCTTACCCGTGTTATCCTGGGTAATTTGTGCGAATTTTTTAGCGCCAAGCGTGTTGAACTTAAAAGCAACCACCGGCTGCCCCTGCTCATAGGTCGCACTGGCACTGGTAAGGAGGTCACCGCTGAGTTCCACCCTGCTTTTCACCGCATAACGCTCTGCCTGCGCTCCCGGCGCAGCACCGCGGCGATCTTCACCGGTAAGTATGCGTGTTCCCGGCGGCACAACGCCACTGTAGACATCACTCGGACTCACCGAAGTATCCACCAGGTGGAATGTCATTTTAGCCGTTTTTCCCAGTAATGCTTTGAGCTTACCCGGATCCTGCAAGCCAGGAACCTGAATAAGTATCCTGTCGTCCCCTTGGCGCTGAATAAGCGGCTCGCGGGTACCAGTTTCGTCCACGCGGCGGGCAACTATCTCAATAGACTGCTCCAGCAGTCTATGACGCATTTCCACCTGCGCCCGTTCATTCCAGCCCAAAGTATATTTCTCACCGGAGGAATCCACCTCAACACCTTCGGCCAGGTTAGACACTGCTGCGCTGATCTTATCGGCCGGACCGTCACTCTCAAAGCTGACGGTTTTGCCTTTGACCACGATATTACGGTAGCGAAGATGCTCACTACGCAGCTTTTGCCTGATATCATCTGCCAGATTCGCGGCCTGCTCCCGCATGTAGTGATTTACGTCAACCTGCATCAGAAGGTGTGATCCGCCCTGCAGATCGAGCCCCAGGTTCAACGTTTTCGGGGAGATATAACCTGCGAGCTTTTCACGCTGTTCAGCGGAGATAAAATTTGGAAATGCAAGATACCCAAAGCCCAGGCAAACGGCGAGAATGAAGAAGATTTTCCACTTAGGAAAGTCAATCATTTGCTTTCACTTTTTGCTTACCCGAGGCCGCTTTTGAATTTGCAGCTTTTGTATCTTCTCCGACAGATGGAGAATCCGCCGGTTCGGTGCGGGTAACTACCGCGGCTACGGAGCTTTTATCCATTTTCACACGTACATCCGGTGCGATTTCAAGGCTGAGGGAGTCCTCATCCACCTTATGGATAGTTCCATAGAATCCACCGGTAGTGATTACCTTATCGCCCCGGCGCAGCGCATCGACCATTTTTTTGTGCTCGTTGGCTTTCTTCTGCTGCGGGCGCACCAGCAGGAAGTAGAACAGCACAATCATCAATACAATCGGCAGCATTCCTGCAAACGCAGAGGGTTCGCCGGGAGCGGCGGCAGGCGCTGCATCCTGGGCGAAAGCGACGGAAGAAAACATCAGCCTAGGATTTCAGTTTGGTTTCGTTGAATACGACATGCTTGCGCACGATCGGATCATATTTGCGGAAAGAAAGTTTACCCGTCTGTTTTTTCGGGTTTTTCTTACGCACGTAGAAAAATCCGGTGTCAGCCGAACTTTCCAGTTTAATCAATACGATATTTTTCTTAGCCATGTTCTTGTCTTTCAGTTCCTTGCAGGGAGGCGAAAAATAGGCAAAACCGGTCTTCTGTCAAGATTTTTGTTTTGACGCCACATACCACCACCTTTATGTAAACGTCATGAAAAACAGCACATCCAAGGTAAAAAAGGCGGTTTTCCCCGTCGGCGGCATGGGAACAAGGTTTTTACCGGCGACTAAATCCATGCCGAAAGAGATGCTGCCAGTGGTTGACCGGCCCATCGTCCATTACGCCTTTGAAGAAGCGCAGGCCGCTGGAATAGAACAGTTTATCTTTGTGACTGGCCGCAATAAAACCGCCATCGACAACCATTTTGACCACTCTTACGAGCTGGAAACCCTGCTGGAGGAAAAAGGCAAATCAGAAGAGCTGGAACTGGCCCGCAGCTGGCTGCCGCAAGCGGGCAATATTGTATTTACCCGCCAGCAGGTGCCGCTTGGCCTGGGCCATGCCGTATGGTGTGCCCGACACTTCATACAGGATGAGCCGTTTGCCGTTATCCTGGCAGATGACATGGTGCAGGCTGACAAACCCTGCCTAAGCCAGATGCTGGAAGCCTATGAGGGTGGTAATATGGCAGCGGTTATGGAAGTCCCGCGCGCGCAGACGCGCAATTACGGTATCCTTGATATTGCCAAAGACAACGGCTCCACCGTCACCGCCAAAGGCCTGGTTGAGAAGCCCTCGCCAGAGTCTGCACCGTCTACGCTTTCTATTATTGGCCGCTATATTCTGGATCCAGGTATATTTGCACATCTTGAAAAGCATCGCACCGGCTCTGGCGGAGAGATTCAATTGACTGATGCGATTGCCGCCATGCTGCCGGAAACCAGCTTTACTGGTTATCGTTTTTCGGGCACGCGCTTCGATTGCGGTAACAAAGCGGGTTTCATCGAAGCCAACATTGCTTATGCCCTCGCCCGCTCCGATATGCGTGACGATGTGCTTGAACTGCTCAAGCGTTACGGAGCATAACCCCCATGAAACTGGCAGTAATCGGCACGGGCTATGTAGGACTCGTCAGTGGCGTATGCTTTGCCGATCTTGGCTTTCATGTTACCTGCATCGATAAAGATACAAAAAAAATTACTCAGCTGAAAAAGGGCGAAGCAACGATTTACGAGCCATCGCTTAACCGCCTTCTCACGCAAAACCTGGAAGCAGGAAGACTCCGTTTCTCTACAGATCTTGCGCCTGTAGTTGCAGCAGCGGATGCTGTTTTTCTCGCCGTGGGCACACCGCCTGACCCGAAAACAGGGGAAGCCGATCTACAGTATATTTTTGCCGCGGCAGAGGAAGTAGCCGATGCGCTGAAAAAATATACCGTCGTCATCACTAAATCCACGGTTCCGGTAGGGACCGGCAAGCGGATTGCCGCGCTCATGCATCAGCGCAACCCTCAGGCAGAGTTCGATATCGCCTCCAATCCCGAATTCCTGCGCGAAGGATCTGCTGTTCAGGATTTCATGAAGCCAGATCGTATTGTTATCGGTACGGCTTCTGCCAAGGCAGAGTCTTTATTGCGCAAGCTCTACCACCCGCTGACGCAGGGTGATATCCCCATTCTGGCTACCACTGTTGAATCAGCGGAAATGAGCAAATACGCAGCCAACTCCTTCCTCGCCACTAAAGTTGCCTTTATCAACGAAATTGCCGACTTATGCGAAAAAACCGGCGCAGATGTACAAATGGTGGCAAAAGCAATGGGGATGGACCCGCGCATTGGGGAGAAATTTTTGAATCCAGGCCCCGGCATCGGCGGTTCATGCTTCCCTAAGGATATCAAAGCATTGGTAACCATGGCGAAGCAGCAGGGTGTAGACATTCATGTTGTAGGTGGAGCCATTGCCGCCAATGATGAGCGCAAGCATGCAATGGCACGCAAAATTGCGGCAACACTGGGCGGCTCGCTGGAAGGAAAAACCCTAGGCATACTGGGTATCACATTCAAGGCTAATACCGATGATATTCGGGAAAGCCCTGCACTTACAATTGTAAGTGATCTGCTGCAGGCGGGCGCTCGCATCTGTGTATACGATCCGCAGGGAATGGAAAATGCCAAAGAGCATTTTGCTGATGCAGCGATAAACTGGTGTGAAAACAGCTATGAATGCGCAAAAGGGGCGGATGCGCTGGTGGTGCTGACAGAATGGAATGAATTCCGCCATCTTGATTTTGCCCTGCTTAAAGAATCAATGCGACAGCCGGTAATGATTGATCTGCGTAATATTTATAACCCTGCAGACCTGCGCGAAGCCGGGTTCAATTATATTTCAGTTGGAAGATGACCCACCCATTGGAGGAAGATCCGCCCAGGTTTTTTCCTTAGCTTCTAGTTGATGGCCATCGAGACATTCACCTGTGATATGATTCAGATCGACGCCATCGGCACTGCCAGTGCATTTCACACCATCCATGCCTTTTATGCGCCCCATTGATAGCACTGCGCCAGCAGCAATCGCAGCTGACTGCAGATGATTACGATAGCTCTTATCTCCCTTAACTCTGTCAATTAAGTCGTCTTCCTGCTGCATTCTTTCTTCATCGGTCAATTTCATGAAGTCACGCAAACCACCTGAGCTACGCATGGCTTCAATCACATTACCCTGCTCAAGCAAATTCGAATCCATTGCAAGTGCCGCCATCAACGCTGCTTTATCCATTGAGTTTAGCATGGCCAGAGAAACACCCTGGGCTCGCATGGCCTGCTCTATACGCGTGGTATCATAGCCCTGGGTCGCAGTTTCGCCCTGCAACTCTTCCAGTAAAGGTTCAAAACCTACATCTGCTACGGCATCCATAAGACATTCTCCTATATCTAACAGGATACCGCATAGCGTCAGCATGCAGTATTAAGTTTTTATGACATTCAGGCCAGGACTAACGGGCCGCTGCGTAATCGGAATTCAGGAAACGAGCCGGATCTACCGGGGCTTTTCCGTTGCGAAGCCCAAAGTGCAGCTGTGCGGTATCAACACTACCGGTCGATCCGACGGTCGCTATACGCTGCCCCTGAGAAACACGTTCATTCTCCATCACCAGCAATTGATCCGCATGGGCATAGGCCGACATCCAGCCATTTTCATGCCTTACAATCACCATATTGCCGTAACCTTTCAAATCGTTACCGGCATAAACCACTACGCCATTTGCAGCCGCATATATCGGGTCGCCTAAATGAGCAGCAATGTTGATACCATCGTTATGCAGCCCGTTCGCCTTAGGACCATAATGTGAAATAATCTTGCCACGCACGGGCCATATGAAATTTGGCGCATCCGGCACATTAGCTTTAGCTAAAACAATCTGGCCTTTATACCAGTCGTCAGCAACTTCACTGGCACCCCCAGGCGATTCAACGCGCACTGCGGACGCAAAGCGCAATCCTTCTGTTTGGGGGGTCGTAGCCGTTGGCACCAACTTTATTTCAGACAGGTCTTTTTCTATCACTGCCAGTTTAGCCGAAGGCTGATGATTGCCCTGTAAGGAAGATTGTGAGGATGGAAGCAACGGAGGCAGCTCTGAAACTCCTACACTGCCAACACGCTGCGGTTCAGTTGGCGCTTCCTCGTGAAATTCAATGCGCGATGGCGATGGATTATTAGACCATGCGAAAGTGCTTGTACTGGTATTACTTGCCAGTTGCTGGTCTCGCCCAAAAAACTGGCTGCCTTTTAATACAACATTCACAGGCTCCTGCGTACAGGCGGCAATCGCCAGCAGAGCCACTGGAAGCAGCTTTTTCATTTCCCCACTCTCTTTCTTTTCTTATTATTAGTATTGTTATTTTAAAGAGAGAGTTATCAACAGTTTCTTAAATAAGCGTTAATATACACAGGGCTTTTCAGGCCGTATCCGCTTTTCCCGGCAACATCGGCACAAAACGCACACTCATCATTGCACGCTCAGTAATACCCTCGAGAGTTCGAGTGTATTTCATCAGCCACTGCTCGCCCGCTTCCTCACCTACAGGAATTACCAGAATCCCCCCCTCGGGATTTAGCTGATCAATAAGGGCTTGCGGCACTTTCGGCGCCGCAGCCGTAGCAATAATTCGATCAAAAGGCGCCGCTTCCGGCCAGCCTTTATATCCATCGCCACAGCGCGTGGTGATATTTTTTAGTTTCAGTGTTTTAAAACGCTCTTTCGCCTGTTTCAGCAGACTGTCATGTCGCTCGATGCTATAAACCATCCGGCAAAGATGACTCAGGACGGCAGCCTGATAACCTGAACCAGTACCAATTTCCAGCACGCGCATGCGAGGCTTCAGATCAAGCGCCGCTGTCATCCATGCCACAATTGCCGGCTGGCTGATTGTTTGCCCGCATTCAATCGGCAGCGCCGTATCCTCATACGCTCTTTCCGTAAATGGATGGCTGACAAATAACTCACGCGGCACGCGCTCCATTGCGCCCAGCACCGCGGTATCGCGGATACCCGCAGAACGAAGCTGCATCAGCAGCTTGACCCTGTTTGTGTCTTCTTTCTTCGGCATTGCAAGTGGTGGCGCAATGATGCGCGGCTGAGTAGTCGTGTTCAGCATTATGTCCCCGTGTTTTCTTCTTAGCAAGCACAGGGAACCCTTAGTTTAGGCTTTCTCCATATGCTCACGCATGATTTCCATTACTTCGTAATCCGTTAAATCAAGGTTAATAGGAGTAATGCTGATATATTTTTCATTCATGCAGGCTAAATCAGAGCCAGGATGCAACACATCCTGTTCATTATCGCCCCAGTGAATCCAGTAATAAGGGCGGTCGCGCCTGTCTTTACGCTCATCGAGCTGCTTGCCATGCTGGCGACGCCCAGTCGGGGCCATGCGAATTCCGTGGCAAAGGCCAGGTCCGCAATCGGGGAAATTCACATTCATCATCACGCCCGATGGAATGCCAATCGACATAATCTTGCGGACGACCTCTGCCCCCATTTCACGCGGCAGATCCCATTGCACGATTGCCTGGGCTTCCCACATAGAAAATTCCTGGCTCATCGCAATTGATGGCACGCCGCAAAGCGTTCCTTCCAAAGCTCCTGCAACCGTACCTGAATGGGTGATATCCTCAGCCACATTTGCCCCGCGGTTAACGCCGGAGAGCACCAGATCAACCCTGCGATCCATTACCTTCTCGTAAGCAAACAACACACAATCGGTCGGTGTACCGCGCACCATCCAGCGATTGGTATCGAGTTGTTGCGGGCGCAGCGGTGTATTCAGGCTTAAACTATGCCCTGCACCGCTTTGCTCAATCTCCGGCGCCACCACCCAAACATGCGGTGAAAGCTGCAGCGCGATCTCCTCCAGTACTTTAATTCCTGGCGCATGAATGCCATCGTCATTCGTGACCAGGATGCGTGCGTTTGACCAGTCTGTGATTTTATTGAAACCCTGCATTATCCAATTTTCTCCAACCCGCCCATATACGGCCTGAGTACCGCTGGTACAGTGATGCTGCCATCGGCGTTCTGATAGTTTTCCATGACCGCTACCATCGTGCGCCCTACCGCAAGTGCCGAGCCGTTCAACGTATGCACAAATTCAGTGTTCTTTTCACCCTCACGCTTGAAGCGGGCTTTCATGCGGCGCGCCTGGAAGTCACCGCAGTTGGAGCAGCTGGAAATTTCGCGATACATACCCTGCCCTGGCAGCCATACTTCAAGATCAAAGGTTTTACGCGAACCAAAGCCCATATCACCCGTGCATAGCAGCATCACGCGATAAGG
>WBZO01004807.1_pt1 | contig 14281 bp, 16 predicted proteins | sample 5204261 | NCBI WGS metagenome assembly WBZO01 (sample SAMN12412400, study PRJNA552823) | activated sludge metagenome | isolation source: activated sludge from anammox sidestream of wastewater treatment plant... | place: USA: North Carolina | collected 2017-09
CCGGCAGCTCACCGTACGCTTCACCGACGGTACGACGCAGAAGGCCAACTTCCGCTTCAGGAAGTAGCGGATGTGGCGCTGCCCTGGGCACGGCGCCTGCCGCGGCTCAGGGCAGCCACCTCCCCCGACGGGCGTCACCCGTGCTGCGCGTGTGCCTCGAACCGGCGGTCGGGAATGAACCACACGACCGCCACGGTCACGAACAGCGCGTCGGCAATCCACTGGTTCACGAACGCCAGCGGTACGGCCGCCACGTAACAGGCCAGCGAGAACTTCCCCTTCCAGTCGCGTCCAACCGCCCGCGCGAGGTCGGACTCCGGGCCCAGGGTCGCGAGGATGGCGGTCTGCAGGATGGTGTACGCCACGGCCGACATCACCATCACCACCCCGTAGGCGGCGGCCGGCACTGACGCGCCGTGGTTCTCGCCCATCCAGCCGGTCACGAACGGAATCAGCGACAGCCAGAACAGCAGGTGGTTGTTCGCCCACAGGATCGGGCCGGTCACCGTCCGGGCTGCGTGCAGCATGTGGTGATGGTTGTTCCAGTAGATGGCGAGGAACACGAAGCTGAGCACGTAGGTGACCAGCACCGGCACCAGCGGCTGCAGCGCATGCAGGTCGGTGCCGTGCGGGAGCTTCAATTCGAGCACCATGATCGTGATCAGGATCGCGATGACCCCGTCGCTGAAGGCTTCGAGTCTGTTCTTCGGCATGCGCTGCGGTTCTCCCCCGGCACCCTCCGCGTACAATCCCGGATGTGCCCATCGATCTGCGTTCCGACACCGTAACCCGACCCACCGACGGCATGCGCGCGGCCATGGCCGCCGCGCCGGTTGGCGACGACCAGTTCGGCGAAGACCCGACGACCAACGCGCTGCAGGCCCGCGTTGCCGCCCTCCTCGGCACGGAGGCCGCCCTCTGGCTGCCCAGTGGCACGATGGCCAACCAGGTGGCGCTCCAGATCCTCACCCAGCGTGGCGACGATGTGGTGGTTGGACGCGCGACGCATGCCGTGTGGTCCGAGGCCGGGGCATCGGCCGCCAATGCCGGGGTCCAGTTCACCGAGGTGGGCGCCGGAGGCATGTTCACGGCCGACGAGTTCGTCGACGCGATCAAGCCGCGCAACCACATGATCATGCCCGGGACGGCGCTGGTCGAGATCGAGAACACCCACAACCGGGGTGGCGGTCTGGTGTGGGATCAGCGTGAGGTGGTCCGGATCTGCGACGCGGCCCGCGCGCGTGGCATCCACAGCTTCCTCGACGGCGCACGGCTCTGGAACGCGGCTGCGGCCTCCGGGCTGACGCTGGCTGAACTCGCCCAGCCGTTCGACGTGATCTCCGTGGCGCTGTCGAAGGGGCTGGGGGCACCTGCCGGGTCGATGCTCGCTGGTTCCGCATCGCTGATGACGAGGGCGGTCCGCGTGCGCCGGATGCTCGGCGGCGCGATGCGGCAGAACGGCATCCTCGCCGCGGCAGGGCTCCATGCGCTCGATCACCACCTGGTGCGGCTGCCCGACGACCACGCGAATGCCCGCCGCATTGCCGGCCGCCTGCACGGCGTGCCGGGTGTCGTCCTCGACCTCGCCACGGTCCAGACCAATATCGTCATCTTCCACCTCGGCCCCGGGATGCCGACGGCCGATGTCGTCGTGGACCGGGCGCGTGCGCGTGGCGTGCTCGTGATCGCGTTCGGGCCCCGCACCGTTCGGGCGGTGACACACTCCGACGTGACGGCGACGGAGTGCGAGCAGGCTGCGGACGTGCTGGCGCAGGTGCTCCAGGCGTCCTGATCTCCGCTGCCCTGCGGCAGCCAGGCCGGTGCCCGATCGGCCTCCGCTACAATCCCGGTGTGCAGACTGACCCTCCCGACCAGGGACGTGGACCGGTGTTCCCGTACGTCGACCTCGCGCTCGCGCGCCGCCTGGAACGCATGGAGGGGCACGCGAACGCCCGCTTCGTCGAGTCGCGTGCGCGCGTGTCCCCGCAGGTGGGGGCGACCTGGACCGAGGCGGGCGGCGCCTACGCCATGTTCGACGGTGTCGGGTCGCCGCTGAGCCAGACCTTCGGCCTCGGTGTCTTCGAGCCGGTGACGCCCTGGGCACTCGAGGCGCTCGAGGTGTTCTTCACCTCGCGTGGCGCGGACGTGTTCCACGAGGTGAGCCCGCTGGCCGATCCGGGGACGCTCGCCCAGTTGAACGATCGCGGCTACCGGCCGTGCGAGCTGACCAGCGTGCTCTTCCGGCCGCTCGATCTGGGCGCGCTCGCCCCGCCGGCATCCACCTTCACCATCCGGCCGGTGGTGCGCGACGAGCGGGAGCAGTGGGCGAACGCCGCCATCGAGGGCTGGAGCGAGTTTCCCGAGGTGCGGGCGTTCATGTCGTCGTTCGGGCCAACGGCGGCCGGCGCGGCAGACTCGTATCCCTTCATCGTGCTCGAGCGTGACGCGCCGATAGCCACGGGTTCCCTCTCGCTGCACGGGAACGTGGCGCTGCTCGCTGGTGCCAGCACGGTACCCGGCGCACGAGGGCGGGGTGCCCAGCGGGCGCTGCTCGCCGCCCGCCTGCGGTTCGCCGCCGAGCAGGGCTGCACGCTGGCCATGATGTGTGCCTCGCCCGGCAGCACCTCGCAGCGCAACGCGGAACGCAACGGCTTCCGCATCGCGTACACCCGGATCAAGTGGCACAAGGCGAAGTGATGTCGATCCGACCCGCCACCCTCGACGACGCCGGCTCACTGGCGGCGATCTACGGTCCGTACGTCGCCGACACGGCGATCTCCTTCGAAGTGGTGCCGCCCACCGACGCGGAGATGCGCGAGCGCATCCGCACGACCGTGGTCGACTATCCGTGGCTCGTCTGGGAGGAGGCGGGGCAGGCGCGGGGCTACGCGTACGCCACCCAGCACCGGACCCGCAAGGCGTACCAGTGGGCGGTGGACGTGAGCGTGTACATCGACAGCGCGTATCACGGACGTGGGGCGGGCCGCCGGTTGTACGGCGCGCTCTTCGAGGTGCTCGTGCGACAGGGCTTCGTCCAGGCCTACGCAGGCATCACGCTGCCGAACGAGAAGAGCGTGGGGCTGCACGAGGCGCTGGGTTTTGCGCCCGTGGGCATCTACCGGCGGGTGGGCTTCAAGCACGGGCAGTGGCGCGACGTGGGCTGGTGGTGCCTCGAACTGCAGCGCCATCCCGCCGACCCGGCTCCTCCGGTGCCCTGGTCCGCGCTGGAGGGCTGAGTGGTGACCGGCGTCATCCTGGCGCTCTGTTGCGCCGTGGTGTGGGGGAGCGGCGACTACTGCGGTGGTCGCGCGTCCACCCGGCTCGACGCCTACCAGGTGCTGGGCCTGTCCGCGCTCTCGGGCATCGCGCTGCTCACCGTGCTGGCGCTCGCCACCGGCGAATCGGCGGCGCTCACGCCAGCCCTGGTGCCGGCGGTTGGCGCCGGGCTCTCCACCTCACTCGGCATTGCGTGCCTCTATCGCGGCCTGTCGGTCGGCTCCGCCGCGGTCGTGGCGCCAACGGCGGCCGTGGTGGCGGCGCTGGTGCCGGTGTTCTACACCTCCCTTGTGGCCGGCGCTCCCCGGGCGACACAGGTCGCCGGCTTTGCCGTGGCGCTCCTGGGGATCTTCCTCGTGGCGCGTTCCGCACCGCAGGGCAAGGGCAGCCGTGCGGGCCTCAGGCTCGGGCTCCTGGCGGGCGTGGGGTTCGGCGGCTTCCTCGTGCTGATCGCCCAGGGGCCGCCCGACCTGGTCTACGTGCCGCTCGCGATCTCGCGCAGCATGATGTTCCTCGTGTCGCTTGGATTGCTCTGGCGTCGCACGCTGCCGTTCCCCTCGCCCGGCACGGCCCCGCTGGCCCTCGTCGCCGGCGTACTGGACGCCAGCGGGACGGCCTTCTACGTCGCGGCGCAGCAGTACATCCGGCTCGACGTGGCGGCGGTGCTGTCGTCGCTCTATCCCGCGGCCACCGTGCTGCTCTCGTACGCCATTGGCCACGAACGGGTCACCGCCACACAGTGGGCCGGCGCCCTGCTGTGCGTGGGGGCGGTGGCGCTCATTGCCGCCTGAAGTTCGTTAGTATCTCTCCACATGTTCATCGGCCACTTCGCCGTCGGGTTTGCCGCCAAGCGGGTTGTTCCACGCGTGTCGCTGGCGGTGCTCTTCTTCGCGGTCCTGTTCGCGGACGTGCTGTGGCCGGTGCTGGTGCTGCTCGGCTTCGAGGAGGTGCGCATCGATCCGGGCAACACGGCGTTCACCCCGCTCGAGTTCGTGAGCTATCCCTGGTCGCACTCCCTGCTGATGCTCGTGCTCTGGGGCGTGGCCGTTGGCGCTGCGTACCGCGGCGTCTTCGGGGGACGCCGCACCTTCGTGGCGCTCGCCGCGCTCGTGGTGAGCCACTGGGCGCTCGACTGGTTGACGCACGCCCCCGACATGCCGCTCTACCCGGGAGGGCCGAAGTACGGCCTCGTCCTCTGGAACTCGGTGGGCGGCACGATGGCCGTCGAACTGCTGCTCTATGCCGGTGGCCTCTGGGTCTATGCGGCGACCACGCGCGCCAGGGACCGCATCGGACGCTGGGCGTTTCTCTCACTCGCCGCGACGCTCGGGTTGATCTACCTGGGCGACTCCATGGCCGCAGCGGCACCCCCGTCCATCACCGCCATCTGCATCGTCGCCCTCGCGGCCTCGGTGGTGTTTCCCCTGTGGGCGTGGTGGGCCGATCGTCACCGGGAGGTCCGGCCCGCACCCTAGGGGCTGCGCGCAGGGAGGGTTTCCCCTCTGGAGATCGACGGTTTTCACTCTGTACAGCGTGCACTTCACAGGTGTACAGAACCGGAAATCGTGGTACTCTCCCTCGACGCGCAACGCGTCTTTAGAGGAGACCGCATGGCAAAGACCGCCACGAAGAAGGCTGCTCCCAAGAAGAAGGCAGCAGCGAAGCCGGCGAAGAAGGCCGCCGCCAAGCCCGCGAAGAAGGCTGCGAAGCCCGCGAAGAAGAAGAGCGCTCGCAAGCCGAACGCGGCGTTCATGAGGCCGGTGACCCCCAGCGAGACGCTGGCCGCCGTCGTCGGGCCCAAGCCGGTTCCGCGCACGGAGATCACCAAGAAGCTGTGGGCCTACATCAAGAAGAACGGCCTGCAGGACAAGACCAACAAGCGTCAGATCAACGCTGACGCCGCGCTGAAGGCGGTCTTCGGCGGCAAGTCATCGGTCGACATGTTCTCGATGACGAAGCTGGTCGGCAAGCACCTGAAGTAGGACCCGCGCGCACGGACGCGACGGGTGTTCACTGGGCGACGGTCTCAAGCCGTCGCCCTTTGTTTTGAGGGTGCCCCTTCGCTCTGGAGGGCTCCTGTTCCCTGGGGGATGCCGTGATGTTCATCCGCGCCGCTCTCGTCGTCGTTGCGCTCACCGCCGCGCTCCCCGCTGCTTCGCAGGACCGGATGCCGCCCATTCCCGCCGAGCGGCTGACGGATGCGCAGAAGAAGGCGATGCAGGAGTTCGAGGCTGCCCGCAAGACCGGCGTCTCCGGTCCGTTCTGGCCGTTGCTCCGCAGCCCTGAGGTGATGAGCCGGGCGCGCGCCATGGGCGACTACCTGCGCTTCACCAGCGTGCTCCCGCCGAGGCTGAGCGAGTTCGCCATCATCATCACCGCGCGCCAGTGGACGCAGAACTACGAGTGGGACGTGCACGCGCCGCTCGCCGAGAAGGGCGGGCTCGAGGCCTCGATCGTGGCCGCCGTCGCCGATGGACGCCGGCCGGAAGGCATGGCCGATGACGAGGACACGCTCTACACGTTCTGCGATGAACTGCACCGCAACCGCAGCATCAGCGATGCGACCTATGCCCGTGCGGTGAAGATGTTCGGCGAGCAGGGCGTGGTCGACATCCTCGGCATCTCCGGCTACTACACGATGCTCGCCATGGTCCTCAACACCGCACGCACGCCGGTGCCCGCCGGGCACACCCCCGGCCTGCGGCCGTTTCCACACTGATTGCCGAGGCGAGTGATGCGTTCGCGGCGCCTGCTCCCCGCCCTCCTCCTGCTGTTCGTCGGCAGCGGCTGCGCGGCTCTCATCTACGAAGTGGTCTGGTTCCAGCTCCTCGAGCTGGTCATCGGCTCGTCTGCCGTGTCGATGGGCGTGCTGCTCGGCACCTTCATGGGCGGCATGTGCCTCGGCAGCCTCCTGCTGCCACGGTTCATGCCGGCTGGCATGCACCCGCTCCGCATGTATGCCTGGCTGGAACTCGGCATCGGCATCTTCGGGCTCGCGCTGCTGTTCGCGATGCCGCTCGTCGGCGGCGTCTATACGGCGTGGGCCGGCTCGGGGGTCACCGGCATGTTCATGCGCGGCCTCATCGCCGCCGTCTGCCTGCTGCCCCCGACGATGATGATGGGTGCCACGCTCCCGGCCATCGGCCGCTGGGTGGAGACGACGCGCGAAGGCGTGGCGTGGCTCGGCTACTTCTACGGCGGCAACACGGCGGGCGCCGTCGCCGGCAGCCTGCTTGCCGGCTTCTACCTGCTGTCGGTGCACGACAGCGCGGTGGCCACCTACGTGGCCGCGGCCCTCAACGTGACGGTGACCGGTCTCGCACTCGTGATCGCCGGCCTGGCCCCTCTTCCTTCGGCGTCCACGCCGGACGTGGGTGGTGAGAATGTTGCGGTCCGGGACACGCCGCGATCAGATGCCTCGGGCTCCCGGCTTGTCTACGTGGCCATTGCACTCTCGGGGCTCACCGCCCTGGCGTGCGAAGTGCTCTGGACCCGCTCGCTGTCGCTGCTGTTCGGTGCCACCACCTATACCTTCTCGCTGATCCTCGCCGTGTTCCTGGCGGGTATCGGACTGGGCAGCAGCATCGGCGCCTCGCTCGCCAGGACGCTCGAGCGTCCGCGCGTGGCGCTCGGCTGGTGCCAGCTCGGGCTCTGCGCCGCCATGGCGTGGACGTCGTGGATCCTCACCGACTCGCTCCCGTACTGGCCCATCAACCCATCGATTGCGCCGAACGCCTGGTTCCAGTTCCAGCTCGATCTGGTCCGCGCGCTGTTTGCCGCCCTGCCCGGCTCCATCCTCTGGGGCGCGAGCTTTCCGCTCGCACTCGCGTCGGTCGTGCGGCGGGGCGACGATCCTGCCCGCCTGGTGGGTGGGGTCTACGCCGCCAACACGGTGGGGGCCATCGTCGGCTCGCTGACGGCCAGCCTGCTGCTTGTGGTGTGGATCGGGACGCAGCACGCCCAGCAGGTGCTCATCGTGGTGGCGGCCCTCTCAGGTTTCATGCTGCTCGCCGAGAGCCGCGTGCCGGCCGTGCCGCTGGCACTGGCCGGCGGGGTGGCGGGTCTGCTGGTGCTCGCCATCAAGCCGGTGCCGGGCGTCTTCATCGCGTATGGCCGCTACACGGCCACGCAGCTCGGGCAATCAGAGGTGATCTACAGCGGTGAGGGGTGGAATGCCTCGGTGGCGGTGTCCGAGCGTCCGAACGGCGTCCGGAACTACCACAACGCCGGCAAGGTCCAGGCCTCGAGCGAGCCCCAGGACATGCGGCTGCAGCGCATGCTCGGGCACCTGACGACGCTGGTGCCGAAGCAGGCGAGGTCGGTGGTGGTCATCGGGTGCGGGGCGGGTGTGACGGCCGGCGCCGTGTCCATCGACCCGGCCGTGCAGCAGGAGACCATCGCCGAGATCGAGCCGCTGGTGCCGCGCGTGGTCTCCACCTACTTCGCCGACCACAACTTCAGCGTGGTGACCAACCCGAAAGTGAGGGTCCACCTGGATGATGCTCGCCACTTCCTGTTCACGACCGACCAGAAGTTCGACGCAATCACATCGGACCCGCTCGACCCGTGGGTGAAGGGCGAGGCCATGCTCTACACCCGCGAGTTCTTCGAGCTGGCCAAGAGCCGCCTGAACCCCGGCGGCGTCGTCACGCTGTTCGTGCAGCTCTACGAGAGCAACACCGAGGCGGTGAAGAGCGAGGTCGCGACGTTCTTCGAGGCGTTCCCGAAGGGCATGATCTTCGCGAACACCTACAACGGGGCTGGCTACGACCTCGTGCTGCTCGGCCAGGTGGACGGCACCACCGTGGACGTCGACGAGATGGAAGCCAGGCTGAACCGGCCGGAGTATGCGGCCGTGAAGCGCTCGCTGGCGGAGATCGGCATGAACTCGGCAGTGGATCTGTTCGGCACCTACGCGGGATCGGCAGACGACATGCAGGGCTGGCTGAAGGATGCGCAGGTCAACCGCGATCGAAACCTGCGGTTGCAGTACCTCGCTGGTCGTGGGTTGAACCTCTACCGGTCGAGCGAGATTTTCGCGGAGATGCTGCCGTTCGCGAAGGATCCGCAGGGGATCTTCACAGGGTCCGACGCGACGCTGCAGTCGCTGCTGCAGAAGATCCGCGTGCTCCAGGCCAGGCAGTGACGGACGGTCTCGAGCGATGAGTGTCGACGGGCGCGCGCGACCGGGACGAGCGGCCTTCATCTTCATCTTCATCACCGTGGTGATCGACATGCTGGCGCTCGGGGTGATTGTCCCCGTGCTGCCGAGGCTGGTGGTCGAGTTCCGCGGCGGTGACACGGCGTCGGGTGCCACCTGGGTCGGGGTCTTCGGCACCGTGTTCGCCGGCATGCAGTTCCTCTTCTCGCCGGTACTCGGGTCGCTGTCGGATCGCTTCGGCCGCCGCCGCGTGATCCTGCTGTCGTGCGCCGGGCTCGGCATCGACTACATGCTGATGGCGGTCGCCCCGTCGCTCTGGTGGCTGCTCGTCGGGCGCACCATCTCCGGCATCACCTCGTCCACCTACGGCACCGCGAGCGCCTACGTGGCGGACGTGACGCCGCCCGAGAAGCGGGCCATGCAGTTCGGCATGCTGGGGGTGGCGTTCGGGATCGGGTTCATCATCGGGCCGAGCGTCGGCGGCATGCTGGCCGGTGTGTCGCTGCGCGCGCCGTTCTGGGGCGCAGCCCTCCTGAGCCTGGCCAATGCGGCGTACGGGTTCTTCGTGCTGCCGGAGTCGCTGCCAGAGGATCGGCGGTCACCGTTCCGCTGGAAGAGCGCGAACCCGGCCGGGTCGCTGGCGCTGCTGCGATCGCACCCGCAGCTCTTCGCGCTGGCGTGCGCGGGCTTCCTGTCCATGCTGGCGCACGACGCTGCGCCGAGCACCTTCGTGCTCTACACCAACTGGCGCTACGGGTGGACGGACCGCACGGTGGGCATGGTGCTGGCGCTGGTCGGGGTCACCTCGATGATCGTGCAGGGTGGGCTCGTCCGGCGAATCGTGGCTGCATTCGGCGAGAAGGGCGCCCTGGCGTTCGGGCTGCTCTTCGGTGCCCTGGGCAACGCCATCTTCGGCCTCGCGCCTACGGGCGCCTGGTTCCTGGCAGGCATTCCCATCACGGCGTTCTACGGCGTGGCGAACCCGGCCCTCCAGAGCATGATGACGCGGCGTGTCTCGGCGGATGAGCAGGGGCGGCTGCAGGGTGCCGTGAGCAGCCTCCTGATGGGCATGACGAGCATGCTCGCCCCGATCCTGTTCACCCAGGCCTTCGCCGCCGCCATCGGGCCGTACCGGAGCCTCGGCCTGCCGGGTGCGCCGTTCGTCATTGCGGCCGTGCTGCTCGTCGGTGCGGCGGCCATCGCGCTCCGCACCGTGGCGCATCACGCGCCGGCCCCAGCCGGGGTAGAGTGAGACCATGTACTACGTGCTGCGATACGACGCGGTGGTGGACGACTACAGGAACCGGCGGGCGCCGTTCCGTGCCGAGCACCTGCGCCTGCTCCGCGAGGCACATGGACGCGGCGAGGTGCTGATGGCGGGTGCGGTGGGTGACGAGCCCGACGGCGCCATCATCATCTTCCGTGGCGAGACGCCGGAGCCGGCGGAGCGCTTCGTGAAGGAGGACCCCTACGTGAAGCAGGGGCTCATCATCACCTGGCGCGTGCAGCCCTGGAATGTCGTGATCGGGGGCCAGGACTGACATGACCGCGCCTGCGAGTGCCTGGCCACCCGGGCCGCCGCGGAGCGTGCGCAACGTCCTCCCGATTGCGATCGGGCGCGATGCCCTCGGGTTCCTCCTCTCGCTGAAGCGCGACTACGGCGACATCGCGCACACGCGCGCGGCCGGCGAGGATGTCATCCTCCTGAGCGACCCCCAGTTCGTGAAGGATGTGCTGATGACCCATCAGCGCAACTTCCGCAAGGGCCGCGGGCTCGAGCGGGCGCGCAAGCTGCTCGGCGACGGCCTGCTCACGAGCGAAGGCGACACGCATCTCCGCCAGCGGCGTCTCATCCAGCCAGCCTTCCACAAGGAGCGCATCGCCTCCTACGCCTCCGCGATGACCCACTACGCGGACCGCGTGCAGGGCGGCTGGGTTGACGGCGGCACCATCGACGTGGCCGGGGACATGATGCGCCTCACGCTCGGCGTGGTCGGCCGGACGCTCTTCGACGCCGACGTCGAGTCGCAGGCTCGCGACGTGGGCACGGCGCTCACCGACGTCCTCGATTCGTTCTGGACAACGATGCTGCCGTATGCCGACCTGCTGGAGAAGCTCCCCATCCCGCAACTGCGGCGCGGACGCGAGGCGCGGGCGCGCCTGGACGCAATTGTCTATGGACTGATCGCCGAGCGGCGAAGGCATCCGGGTGACCGGGGCGATCTGCTCTCGATGCTGCTCCTGGCGCAGGACGAGGAGCAGGGCGGCCGCGGCATGACCGACGCCCAGGTCCGCGACGAGGCGATGACCATCTTCCTCGCCGGGCATGAGACGACGGCCAACGCGCTCGCGTGGACCTGGTACCTGCTCAGCGAGAATCCTGAAGCAGAGCGTCGGCTGCACGACGAGGTGGACCGCGTGCTCGGCGGACGGCTGCCGACCATGGCCGACATTCCACAGTTGAAATGCGTGGAGCAGGTCATCACCGAGTCGATGCGGCTCTATCCGCCCGCGTGGCTGATCGGTCGGCGCGCCATCGGCGAGTACCGCGTCGGCGGTTTCACGCTGCCGCCGCGCACGATCGTGCTGGTCAGTCCGTACGTGATGCACCGGGATCCGAGGTGGTTCGCCGAGCCCGAGCGGTTCATGCCCGGGCGGTGGACGCCGGAGTTCAAGGCGCAGCTGCCGCAGTTTGCGTACTTCCCGTTCGGCGGCGGGGCCAGGCGCTGCATCGGCGAGTCGTTCGCGTGGATGGAACTGGTGCTGGTGGCCGCCACCATCGCGCAGCGCTGGCGGCTTCGGCTCGTGCCGGGGCATCCGGTCGTGCCGCAGCCGGTGGTGACGCTGCGGATGAAGCACGGGCTCAGGATGACCGCCGCGCGTCGGAGCCCGCTCGCGTAGTGTCCGTCCTCGGGCGGGCAACGTGGTACGGATGGAAGGATGATCGTCAGCCGCTTCGCCCCTGCGCCGACCGGCCTGCTCCACCTCGGCCACATCATCAACGCGCTGCACGTGTGGGGCATCACGCGCGCGCTCGGCGGCCGGGTGCTGCTGCGGATCGAGGATCACGACCGCCAGCGAAGCCGTCCCGAGTACGAGCGCGCCATCCTGGACGACCTCGACTGGCTTGGATTCGGGGCGGATGAACCATCGACCGACGCGTTCCGGCGCGGGTCGTGCGCAGGCCGCCAGCGCGACCGACAGGTCGTCTACGAAGCCGCGCTCGAGCGGCTCCGTGCCGCCGACCTGGTCTACGCCTGCGACTGCACGCGCCGGGAGCTGCGTACGGCGATGGAGGCGGCTGGGCCGGTGGAGCCGGACGCAGAACTGCGCTACCCCGGTCGCTGCGCCGACAGGGCGCTGGTGTGGCAGTCCGGGCTCGGCCTGCGCGTGCGGATGCCCGCGACCATCGAGCGGTTCGTGGACCTGCGCCACGGCCTGCAGGAGCAGGAGCCGTACGCGCAGTGCGGTGACCTGCTGCTGAAGGATCGTGACGACAACTGGACCTACCAGTTCGCGGTGACGGCCGACGACATGGCGCAGGGCGTCACCCTCGTCATCCGGGGCGACGACCTGCTTGCCTCCACTGGCCGCCAGATTCTCCTCGCTCGCCTGCTCGGTCGCGACGAGCCTCCGTGGTTCCTCCACCACGGCCTCATCATGAAGGGCGCCACCCAGAAGTTGAGCAAGGCGGACCGCGACACGAGCGTGCGCGACATGCGGGCGGCGGGCGCCACGGTGGAGGCGGTAGTCGGCCGCGCCCTCCACGCTGCGGGGGTCACGTCGTCGCCCGCGCCGGTGCCGCGGAGCGAAGCGGAAGCGCTCGTGGCGGAACGCTACGCCGACGAGGTTCGGGCCCTGACCGGACGGCATCCCCCGTCGGTATAGAATGCGCGACCTGAGCCGGAGGAACCGTGGAGCTGTCACAGGTCGCTGGAATCTTGATCCACGTGCCGGATCCGAAGGAAGGGCTCGAGTGGTACTCGCGCGCCTTCCCATATGCCCGCAGGGTCACCGTCGCGGACGGTTCGTTCGAGTGCCTGCTCGCAGGCCCGATCCAGCTCGAGATCGTCCCGGCCGATGCCAAAGTGGGCTCCGGACCGAGCGGCAGCATCGTGTACTGGCGTGTAGACGACTTCGACGAGGCGCTGGCGCACTTCCAGGAGGTGGGCGCGACCCTCTATCGCGGTCCCATGCGCATCGAGTACGGCCAGGCGATGTGCCAGGTGCGTGACCCCTGGGGGAACTGCATCGGCCTGCGCGGGCTCAAGCGGTGAGCGGGTGCGGCTGGCACGGCGGCATAGCTGGTCTATAGTTCCTGGTTACCCATGGCGCACACATTCCTGGCCCTCGCCCTCGCGGCCCAGATCTCCGGATTCGCACGTCCCTCTTTGCTGGTCGACACCGCGTGGCTGGCCGCGCACCTGCAGGACGGGAACGTCCGCGTGGTCGACATGCGCACGCGCGGCTACGCCGACGGACACATTCCGGGCTCGGTCTGGCTCGACAACAACGCCATTCGCATCCCGGCGAACCGGCCGTCCTTCCTGCCCACCCCGCGCGAGTTCGAGGCCCTGATGGGGAAGCTGGGCATCTCGAACACGACGCGCGTCGTCGTGCTCGACGAGCGTGGCGGGATCTATGCGGCGAGGCTCTGGTCGATCCTCAATCACTTCGGGCACGACAACGTGGCGCTGCTCGACGGTGGGTGGGTGAAGTGGGAGGCCGAGAAGAGGCCGGTCACGACCGCGGTGCCGTCGATTGCCGCGGCCAGCTTCATGGTGAAGCCGGGCACGATCGGCGTGGCTACCGCCGAGGACGTCAAGGCGGCAATCGGCACACCGGTGAAGCTGCTCGATGCGCGGACGCAGGGCGAGATAGACGGGACCGACCTGCGCAACATCCGGCGCGGCGGCTTCATCGAAGGTTCGATCCCGGCGTACTGGGAGGACACGCTCGACAAGCCGGCGCTCACCTTCAAGTCGCCGCAGGAGATCGAGGCGTTCTGGCGCAGCAAGGGGGTCGGCCGGGATGCCAGCGTGATCACCTATTGTCAGGTCGGCATGCGCGCCAGCCACGACCTGTTCACCCTTGCGCTGATCGGGCACGATCTCACGAAGATGCGGTTCTACCTGGGGTCGTGGGAAGACTGGGGCAATCGCGACGACACGCCGATCAAGACCAGCAGGTGACACCGGGTGGGCGGCGCGGTCCTTCTCGTTGACTACAACCCAGGCTGGCCGGGGCGCTTCGAGGCGGAACGCGCCCTGGTTGCGACCGCCCTCGGCGTCGAGCGCGCCTGCATCGAGCACATCGGTAGCACCGCGGTGCCCGGACTCGGTGCCAAACCGGTTATCGACATGATGGCCGGCGTGGCAGTCCTGGACGACGTGCTCACCCGCGTCTCGGCCATGGAGGCGGCGGGCTACGAGTACGTCCCCGAGTACGAGGCCCAGATTCCGCTGCGCCGGTACTTCAGGAAGCCGTTCCTCGGGCCCCGGACCGTGCACCTGCACTGCGTCGTCAGGGGCGGCGAGCACTGGGTTCGGCACCTCGCGTTTCGCGACTACCTGCGCGCCCACCCTGATGCCGCCCGCGCGTACCTGGATTTGAAGCAGGCCCTCGCGCGGTCCCATGACAAGGCGGCGTACACGGACGCCAAGGGACCGTTCATCGAGGCGGTCGTCGCACGTGCCCTCGACCGGGGCGCAGAGGGAGCGTGACATGGAGTGGGCGAGAGGGGATTTCACGATCAGCTGCGATCCGGCGCATCTCGACCTGGACGTGATCCACGGATTCCTCAGTCAGTCGTACTGGGCGAAAGGCATCCCGAGGGACACCGTG
>WBZO01004809.1_pt1 | contig 14279 bp, 16 predicted proteins | sample 5204261 | NCBI WGS metagenome assembly WBZO01 (sample SAMN12412400, study PRJNA552823) | activated sludge metagenome | isolation source: activated sludge from anammox sidestream of wastewater treatment plant... | place: USA: North Carolina | collected 2017-09
GCGTTGCGTGAAATGCAGGAGCGCGGCATCAGGACGGTTGGTGCCGATGCCGAGGCCGACCAGGACATCTACGGCCTCGATCTCAAGGTGCCGTTGGCCCTGGTGCTGGGTGCCGAGGGTAGTGGCCTGCGCCGGCTGACACGAGAAACCTGCGACGCGCTGGTGCGCATCCCCATGCATGGCAGCGTGGAAAGCCTCAACGTTTCCGTCGCCGGCGGCATCTGCCTGTTCGAGGCGCGGCGCCAGAGAGGGGCGGGCGTTACAAGCACTTGATTTGCCGCGCATGTACGGTTAAAATGGCCGGCTTTCGCAACCTTGCCCCACCGCGCGCATGACGGGGGGTATAACCCAGAAGGAGACTGCATGCGACATTACGAAATCGTTTTCATCGTCCATCCGGACCAGAGCGAGCAGGTGCCCGCGATGATCGAGCGCTACAAGGGGCTCGTCACCGGCCGCGCCGGCCAGATCCACCGCCTCGAGGACTGGGGCCGCCGCCAGCTGGCCTACCCGATCGAGAAGGTGCACAAGGCCCACTACGTGCTCATGAACATCGAGTGCGACGGCGAGACCCTGGCCGAACTCGAGCACGCCTTCAAGTTCAACGACGCCGTCCTGCGCCACCTCACGGTCAAGATGCGCCACGCCGTGACGACGCCCTCCCCGATGATGAAGGAGGAGAAGGCCAAGTCGCTGACGCCGGCCGCCGAAGGTGCCAAAGCCGAGGAGGCGAAGCCGGCCGAGCAGCCCGCGGCCTGATGTGGCGGCGCCGCAGAACCAGCTGACGATCACCGGGAACATCATCGAACTGGCGCAGCTGCGCCATACCCCGGCGGGCGTGCCGGTCCTGAGTTTCAGGATCGCCCACGAATCGGAACAGATCGAAGCCGGACTGCCGCGCAAGGTCGAATGCGAATTGCAGGCCGTGGCGCTGGGACAGACGGCGCTTTTGCTGCAGGGGGCCAAACCGGGTGACGGCACCAGGCTGACCGGCTTCCTCGCAGCGAAAAGCACCCAGTCGAAGCAGCCGGTGCTGCATGTGGAACGAATCGAATTTTTGGAAGGAACGAATCATGGCGTTTAAACCGAGAAATGCGAAGGACGCGAAGAAGCGCAAGGACGACAAGGGCTCGCGCGGCATGTTCAAGCGGCGCAAGTTCTGCCGCTTCACCGCCGAGAAGATCGAGGAGATCGACTACAAGGACGTCGAGATCCTGAAGGACTTCATCACCGAGAACGGCAAGATCATGCCGGCGCGCATCACCGGAACCAAGACCGGCTACCAGCGCCAGCTGTCCACCGCCATCAAGCGCGCGCGTTACCTCGCGCTGATGCCCTACACCGACCTGCACTGAGAGAGGAAACGACCATGCAAGTGATTCTGATGGAAAAGGTGGTCAACCTCGGCAACCTGGGCGACGTCGTCAAGGTGCGCGACGGCTTCGCGCGCAATTTCCTTATTCCCCAGGGCAAGGCCAAGCGGGTCACCCCGGAGAACCTGGCCGAATTCGAAAAGCGCCGCGCCGAACTGGAGCGCCAGCAGGCCGAGAAGCTGGCCGAGGCGCAGGAGAAGGCCGCCAAGCTGGAAGGCCTGATGGTGCAAATTACCCGCAAGGCTGGTGTGGATGGCCGCCTGTTCGGCTCCGTCACCAACTTCGACATCGCCGATGCGCTGAAGGGGCTGGGCCACGAGGTCGAGAAGGCCGACATCCGCCTGCCGCAGGGCCCGTTGAAGATGATCGGAGATGCCCAGGTGCAGATTGCCCTTCATAGCGATGTGGTGGTGAACATCACCGTGTCGGTGCTGGGCGAGCACTAAGCCGAACGGCTGTTCCGCAATATGCAAAAGGGCCGCTGGAAAGCGGCCCTTTTTTGTGTGCGCCCGGCACGGGCGCACTCTTGTCGGTGAAAGTCCCACCGTAAGTTGATTACAGCGAACGAAGCGAAGCGCAACTGCATGAGGGTGACCGATTGTGGGGAGGAGGCGTGGAGCGAAACTGCGAGCCGATGGACAAGAGCCGGATAGAAGGCGTTGCCGAGCAGGGCGAGCGGGCACAATTCCGTGAAGCTCTTGTGATCAAGGCGAGGCGGCGTAAATCTGGCGGTTGTGCAGTGAAGGAGTGCGTTCTTACCCGGGGAGATCTCGCCTCATGGCTGAAAGGCCGACGTTGAAACACGGAGCGAGGAGTCAGCAGCGGCCATAGTAGCTGCCTGTATGGGGTGAAGGGCCAAAGGAATAGAAGGAGTTGCCCTGTGATTCTCGGGTTGGACGGTCTCAGATGTTCGCGCCAGCGAAGCTCGTCGATACGGTGAAGAGAGTGAAGCCCACAACACTTCGGCAGGGAGAAACCAAACCCGGCGAATTAAAGACCAGCATCTTCAGGCGGCATGCAGGAACTGTCTTCTGCGAATCGACCTCAACTATTCCAACCGCCCGGTGCGGACCCGCATGCCGGGTGGTGTGGGAGGGGTCGGTCAGGTTCCCTGACCGCCCCTATCCCGATTTGGCGGAGAGAGAGGGATTCGAACCCTCGATACGTTTTACCGTATACACACTTTCCAGGCGTGCGCCTTCGACCACTCGGCCATCTCTCCGGAAGGGGCGCATTCTAGCAGAAAGGGTAGGACGGCGCAGCGCCGCATCCCTCGTGGCCCTGCACGTCCAAGCATTCCCGACAGCCCCCAAATCATGCTGCGGGCCGCCCGGGGCGGCGTCTGATTGGGTTAAAATACCGTGCGGCGGGTCTCCCCGCATTGCAGGGTGGTGAATCTGGTCAGGTCCGGAAGGAAGCAGCCACAGCCATTGACTGCAAGTGCCGGGGGTCAGGCTCGCCGCCCTTACTTCCCCCTCTGATAAAATTCACCCATGAGTTATCAGGTCCTTGCGCGCAAGTGGCGCCCCCGCTCCTTCGAAACGCTGGTCGGGCAGGAGCATGTCGTGCGCGCCCTGACCCATGCCCTGGACCAGCAGCGGCTGCACCACGCCTACCTGTTCACCGGCACGCGCGGCGTCGGCAAGACCACCATCGCCCGCATCCTCGCCAAGGCCCTCAACTGCGAGAGCGGCATCACCTCCAGCCCCTGTGGCGCCTGCAGTGCCTGCCGGGAGATCGACGCCGGGCGCTTCGTGGACCTCATCGAGGTGGATGCCGCGACCAACACCAAGGTCGATGAGATGCGCCAGCTCCTGGAGAACGCCATCTACGCACCGACGCGCGGCCGCTTCAAGGTGTATGTCATAGACGAAGTGCACATGCTGTCCACCTCGGCCTTCAATGCCATGCTGAAGACCCTGGAAGAGCCGCCCGAGCACATCAAGTTCATCCTCGCCACCACCGACCCGCAGAAGATTCCGGTGACGGTGCTCAGCCGCTGTCTGCAGTTCAACCTCAAGCAGATGCCGCCTGGCTACATCGTCGAGCATCTCTCGCGCGTCCTCGAGGCCGAGCAGGTGCCCTTCGAGCCGGCTGCCCTGCGCCACATCGCCAAGGGAGCCGCCGGCAGCATGCGCGACGCGCTGTCGCTGCTCGACCAGGCCATCGCCCACGGCGCCGGCCGCATCGAGGAGACGGACGTGCGCGACATGCTCGGCACGGTGGGGGAGGACCACCTCTTCGCACTCCTGGACGCCCTTGCCGCGCGCGACGTACACGCCATGCTCGGCGTCGCCGCAGAGATGGACGCGCGCAGCCTGTCCTTCGATTCGGCCCTGCAGGAACTGGCCACCCAGTTACACCGCATCGCCCTCGTGCAGTTCGCTCCAGAGGCTATCGTGGAGGAGGCCGAGCGCGCTCGCCTGGCCGCCTATGCCGGTCGCCTCGACGCGGAATTCCTGCAACTCTGCTATCAGATTGCCATCAACGGCCGCAGCGACCTTGCGCTGGCGCCGGACGAGTATTCCGGCTTCCTCATGACGCTGCTTCGCCTGGTGGCCTTCAATCCGGAAACGCCGCCGACGCTCGGTGCAGGCACGCCCGAACCTGCAGTGCGGGCACCCGCGCGGCCGGCGGCCGCCGCATCCGTTTCCCCGACTGTCTCGGCCGCGCCACGGCCCGTCGGCACAGCCGCAGCAGCAGGCGACTGGCACGGCTTGCTGGCAGAGTTGAAGCTCGGTGGCATGGTGCGCGAACTGGCCCATCATTGCGAACTGGCCGAGCGGTCCGAGACGGCCGTCAAGCTGCGCCTCGACCCGGCCCACAAGTCCCTGCTCATGAACAAGGCTCCGCAGGAGAAGCTGCAGGCCGCCCTGGCGACGCATTTCGGCCGTCCGCTCAAGTTGTCCATCGAGACCGGTGACCTGAATGGCGAGACGCCGGCACAGCGCGCAGAGAACACCCGCACCGAAAAGCAGAACCGGGCCATCGAATCGCTCGAGCAGGATGCCTTCGTGCGCGACATGATCGAGACCTTCGATGCCACCATCAACGAACAATCCATCAAGCCCCTGAACTGAACGCAAGCGGAGAACTGAACATGATGAAAGGCGGACTCGCCGGCCTGATGAAGCAGGCCCAGCAGATGCAGGAGAACATGAAGAAGGCGCAGGAGCAGCTCGCTGCCATCGAGGTCGAGGGCCAGGCCGGCGCCGGCCTCGTCAAGGTGGTGATGACCTGCAAGCACGACGTGCGCCGCATCAGCATCGACCCCTCCCTGCTCGCCGACGACAAGGAAATGCTGGAGGATCTCGTCGCCGCTGCGGTGAACGATGCCGTGCGCCGCGTCGAGGCGACGGTGGCCGAGAAGATGAGCGGCTTCACTGCAGGCCTCAACCTGCCGCCGGGGATGAAGCTGCCGTTCTGATGGCGCTGCCCACCGCCCTCGAGGAACTCGTCGAGGCCCTGCGCTGCCTGCCAGGCGTCGGGCCGAAATCGGCGCAGCGCATGGCCTATCATCTGCTGCAGCGCGACCAGAAGGGTGCACAGCGTCTGGCTGCGTCGCTGGAGCACGCCGTGGCGGTGCTGCGTCATTGCGACCGCTGCAACGCCTTCAGCGAAAGCGAAGTCTGCGAGCGCTGCGCCTCGCCGCGCCGGGACGCCTCCCTGTTATGCGTGGTCGAAATGCCGGCCGACCTCAACATGATGGAACAGACCCATGCCTACCAAGGCATGTACTACGTCCTCATGGGCCATATTTCTCCGCTCGACGGCATCGGTCCGAAGGAACTGCGCCTCGAGCGCCTTCTGGCGCGTGCCTGCGACGGCGTTGTGAAGGAGGTCATCCTCGCCACCAACTTCACCAACGAGGGCGAGGCCACTGCCCATTACCTTGGCGAGATGCTGCGCGCGCGAGGCCTGAAAGTGACCCGCATCGCCCGCGGCCTGCCCGTCGGTGGCGAGATTGAGCACACCGATGCCGGCACCATTGCCCAGGCGCTGATCGAGCGCCGCATTCTCTGATTTTCCGTTCCCGGACCCCGAGGCCTTGCCGAGCCGGGGTGTTCTGGCCCGCCCCGACGTGGAACTGGCCAGGCCTGTGTCCAATGCCGGTGCCTGGCCGGAAACCCAGTACTGGCGCGGGTTTCCGCGGTTTTGCTTCCAATTGCCATTGATTTTTATGTATAATCTTCAAGTTTTGGATTCGGGCATTTCTTCAGGAAATCGATGCCATGAGCAGCAGTGAAAAAAAGGTCGATTGCGCTAGGCGGAACCTGGTGTTCGCCTCCGCGGCTGTGGGGGGCGTTGCGACCGTCGCGACGGCGGTGCCTTTCCTGGCCAGCATGGCGCCTTCGGAACGTGCCAAGGCAGCCGGTGCGCCGGTCGAGGCCGACATCAGCAAGCTCGCCCCGGGCGAGATGATGCGCGTCGAATGGCGCGGCAAGCCGGTGTGGATCCTCCACCGCACCAAGGAGATGCTTGAAACCCTGAAGAAAACCGACGCCCTGGTCGCCGATCCGGCGTCAAAGCGCCCCATGCAACCGGATTACATCAAGGGAGATAGCCGTTCAATCAAGCCGGAATACCTCGTCGTCGTCGGCATCTGCACCCACCTCGGTTGCTCGCCGACGGACAAATTCCAGAAGGGCGCCGAGTCCGGCATCGCCTCCGACTGGCCGGGCGGCTTCCTTTGCCCCTGCCACGGTTCGACCTTCGACTTGTCCGGCCGCGTGTACAAGAACAAGCCGGCGCCGGATAACCTGGAAGTGCCGCCGCACTATTACTTGTCCGACATGCGCATCCTGATCGGCGAAGACAAGAAGGCATAAGGGGACGCAAGTCATGTCCAGCACCAATTTCGAGAAATACAAGTCGGACGGCTCGCTCGCGGGAAACGTCCTCGAATGGGTCGACGCCCGCTTCCCGTTGACGGCGAACTGGAAAGGCCACCTGTCCGAGTACTACGCGCCGAAGAACTTCAACTTCTGGTATTTTTTCGGATCCCTCGCCCTGCTGGTGCTGGTGATGCAGATCGTTACCGGCATCTTCCTGGTGATGCACTACAAGCCGGACGCCTCCCTCAACGCCGCCGGCGTGCCGGTGGCCTTCGCCAGCGTCGAGTACATCATGCGCGACGTGCCGTGGGGCTGGCTGATCCGCTACATGCATGCCACGGGGGCTTCGGCCTTCTTCGTCGTGGTCTACCTGCACATGTTCCGCGCCATGCTCTACGGCTCCTACCGCAAGCCGCGCGAGCTGCTGTGGATCTTCGGCGTCTTCATCTACTTGTGCCTGATGGCCGAAGCCTTCGCCGGCTATCTGCTGCCCTGGGGCCAGATGTCGTTCTGGGGCGCCCAAGTAATCCTCAACCTGTTCTCCGCCATTCCCTTCGTCGGCGACGACCTGGCCCTGTGGATCCGTGGCGACTACGTGATTGCCGATGCCACGCTGAACCGCATGTTCGCCTTCCATGTCATCGCCATTCCGTTGGCGCTGATCGGTCTCGTCGCCGCACACATCCTGGCGCTGCACGAGGTCGGCTCGAACAACCCGGACGGCATCGAGATCAAGGCCAAGAAGGACGAGAAAGGCATCCCCCTCGACGGCATCCCCTTCCATCCGTACTACACGGTGAAGGACATCGTCGGTGTGGTGGTGTTCCTGATGGTCTTCTCCATCATCGTTTTCTTCGCGCCCGAGATGGGCGGCTACTTCCTCGAATTCAACAATTTCATTCCGGCCGATCCGCTGGTGACGCCGCCGCACATCGCCCCGGTGTGGTACTTCACGCCGTTCTATTCGATCCTGCGCGCCAACACGGTGAACTTCTTCTGGATCGACGCCAAGCTGTGGGGTGTGATCTTCATGGGCCTCGGCGTGATGATCCTGTTCTTCCTGCCTTGGCTGGACCGCAGCCCGGCAAAATCGATTCGCTACCGCGGGCCGATCTACAAGGGCGCGCTGGCCGTTTTCGTCGTCGCCTTCGTCATCCTCGGCTATCTCGGCATGCAGGCGCCGACGCCGGCCTACACGCTTGTCTCGCAGATCTGCACGGTCATCTACTTCCTGTTCTTCCTGCTCATGCCCTGGTACACGCGCATCGACAAGTGCAAGCCGGAGCCGGAAAGGGTGACGCAATGAGAATGACCATGCTCAAGAAATTTCTCATTGCGGCCCTGTTTGTACCGCTCGCCGTCCTCGCCAGCGAAGGCGTCAAGCTCGACCGCGCGCCCGACCGCTCGACCGATCAGGCCGCCCTGCAGAATGGCGCCAAGCTGTTCGTAAACAACTGCCTGAACTGCCATGGGGCAAGCTTCATACGCTACAACCGCCTCAAGGACATCGGCCTCACCGAGCAGCAGATCAAGGATAACTTAATGTTCACCGCCGAGAAGATCGGCGAGCCGATGGGCATCTCGATGTCGCGCAAGGACGCCAAGGAATTCTTCGGCGCCTGGCCGCCCGACCTGTCCCTGATCGCCCGCTCGCGCGCCTCCGAGTCCGGCAGCGGGGCCGACTGGTTGTACACCTACCTGCGGGGCTTCTACCGCGACGAGACCCGACCGACTGGCTGGAACAATATCGCCTTTCCCAGCGTCGGCATGCCCCATGTGCTATGGGAACTGCAGGGCGAGCAGGTCATGGGCGCCGAACACAAATTGACCCTGGCCAGGCCAGGCAAGCTTTCGTCGAAGGAATTCGACGACGCCGTCGGCGACCTCGTCGCCTTCATGGTCTGGATGGGCGAGCCGCAGGCGCAGTTCCGCAAGCAGCTCGGCGTCGCCGTGCTGCTGTTCCTCGGCGTGTTCTTCATCGTCGCCTATGCGATGAAGCGCGCGTTCTGGAAAGATATCCACTAACTCACTGCAAGGACAGCCATGCAGTTCCTCGGCCATCGTGATTTCAACGCACCGCGCGTCCGCCGCGTGGTGCGTGATGCCGATTATTCCTGGAGCGGGAACACCATGATGACTCTGTATTCGGGCACGACCTGCCCGTTCAGCCACCGCTGCCGGATCGTCCTCTACGAAAAGGGGATGGACTTCCAGGTAATCGACGTCGACCTCTTCAACAAGCCGGAGGACATCGCCGTCATCAACCCCTACAACCGCGTGCCGGTGCTGGTCGACCGCGACCTCGTGCTCTATGAGGCCAACATCATCAACGAATACATCGACGAGCGCTTCCCGCATCCGCAGCTGATGCCGCCCGATCCGATCATGCGTGCACGCGCGCGTCAGTTGCTGTTCACCTTCGAGCAGGAGCTGTTCAGCCACATCGAGACGCTGGAAAAGAACCTCAAGGCCGCCGAGAAGGCCCGCATCCATGTGCGCGACCGCCTCTCCGAACTGGCACCGGTGTTCAACAAGCAGAAGTTCATGCTGGGCGAGGAGTTCTCCATGCTCGATGTCGCCATCGCGCCGCTGCTTTGGCGCCTCGACCACTACGGCATCGAGTTGCCGAAGACCGCCGCGCCGCTGATGAAGTACGCCGAACGCATCTTCAGCCGCCAGGGCTTCATCGATGCCCTGACCCCCTCCGAGAAGGTGATGCGCCGCTAGCGCGGCTCGCGCGCCTTGACGGCGCTAAGTTCATGAGCGTCGCCTCCACCAAGCCCTACCTGCTGCGCGCCCTCCACGAGTGGTGCGTGGATCAGGGCTTCACGCCCTACATTTCGGTGCAGGTCGACGCTGGCACCCTGGTGCCGCGCCAGTACGTGCGCGACGGCCAGATCGTGCTCAACCTCGGTGCCGAAGCCGTGCAGAACCTGCACCTGGGCAACGACCTCATCACCTGCCAGGCCCGTTTCGGCGGCGTCGCGCAGTCGCTCTCCATCCCCGTCGGCAACGTCGCCGCCATCTATGCCCGCGAGAACGGGCAGGGCATGGCCTTCGAGGTCGGCGAGTCAGCCGAAGAGGCCCCGCCGGAAGAAGCCACCCCGGAAGCGCCCGAACCACCGCCTACCGATACCCCGCCCCGGCCGCATCTCACCCGCGTCAAGTAGTAGCTAGACTTTCGCTTCGAGTGTTTGATTCTGTCAAGAAGCTACTACCAATGCGTGACGCAATTCACGGATTTTTTTCGCCGGCTCGCCTAGGATTCGTTCCAGCAAGTGAGTCGTTGTCCCTCCTGGCTCAGGGAGGGCGGCAGGATGGAACCGGAATCCCCGGATCGCGCAGCGCCTGTAAGCATGGCGGCCGGGCAGGCGGCGGCGGGGATCTCCGGGTTGAGGAAGCACGGAAGGCGCGAGGTGAAAGCCCCGCGCCTTTTTATTTGTCCTTCTTCCAGCTGCCGACGTCTGGGGCACTGGCGGGATCGAACCACTTCAGCTTGTCGTGCAGCCTGACCACCTCGCCGACGATGATGAGGGTGGGCGGCTTGAGCTGCGCCTCTTCAGCCTGCTGCGGCAGGCTGGCCAGCGTACCGATGAGGACGCGCTGGCGGTTGGTGGTGCCCTGCTGCACGATGGCGGCGGGGGTGCTGTCCGGCAGGCCGTGGGCGACGAGTTCCTTGCACAGCACCGGCAGTCCGAGCAGGCCCATGTAGAAGACGACAGTCTGATGCGGGCGGGCCAGGCCCGTCCAGTCGAGGTTCATGGTGCCGTCCTTGAGGTGGCCGGTGACGAAGACGCAGGACTGGGCGTAATCGCGGTGGGTGAGCGGGATGCCGGAGTAGGAGGCGACGCCGGCCGCTGCGGTAATGCCGGGCACCACCTCGAAGGAGATGCCGTGGGCGGAGAGCGTCTCGATCTCCTCGCCGCCGCGCCCGAAGATAAAGGGGTCGCCGCCCTTCAGGCGCAGCACGCGCTTGCCTTCCCGGGACAGCTTCACCAGCAGGGCGTTGATCTCTTCCTGGCGCAGCGTGTGGTTGTTGCGCTGCTTGCCGACATAGATGCGGCTGGCGTCGCGCCGGCACAGCTCGACGATGGCGGGCGAGACGAGGTTGTCGTGCACCACCACGTCGGCCTGCTGCATCAGCTTCAGCGCGCGGAAGGTGAGGAGGTCCGGGTTGCCGGGGCCGGCGCCGACAAGATACACCTCGCCGCGCGGTGGCGCGTCCTTTGTCGCGGCGAGCTGTTCCGCGAAGTGCTTCTCCGCTTCGGCGGCCTTGCCGGCCAGCACCAGGTCGGCGAAAGTCCCGCCGAGCATTTTTTCCCAGAAGATGCGCCGTTGCGCCGGGTTGGCGAAATGCCGCTTGACGCGGTCGCGCAGGCCGTTGGCCAGCTGCGCCAGGCGGCCGTAGGTGGCCGGCAGCATTGTCTCCAGCTTCGCCCGCATCAGGCGCGCCAGTACCGGCGAGGCGCCGCCGGTCGACACCGCCACGATCATCGGCGAGCGGTCGACGATGGAGGGGAAGATGAAGCTGCACAGTTCGGGCGAGTCGACGACGTTCACCGGGATGTCGCGCGCCTTGGCGGCGCGCGAGACGGCCGCGTTGACTTCGTGGTCGTCGGTGGCGGCGATCACTAACGCGGCACCGGCGACGTGGACCTCCTCGAAGCGCGCGGCGATGTGCCCGATGCGGCCGGCGGCGGCTTCCGCGGCGAGGGTCTCGCCGAGCTCCGGCGCCACCACGGCGACTTTCGCGCCGCAGCCGGCGAGCAGGCCGGCCTTGCGCGCGGCGACGGCGCCGCCGCCGACGACGAGGCAGCGCGTCCCCTTGAGGTTCAGGAATATTGGCAGGAAATCCATGGCTTGGCGCCGGATGGCGCGATGCGGCCGCCTTGATGCGAGTTGGTCGTCATTATACCGGCTCAGCTTGCCGAGCCGCAGCCGCCCCGGCTGCCGCAGCCGCCGCAGCTGGAGGGCGGGCAGCTGCCGCCCGGGGCCTGGGTCTGCATGAAGACGAACTGCCATTCGCCCGGCTCGACCTCGACGAAGTCGAGCAGCATGCCATCGAGCAGGTCGCGGCTGGGCGGGGCGATGAGGACAGTGAGGCCTTCGCATTCGTAGGCAAGGTCATGCTCGCGCTCGTCGTCGAAGCCGAGGCCGAAGGCGAGCCGGCCGTCGTCCTCGATCTTGGCGGCGATGCGCAGCGCCATGCCTTCGGCGTCGCTCTGGGTGGCGGAATCGAGGATGCGGGTGGCGGCGGCGGGGGTGAGGGTGAACATGATGGGTTTGTCCTATCCGTGGGTTGGGGTGGGGTGCTCCATGTGTTGCCGGGCGAAGCCGACGAAGCGCGCCGCCCAGTTGCAGTTGCCGGCGCTCCTGAGGTGCGTGTAGGAGGCCAGCAGGTTCTTGTGAACGATGCCGTCGTGGGCGCCGTCGGCGCCGTGCCCCCGCTTCACCTCGTAGGCGAAGCGCGTGGCCGGGTCGAGGTTCTCCAGGCTGGAGTAATGGAACTCGTGGGCCGGAATCTCGTCGGGATGCGCGCCCGGCGGCACCCAGGGATGGGCGGCGGTGGGCGCCAGGCGCACGTAGCCGCGGCCGACCGGCTTCTCGTGCATGACGACGTCGGCGGGGATGACCCCGGCCATTTCGCGCTTCTCGCCGCGCCACGTCAGGCTGCGGGCGAGGTACATCAGGCCGCCGCATTCGGCGTAGGCGGGGAGTCCGGCCTCGATGGCGGCGCGCACCGATTCGCGTATGCCCTGGTTGGCCTCCAGTTCGCGCATGAAGCACTCGGGGAAGCCGCCGCCGAGGAAGAGGGCGTCCACCTCGGGCAAGGTCTTGTCGGCGATGGGGCTGAAGAACACCGGCTCGGCGCCGGCCTGTTGCAGGGCGTCGAGGTCGTCGGCGTAGTAGAAACCGAAGGCCGGGTCGCGGGCGATGCCGAGGCGCACGGTGGGTTGTTCCGCCGGCACGGCTGCAACCATGGCAGGCTTGAGCGGCTTGTCGGTGGCGGTCACCTGCAGCAGGCGGCCGATGTCCACCTGCTCGGAGGCGATCTTCGCGATGGCGGCGATGCGCGCTTCGGCCGCCGCGGCCTCGTTGGCCGGCATCAGGCCGAGGTGGCGCTCGACGATGGCCAGTTCCGGGTTCTCCAGCACGGCGCCCAGCACCGGCACGTCGGTGTAGTGCTCGATGACGGCGCGCAGCTTGGCCTCGTGGCGCTTGCCGCCGAGGCGGTTGAGGATGACGCCGGCGATGCGGATGTTGCGGTCGAAGGCCTGGTAGCCGAGGATCAGCGGCGCGATGCCGCGCGTCATGCCGCGCGCGTCGAGCACCAGCACCACCGGCAGGCCGAGCAGTTCCGCCAGGGCGGCGTTGCTGTTGCTGCCGGCGAGGTCGAGTCCGTCGTAGAGGCCTTTGTTGCCTTCGACGAGGGCGACGTCGGCATTCGCGCCATGGCGGGCGAAGCTGTCGAGGATCTCGGCGTAGGGCTGCAGGTAGAAATCCAGGTTGCGGCAGGGGCGGCCGCCGGCCAGCCCCAGCCAGATCGGGTCGATGTAGTCCGGACCCTTCTTGAAGGTCTGCACGGCCAGCCCGCGCTGCCGCAGGGCGGCGGCGAGGCCCAGGCTCAGCGTGGTCTTGCCGGAGGACTTGTGCGCGGCGGAAACGAGGAAACGGTGCATCCGCGCCAGTGTAGCGCGATCCGGCGGGGCCGGATCAGTCTTCGGCCTTGAGCGCGGCGAAGTCGTCCTGCGGCAGGAAGCGCAGGACGCGCACCGCGACGACGGTGATGAGGAAGGCCAGGGCGATGCCGCCGAAACCGAGGGCGAACTCGCCGAGCACCGGGGAATAGCTGTTCACGATGCCGTCCTGGAAGGTGCTGGAGACGGCGTAGCCGGGGAAGATCTCGAGCGGGAAGGCCTGGCCGCCGACGATGGTGACGAACATCTGGGCGAGGCCGCCGAGCACCACCAGGACGGAGGCGGCAATCACCCGCGTTTGCGTCGCGCCGGGCGCGAAGATCAGCGCCAGCGGCAGGATGCCGCCGACCACGACCTGGCCGAGCCAGAACGCCGCGGTGTAGGTGCCGCCGTCGAGCAGGAGGAAGCGTTCGTAATCGGTCTGCTTGGCGAAATACAGGCTGGTCAGGTGCATCACGGCGGTGAAGTAGAGCGCCGCGCCGACGAAGACGGCGAGCAGGTTCTTCATGCGGGCGAGGATGCGCGCGTCGAGCGTGAGGCCGTTCCAGGCGTACATCGAGCCCTGCACGATGAGGAAGGCCGCCAGGCCGTAGGCAAAGGAGTAGATGATGAACATCGGCGCCATCAGGGCCGAGCCGTAGGCGGTGCGGGCGATCAGGAAGCCGAAGATCGAGCCGGTGGCGGTGGTCAGCGCCAGGCGCCAGAAGAAGGCGAGGAAGCCGACGATCTTCGAGTAGCCGTTCAGGCTGCGGTCCATCATCGTCACCAGGTAGGCGGCGACGATGGCGAAGAAGCCCGAATAGAACATCATGTTGAGGGCGAAGATCGACTTGAAGTTGAAGTGCGTCATCGCCACGATGAGGCGGTCGGGGCGGCCGAGGTCGGCCGCCAGCACTGCCAGGCCGCCGGCCATCATGGCCAGCGCCAGCAGGCCGGAGAGCGGCGCGCGCGCCTTGTAGATCGGCTTGCCGAACACCGAGCCGATCGAGGCGACGTTGAGCACGCCGGAGGCGGCGACGATGAGGAACACGGCGAAGACGTGCGGGATGCCCCAGACGATCTGGTTGTCCATGCCGGTGACGGCGTGGCCGCTGTGCTCGAAATGCAGGAAGGCGGCGAAGGCCGCCAGCATGAACAGGCCGCCCGCGGCGAGCAGGCCCCAGAAGGCGGCGGGGCGGCTTTGCGTTTCGACGTAGCTTGCGGATGCCATGATCAAATGCCCTCGTAACGGACGCCGAGGTCGAGCTTGAGGTCGGCGCGCACCTGGGTGGTTTTCACCTCGCGCACGCGCTTGGCGATCGCGCTCTCGGGGTCGTTCAGGTCGCCGAACAGCATGGCGTTGTGGCCGGCCGCGGCGCAGGCCTCGACGCAGG
>WBZO01004815.1_pt1 | contig 14264 bp, 15 predicted proteins | sample 5204261 | NCBI WGS metagenome assembly WBZO01 (sample SAMN12412400, study PRJNA552823) | activated sludge metagenome | isolation source: activated sludge from anammox sidestream of wastewater treatment plant... | place: USA: North Carolina | collected 2017-09
CATCGACCAGTACGACACGAAGGCGACGTTCGCGCCCTTCGACGGATTCGAGACCTGCACGCAGAAGTTCCCGCTCCAGGAGGACGCTGCGGCGAAGGCCGTGCGCAACGACTACGACGACGCCGCGGCGAAGGACGTTCCGGAGGCCTGGATCGCGTTCCTCCAGAAGCATCCGGAGGACGAGCGCGGTCTCGACGTCGCGCGCAAGGTCGTGAAGCAGGCGGCCTCGGTGGACGCCGAGAAGCAGGTCTCGCTCGACGAGCAGATCGCGCGGACGTGGCCGCCGGTGGTGAAGGAGATCCCGCCGGCGCGGCGCGTGCTCATCGTCGGTCCGAAGGGCCTTCGCGTGCGCGATCTCCAGAAGATGCGCGAGGCAAAGGTCGGCAGCAGCGTCGTCGTCGCGCGCATCCGCGCGAGCAAGGAGCCCTACAAGAGCTTCGACACCGACGAGCTCGCCGTCCTGAAAGAGCTCGACATTCCCGACGAGATCGTCACCGCGATGATCGAGGTCACCACCAAGATCCAGGACTCGCGCGAAGCCGACGAAGACCGCAAGACCATGCGTGCGGAGATCGACGCGCTGAAGAAGCTCGTCGCCGAGCAGAAGTCGAGCGGCGGAGGCAGCGCCGCCGCGGCGGGCAAGACGGTGCAGACGAAGGACGGTCCGATGGACATCGTCGAGAGCTGCGCGAAGCGGCTCGCGGCGATGAAGCTCTGCGAGCAGATCCCGTTCCCGGGATCGACCATCTGCAAGAGCGGCGTCGAGTCGGAGTTTCCCTGTCCGCAGTGATCCTCGCGCACGGTCGCGCACTACGCACCGGCGTGGGCCCGTGGTTACGCGAGCGCTCGACCGGATGACCGAGCGGTACGATGCGTGCAGATCGCACGCGCCCGGGCGAAAGCAGGCTTCTCCTGGCCGGCGGGAAGTCCGTCGTGAGCATCGCGCCGGCGGCGCTGCGCAGGGGTTACCCCGTCACTCGCGCAAGCTGCTCGTGGCGCCGAACGCCATCCTCGTGTCGCGCGCGGACACTCGCCTACGGCGCCTCCGTGAGCATGGTTCTTCCTGCGGGGCCGGCGTCTCGCCGGTCGTCGAATCCAGGAGAGTCCATCGTGAAGGATCGTTCATCGTTCGCCCCCAAGCTGCCCGTCGTCGTCATCGGGGCGAGCGGCACGATGGGGGGGGCAGCGGTCGAGAGCCTACTGTCACGCGCGGCTCGCGTGCGCGTCTTGACCCGGTCGCTCGATCGAGTCGCGCACTTGCCCCGCTCGGTCGAGCGCGTCGTCGGCGACGCTGCCAATCGCGCCGATGTCGAGCGCGTGCTCGATCGGGCGAGGGGCGTGTTCTTGGTCTGCCCTCACTCGAAGGACGACGAGCTCCTCACGCGGAACGTGACGGAGAAGGCCACGGACGCTGGCATTCGGCTCGTCTTCGCGGGCGTCCACGTCGACGGCGGCTCGCGGCTCGTCCGGGCGCTGATGCGAACCGCTTTCTCTCTCCGGATCCCGCAGTACAGCGGAAAGTTCCGCGCTGGCGAGCTCGCGCGGCGCGTGCCGAACTCCGTCGTGCTCATGCCCACGAACTTCTGTCAGAACGACGAAGTGTTCCGCAGAGCCATCCTCGCCGGCACCTTCCCCGAGCCGATCGGACTCAAGGGATTCAATCGCGTCGACTGCCGCGACATCGGCGACGCGGCCGCGCGCGCGCTGCTCGATGACGCCCTGCCCGGAGGCGCCTATCCCGTCGTCGGTCCAGCTTCGCTCACCGGACCGGAGTGCGCGGCGGTTTGGGCCGAGGCGTTGGGGCGCGAAGTCACGTATACCGGGGACAGCGACGACTGGATGGACTACGTGAAGTCCGAGCTCGAGGGACAGAAGCAGGCCGACTATCTGGCGAGCTTCGGGTTCATGAAGAGCTACGCCCTGCCCACGATCGTGCGCGAGGTAGCGCAGACGACGTCGCTCCTCGGGCGCCCGCCGCGCACGTACAAGCAGTACGTCGACGCCACGCTCGAGCGATGGCGAGAAGCCCGAGCGGCGTGAGTCGGTCGTTCGTGGCACGACCCCCGTCGGGCGCGCTATAGGTCGTGTCCCGAGAGGCCCTCGATGGCAGGTGCTACCGTCGTTGCTTCGTTCACGCAGGGGCTCGTGCAAATCGCCGTGCACCTCGGAGTCCCCCAGGACGAGGTGCTGAGGCATGCGGAGTTGAGCCCGGAGCTCCTCGCGAACCCGGACGCGCGCGTGCCGTTTCGGCAGCACATGGCGATCTGGGATCTGATCCTCGCGCGGCCCGGCATCGACGACCTCGGCGTGAACCTCGGACGGAGCTTCGCCATCGAGACGCTCGGCGTGTTCGGCTACCTGATGCTGCAGTGCTCGACACTGCGCGAGGTCGGCAAATGCGGGGAGCGCTTCGGTAGCCTCCTCTCGGATGTCTTCGTGGGTCGGTTGTTCGAGAAGGACGGCCATGCCGTGCTCGAGCAGGTGCTGGCGCCGCGCTTCGTACGCCTGCGTCATCCTGCCGAGTGGGCGATCACGAGCGGGCTCACGATGATGCGGACGCTCACGGGGCGCGCCTTGCCCGTCCTGGACGTCTGCTTTCAGCACCCAGCGCCCCCAGACGTGTCGGCGCTCACGGAGTTCTTCGGCCGGACGCCGCGCTTCGGCGAGCCCGCGTCGCAGCTCGTGCTGCCACGGGAGATCCTGGACTACCCGATCGTGAACGCGAACCCGCGGCTCTACCAGTACCTCGAGCGCCATGCCGAGTCGCTGCTCGCCACGCTCCCGGGAGAGGATCGTCTGGCCGACCGCTTGCGGAAGAAGCTCACGGAGATGCTCCGACGCGGAGCGCCCTCGCAGGGCGACGTCGCGCGTCAGTTCGGGATGAGCGAGCGTACCCTCCAGCGACGCCTCAAGGAGGAAGGCGTGGTCTTCCAGGATCTGCTCGACGAGACGCGCCGCCAGCTCGCGGAGCTCTACCTCCGCGAGCGACGGCTCGCCGTCTACGAGGTGGCGTTGCTCCTCGGGTACTCCGAGCCGAGCGCGTTCTTCCGCGCGTTCCGCCGCTGGACGGGGCAGACTCCCGTGCAGTACCGAGCCGCCCTCGCCTGATGCTCGCGCGACGCGAGCACGTCGGCGCTGAAGGACGACGTCCGGCATGGCGCCCTTGGTGGCCCTCTGCCGCCAAGAAGAATCCTGGAGGTCGAGCGAGCAGTCTCGCGCGCCATCGGCGTACCCTGCCGCTCGAGGCCGACTGAGCCAGCCCCCACTCGTCGCGATCAGGCGTCGGTGAGCTGGCCGCGGAGGACGCGCCCGACGGATGCTTCGCCGCGGGGGTACGAGCCGATGATCGATCGTACGCGGGCGCGAAGCTCCGCGCCGACCCCGAGCCGATCCGCGGCCTCTTTGGCGGGTCCGAATGCGGCCCAGACATCGGCGCTCGTCAGCTCGTAACCATACCCTTGCGCGATCCACTCGAGCGCGGCGACGCTCGCACGCGCGAAGAAGCCCTGACCGCGCGCGGAGAGGCAGGCGGGGCACCCGGCCAACGACTCCGGGTGCCCCTCACTCAATCACCGAGGGTCACTTGGAGGGCGCAGCGTTCCCGCGTCCGCCGCCCGACGGGTTGCCGTTCATGCTCGGTCAGTTGCCGCCCTGGCCCTGGCCGCCCTTCGGGCCGCCACCGCCGCCCTTGGGGCCGCCACCGCCGCCCTTCGGAGCGCCGCCACCACCCTTGCCGCCACTGCTGCTTCCCTTGGCCATGATCGACCATCCTTTCCGGTTCCTCGGGACGAGACGGGACCACTGCGATCCCGTCCGCCCGAGTGGTGCTGGCTCCTCGCCCGCGCTCGCGCCCCGACGCTCGCGGAGGCGGCGGAACTGCATGCGGATGCCGAGCGGCACGGCGGCCCCAAGGTGATTGCACACGACGATGAACGTGTCGCCGTCGTCGAACCTCCACTTTTCATGGGAGCCGTTCGCTCGGATGCGACTCGCTCCGAGGGCGCGAAGCTCGTCGCGGAGCTCTCGCCAGCGCGATCGTCGGAAATGACGTTGCGGCGCCGTCGATGACGGGAAAGGCGCTTCGAGAGGCGCCCGATCCACCCCCGGCCGTGCTGGAACAGACCGCCCGGGCGGCAGCAGAGTTCGCTAAGGTCAAGGCCGCCGAGACCCGCACCGCGCTCCCAGCCGGCGTCCTGCCGTCGCTGCCAACGCCATCCCCCGCAGAAGGCGAGACCCGGCAGCGCGATGGAGCAGGCTCGCCCGTACGTCATGGTCGCGGGCGGCTTCGTGTCGGGCGTCGTGACCGGAAAGCTCGGACCGGCCGGCGCCATCGCCCAGCGCCTGGCCGACGCCGCCGTCGATCGCTAAGGAACGGCGCAGGACAAGTTCAACTTCGGTTACGGCCAGCTGGGTGCCGCAGTCGTCGTGGGTGTCCAGGGCGCCACGATGATGGGCGAAGGCGGCGCCGCGGAAACGGCCACTCTCGGTGCCGCAACACCGATCGCGGTCCCTGTTGCCGTCGCCGGCGCGGTGCAGGTCGCGGTAGCCGCCTCTCACGTCGACGGCGCCATCGGCCTGATGTCGAAGGGCGCTTCCGGCACGTCACGCTCGACCGCGTCGACCGCAGTGACGCCAACGCCAACGGGCTTCAAACCCGGCGAGCTCGAGAACCATTTCGCCAAGCACGCGGGAGAGTGGCCACCGGGTCTGACCAAGGAGCAGTACCTCCGGGGAGGTCGTGAGCTCCTCGCGCAGTCCCCTGGCGGTGACATTCTCGGGCACACGCGCCCGAACGGCGACGTGCTGCGGTACAACAACGCAACGAACGAGTTCGCTGTCATGGCACAAGACGGCACCATCCGAACCTTCTTTCGCCCGAGCGGCGGTATCAACTACTGGAACGCGCAGGTGACGCCATGAATCACGAGCGATTCGCATGTCCGTGCTGTGGAGCCCTGACCCTTGCGGAGGCGCCGCCGGGCACCTTCGCGGTCTGTCCGGTCTGCTACTGGGAGGACGACGACGTGCAGTTTCGCGATCCGTCCCTCACCGGCGGCGCGAACCCCGTGAGCCTGAACGTCGCCCGAGCCAACTACGCGCAGTTCGGCGCGATCGCCGAAAAGTTCCGGAACGTCGTGCGACGCCCCACGGCCGACGAGATCGCGCGCGGCTGACGAGTGCCGATCATCAGCGCTTGGTGAGTCGCCCCATCAGCGCTGACGAAGTGGTCGGGGAGGCGGGGATCGGGGCAGCCCCTCATGACCGGCGGCGTTTCATGCGTGATCCGTACGGTTCCGAGAGGTTGCCCCGAGACCGCGTAACGCGGCGCAACGCGAGGTGACGGCGGGTGACGAGGAGCTGGGCAACTGGGAGGCAACGATGCGTGCACTGTACACGGCGCCAAAACTCCCCTCGTGCCCACTCGTGGTCAGAGACGGTTCGACCGGAGGCACGCTGACCGCCTGAGGGAAGATCGCCACGCACATCGTGCGCGACATGCGGATCGCCGATCGGCGCCTGAGCAGTCCAGCCTTTGCTCGCCTGCCACTCCGCGTGCGCGCGATGGCTGTTCGGCATGTGCTCGGTGATTGTCGTGAAGCCGCCTCGAGCGTTGAAGCGTCCGCGAACTTTCGCACGACCGCGCCGAGCAGCGCCTCGTCGAACCCAAGCCGACTTCGCCACGCGAACGGCACCGTGAGCACCCACGGCGCAGAGGCACCTTCGGCATCACGTAGTCGGTGAGATTCGCCGCCGTCGCGCTCATCTTCCGACCCAGGCACGACGGGCAGAATCCGCGGCCCTTGCAGGCGAACGCGACGAGCCGCGTCTCCGCGCACGCGTCGCATCGCAGCCGCGCGACCCCCCGGCAGAGAAGGCCGCAGTCGGATTTTCGCGACCGAAGGGCAGCACTCCCATCGCTGCCCGCGTGTCACGCCGCTCGCAGTTCGCCACTTTGTCGAGGTGGAAAGGACCGGCGCGCCGCGCTCGCGCCTTGTTCTACTCTACGCGGCGACGCGCTCGCCGACGCTTGGATCACGCGGCCACGCTCTCGAAGACGAGGGGTTCTCCGCGCCGCCGGCTCCGAGCACGGTGCCGACGAGCGCGACCAACGCGCCGCTCCCGAGAAGGACGAATCCGAGCGCGTGCACGCCCGCCATGGTTCATCCGGTGGGCCCGGACCGCAACGTGCGCGCCCGCCGCTCGGCTCGGATCACTGCTTGGTGAACGTGTCGACGTGCTTCGCGCCGTAGTTGTAGAGCTCGAACTTCGGCGCGTTGTAGGTGAAGTCGAACGTCGCGCTGGCCGTCACTGGGCAGGTGAAGTTCATCGTGATCTTGTTGCCCGCGATGGAGTAGGTGCCGCCGCGCGCGCCCACGTTCCCGTCCTCCGAGCCCGCGAGCGTGAAGGTCTTGGCAGTCGCGTCGAACCTGATCACGCCCTTTCGCTTCGGGGTCGCGCCCGAGGCTTTCTCGTAGTTCTTCAATTCGATCTGCAGGTAGGTCCCGCTCTCGAGCGTTCCGCCGGTCGCTGTTCCCATCGCCGGCATCGTCGCGGCGGTGTACGTGTCGGTGAACTCGGGGGCAGCGGCCGGGATGGTGGGATCGCACGGAGCCGCGGCGTCCGTTCCGCCCTCCGTTCCGCCCTCCGTCCCGCCGTCGTCGGGCGCCCCGCTGGTCCCGCTCGATCCGCTCGCACCGCTTGAGCTGCTTGCACCGCTTGAGCTGCTTGCACCGCTCGCACCGCTGGCACCGCTCGATCCGCTCGCGCCGCCGCTGGACGAAGACGAATCGTCGCTGCAGCCAGCGAAGACGATCGCGGCCACGCCCACTGCACACGTCGCCAGGTACAGCCGACACCAATTCTTCATTCACCACCTCCCTGTGTGGCAACCTACCTCACGCGGGCTCGGCTTGGCGAACGCGATCGCCTCATGGCCGGATGGCGAGCGTCCCCGGCATGATGGACGACACGACCAGGCAATGGCTTGGCTCCGCGAAGCTCGTGAGTGTCGTGGAGACTCTTCGCGGGGCGCCGCCGCGGTGACACGCGTACCGACTCGCCGCGGGTGAGCCTGATCAGCGCTGATGAGTCCACCCCATCAACGCCGATACGTGGTCGGGGAGGCGGTCATCGGGGTCGCCCCTCACAACCGGCGGCGTTTCATGCGTGATCCGCCAAGTTCCGTGGGGTTGCTCCGAGACCGTGCAACACGGCGCAACGCGAGGCGACGGCGGGTGACGTGGAGCTGGGCAACCGGTAGGCAACGGCGCAGAGCCGTCAGATTCGCTCGACGGGCAACGCACCATCCAGGCGCCTGATGTCGTCGACGTCACTCGTCACGACGACGGCACGCTCGCGCCGCGCTACCAGAACGACGGATGCGTCGATCACGTCCGAGGTGCGCGTGCGAGCGCACAGGACCCCGGCCGCCTCGGCGAGGACCTGATCCAACGCCGGGACGACCGTGGTCGGTCCCTTCATGAGAGCTCGGAGCGGTACCTGACGCGCGGCGCCTCGCCAGACTTGGCCCAGAACACCCGCCGGGATCACTAGCCGGACTCCAGCCCGCAGCGCCTCTCGAACAAGCGCGCGTGCTCGTCCGTCGCCACGCTCGAACGCGATGAGCGCCCCTGCATCTAGGACGACCGCTTGAGGACGCGCTTTGCCCATGCTGTGTCCGCTTTCGAGGGCTTGCCGTGCTCGGCGTCCATCGCATCGAGTATCCTCGTGAGCTCGTCACGACGAAGCTTCTCGTCCACGGCCTCCGCCACGAAGGAGCTCAGCGACTTTGCTCGCCCAGCGGCGACCTCCTCTTTCGCGAGGTGCAACACCTCCGCCGGCATGCTCAGGGCGACCTTCTCCGAACTCATACTTTTGTCCTACCACCCACGCTCGCGAGCGGCAACGGAGGCCCGTACGCCGTGGCGAGGCACCGGCACGTAGTCGAGTGGACGTCGACGTCCAGAGCTGGGCAACTGGGAGGCAACGAGATTTGACCACGTCGCGATCCGCGCGCAATCGTGGAGGTTCTGGCGGTAGTGGTCGGGGAGGCGGGATTTGAACCCGCGACGACAAGCACCCAAAGCTTGTGCACTACCGGACTGTGCGACTCCCCGGAGGAACAGCGGTGGTTTAGCACGAACGGCCGCGCGCGCGCATAGCCCCGCCTCCCCACGCACCACGGATCGTCCGCGGCCCTCGGCCCGGTGCGCGTTCCGACCTCATTTTTCAGGGATCGCAGCGATGCGCCACGCACGCGCGCACATGGCCCGACCTCTGCAGTTCGCTTGGTCGGACACGCCATGTTCCGCCCTTCTCTCCTCTTCTTCTCCTTCCTCTCTGCCCTCTCGATCGCCGCCCTCGGCCTCTCCGCCGCGGCCTGCTCCTCCCCTCCCGCAGACGACGCGGACGACGCGTCCGCCGCCGAGGCCACGGGCTCGTCGCGCGCCCCCCTCCGCGTCGAGGTGATGCTCTCGGGCAAGGCGGTCACCCTCCTCCGCACGAAGCGCGTCGGCGCCCTCCGTCCGATCGCGCCCTCGCCGCCCGACGATCGCGCGACGCTGCGCTGGTCGTTCGAGGCCGCGGACGGATCGGTCCTCGCGAGCGGCAGCGCCGACGATCCGCGCGCGATGCACGCCGAGTTCGACGAGAAGGGCGCGCCCGATCGTCGCGCCGCGAAGGGCGGCGTCGGGACGCTCGCGGTCGAGCTGCCGAACGTCGCCGGCACGCTCGTCGTCACCACGGCGGACGGCAAGCGCATCGGGACCGCGCGCATCACGCCGGTGACCGAGGAGGGCGACAGCGAGATCGTCGATCTCTCGGCCGACGTGAAGGGCGACGCCGTCGCCGTCGTCGACCACGGCGATCCCGATCGCCACGCCAACATCCTCATCCTGCCCGAGGGCTACCAGGAGTCCGAGCTCGCGCAGTTCCACACGGACGCGCGCGCCGTGGCCGAGTCGCTGCGCGCCGTGCCCGCGTACGGAAAGCACTGGGACGGCTTCAACATCTACTACCAGGACGTGAAGAGCGCCGAGAGCGGCATCACCGATCCGCGCGGCGCGAAGAAGACGACGGCGTTCGACGTGGCGTTCGGCGACGACAGCGCCTCGCCCCGGCGCTGCATCATGATCGCCGAGAGCGTGAAGGCGCAGAACTACCGCAGCATGCGCGCGCTCGCGGACAAGGTGAAGGCGGACGTCGTCGTGCTGCTCGCGAACACGACCGAGTACGCGGGGTGCGCGAACAACGAGGGGCGCTTCATCACCATCTCGCGCGATCCACGCGCGTCGCGGGTGCTGGCGCACGAGATGGGGCATGCGCTCTTCCGTCTCGCGGACGAGTACTCGGGAGGCGGCGTCGCATGCGAGCCGTCGCGATGGCGGCGGGACAGCGCGAACGTCTCGAGCGATCTGTCGGCGCTGCCGTGGAGCGACATGCTCACCACGCGGACGATCCCCACCCCGCTCGGATCGGGCGGCGGCGTGACCGGCGCGTTCGAAGGCGGCGGGTACTGCGACGCGGGCGTCTATCGTCCGCACGAGTCGTGCATGATGCGCGACCTCGACGCCGATCTCTGCCCGGTGTGCCTGCGCGCGATCGATCGCTTCTTCGACGCGATGAGCAGCGGAGGCGATCCGGCGGGGCGCTCGAAGGTGCCGGGCACGAAGGTGACGATCACCAACGCCACCGGCGGGCCGGTCTTCGTCGCGTGCACGGGCATCGAGGGGCCGGGCTGCTCGGGCTGGGTCTACCTGAACACGGACCAGACGCAGACGATCGAGACGATCGGCGGCGAGCTGTATCTCGACACGTCGACCGTCACGGGCGCGCCCATCCGCTGGCGCACGCTGCGCCTGACGGCGGCGTCCTCGAGCGTGACGCTGGTGGCCAACGCGGACAACCCGCTCGGCGCGCCGGCGGGATCGGGGCCGAGCTGGTCGTGCGAGAAGTCGAGCTACAGGGGAACGCAGCTCTGGACGTGCAGCGGCACGAGCCTGTTCCGCTGCGAGAACGGCGCGCCGGTCGAGCACGCGTGCCCGAACGGATGCCGCTCGAACCCGGTGGGGACCGACGACGCCTGCGAGTGACCCATGTCGTCCGCCGCCCGACCCTGGCCCCGCCTTGTCGGCGGCCGAAGACGCGCGATACTGAGGATGATGCGCCCCCTCTTCGCGAAGGCCGCTCTCGCCGCGGGAGCGGCCATGATGCTCGTTGCGTGCGGGCTCTCGGTCAGCGGCCAGCTCGCGGGCGAGGGCGACGCGCCGCCGGGTACGCAGTCCGCGACCGATGCGTCCGGCCTGCCGGGCGATCCGACGAGGGACGCCGCGGGCGGCGACGCAGTTGCCGACTCCGGGCCGCCTCCGCCGCCTTGCCTCTCGGACGCGTGCGCCGCCGGGATGCCGCCGGCCGGCTTCGCGCCGATCCTCCTCGGCACGACGGCCGACGCGTGCCCTTCCGGGTTCACGACCGCGGACCTCCTCGAGTCCCCCGTCGCCGCCGCGGACGCGTGCGCGTGCGGGACGTGCGTGATGACCGGGACGAATTGCGGGGCCGGCGACCTGCCCACCGCCTATGACCAGGGCGGCGGCGCGTGCGGATCGACCGGCGCGACGCTGAGCACGAACAACGGCGCCTGCAGCAACAGCAATGGCACGTTCGGCCAGAACACGCGCATCGACGCGCCGGCGGCGGTGCCCGGGACCTGCACGGCGCCCTCGACGGGCGTGAAGGCGAAGGTCAGCTCGACGCCGCATCGGGTGTGCGAGCTCGCGCCGGGCAGCTGCGCCGATCGCCTGTGCACGCCGCCGGGATCGCTCCGTGCGTGCATGATGCACGAAGGCGACGTCGCGTGCCCGGCCGAGGCGACGGAGAAGCATCTCGTCGGGCCCGACTTCACGATCGCGTGCGGGGCTTGCAGCTGCACGACGAGCGCGACGTGCGGCGGGAAGACGGAGTTCTGGTCCGCGAACGGCTGCGGGGGCGCGCCGTCGAAGACGTTCACCGCGGGCGTCTGCGCGAGCGCCGGCGGGGCCTCGTACTCCTCGTACAAGTGGACCGGCATGGTGGCGACGCAGACCTGCACCGACCTGACTCCGCCGGCGGCGACGGTCTCGCTCACGCAGACGAAGACGATCTGCTGCCCCTGAGCACGAGCCTGAGCACGAGCCCGAGCACGAGCCTGATTACGAGCGCGTCACGCGCTTCCGAGGACGGCGTTCGTGCACTACCGTTCGGTACGAGCCAGGATGAAGACCTCTGCATCGCTCTCGCTCGTGTCGATCGGCCTCCTCGCGTTCGCCTGTGGATCGGGTGGGGCCGGCACGGTCGGAAGCAGCAGCGGCGGCACGGGCAGCGCGGGGGACACGGCGAGCGTCTGCACCTCGATGTGCGACTGGAAGACGAAGTGCAGCAAGGCGCAGGCGAGCTGCGTACAGGACTGCAACAAGGACGTCGCGCAGTACCAGGGCAAGTGGAGCGCGAGCTACACGGGGAGCCTGACATCGTGCTTCTCGTCGCTCGCGTGCGACAAGAAGGAGGACGACTGCATCACCAACTTCGGTGCGGCCGACCCCGCGTATCCGGACATCCCGGTGGTGAAGGCCTGCCTCTCGAAATACGAGGAGTGCAGCGTGCCCGCGGCGGGGCCCGACGGCGGGACGGTGACCGGCGCCGCGTTCTCGGACGACTACTGCCAGAGCATCGCGGCGCTCACCGACGCGGCGCGCTCCGAGGCCGACGCCTGCGTGACGAAGGCCTGCGCCGAGATCGCGGGCTGCCTGAAGGCGGCCGGCGCGTTCAACTTCTGATCGGGCGCCCCGATCAGGAGCGGGACGCGCGGAGCTTGCCGAGCGCTTCCGGCAGGCCCGCGGGCATCGCGCGCAGCTTGATGTAGAGGTGATCGCGGTCGGTCTCGATCGCGCGGATGCCGAGCACCGGCGAGACGAGGCCGAGGATCTTCTTCACGCGCGGATCGCTGGCGAGCTTCGGCACCTTGAGGAGATCGACGACGATGCGATCGCCGTCGGCCTCGACCACCGCGGGCGGCTTCTTCGGGATGAACTTCACCAGGTTGCCGGGCTTGGAGAGATCGAGCGCGCCCGACTTGATGAGGGTGGCGACGGGCGACTCGCTCTCGCCGACGACCGCGAGCTTCACGTCGCGGAGGCGGACGCCGATGCGGACGCTCTCCTCGGTGATGGTGACCTCGTCGATCTTGATCGCGGCGGAGGCGCGCACCGCGGTGCCCATCGCGTCGACGACCGCGCTGAATCGGAGGGCCGGCGGGGAGCTCGAGATCTCGACGTCCTTCGGGGCCTTCGCGCCCTGGATCTGCCCGGCGAACCAGCGGAGGCTCGCGAGGGGGATGCCGAAGCGAAGGCCGGTCGCGTTGACGGCGGCGCGGACGACCTCGTCCGGGTTCTTCCTCACGTAGCCGACGGCGGCCTTGATCATCGCGCGGGGTTTGAACATGTGGGGGGACTGCGAGCGTACTACGTGGCGGCGCGGCTCGGGGGCGATCCGTGGATCGGAATCGACCGTTGCGGCCGACGGAGCGGCTCGTCATGGTTCGGGGATGAGGCGCGCGCTCGTCCCCGCCGCGATCTGGGCCGCGATCGTGGTCATCGGCGCGTGCTCCTCGGAGATGACGCAGCGCGACGAGGTCATGCCGGAGAACCGCGGCGCGCCGGGGGCGGAGGCGGGTGACGGCGGGGCGGTGGCGTCCGACGCGGGAGCGAAGCCCGCGCTCGAGTGGCCGAACGCGGAGAGCAAGGCGACGAGCGACGCATGGCTCGCCCTGCACCACGACGCGCTCACGAAGATGCGGCCGCGCGTCTTCGCGATCAACCTCGACGACGATCCGAAGACGCGATCGAACGTTCGCGAAGGGCGACGTGCACGAGGTGTGGCTGCACATGAACGGCGATCCGGACGAGTACACCTGTCCGGACGGCTCGAAGGGCGGACGGTGCGCGTCCCGTTCATCAACTCGACGCGCGGCCCGGGGTGCGCGCTGCACAGCGCGGGGCACGGCTACGAGTGGATGGCGCGGAGCCGCGCGGTGCCCGAGCTCGAGCTGCGCTTCTCGGCCTTCGCGAACTTCGACCTGGAGGCGAAGCACGCGACCCCGTTCGCGGACTGGTACGCCTGCGACGCCCCCGACTGCATCACCTTCACCGGTCCGAACGCCCTGACGTGGAAGGTGGGCTCGCAGACGGGGACCATCGCGAAGTACGACCAGGCCTGCGGGAACGTGCACTTTGCACCGAATGCGCGCGCGCACTATGACGAGCGCGCTACGAGAAGCTCGCGCCGGACTGCGGCGCCGCCTGGCAGATCTACTGGCGACAGAGCTTCCCCGGCCTCGACAACCAGGCCACCGACGCGAAGGGCAAGCCGATGCGCAACTGGTGGCCGTACCTCTTCTACTGATCCCGCAGGGTCGCTGGCTCCGCGGGCGACAGGAGGCCGCACGGGCGACCAGCGTCGGCGCGTCGCAAAGCATTTTCACATGTAACTAACTTGTGAAAGTGCCCGCGGAAGCTGCATCGCCCGGCCCGCCTCGTCACTTCGAGTAGAGCTGCGCCGCGGCGAGGCCCGCGCCCTTCGTCGCCCGCACGATGAACCTGGCGGGCGCCGCGATCGGGCTCATCGGGCGGAGGCAGTTGTTCTTTCCGCCCATCGACACCATGGCGCCGGTCTGCGTGCTCTTGCCGATGCTCGGCGACAGCCCGGGGATGGGCGTCGTGTACTGCATCTCGAGATCGAGCTGCGTGATCCCCACGCCCGCGGCGACGAGCGTGTAGCACTTGCCCGGCTGGAACGTGAACGTGCCCTCGAGCGTCTGCCCCTCCTGGAAGTTGCCGGCGACGGCGGGGCCGTCCTTCGTCATGCCCGGGGCCTCGGTCGCGGCGAAGGCGCCGAGCGCCGTGGTCGCGGCCGCGGCGAGGTTCGGATCGAGCGGCTGCGCGGTGCCCCCTCCGGAGGTCGGGGTCGGCGGCGGGAACGTGGGGAAGGGAGGCGTCGTGGTCGCCGGAGGAGGCGGCGTCGTGGTGGCCGGCGGCGGAGGCGCCGTCGCGGTCGTGGTCATGGTCGGCGCGGGGCCGACGTTCGGCGGCGGGCTCGTCGACTCCGATCTGCAGCAGCGGCATGGGCGCGAAGAGGCCGGCGAGCATCTGCCGGAACTGCCAGCCATTGGCGGCCCCGCCGGTGATGACGACCGCGTCCACTGCGGCACGGGCCTCTCGCCCGCCCCACGCAAC
>WBZO01004643.1_pt1 | contig 14261 bp, 12 predicted proteins | sample 5204261 | NCBI WGS metagenome assembly WBZO01 (sample SAMN12412400, study PRJNA552823) | activated sludge metagenome | isolation source: activated sludge from anammox sidestream of wastewater treatment plant... | place: USA: North Carolina | collected 2017-09
GCACTTAAGCCCTCCTCCTGCTGCTGCACTGCCATTTCGCGCAGGATTCTTACGCGTTTTTCAATACTGGGATGCGAGGCTTTTGCTTCTGCCAGTGTTTTTTCAAGGTTGCTTGGTGGTGCATCCGGAGCAGGCGGTTCCGGAATAATATTGCTATCACGTGCATTGATATCCGTAGGCAGAATCTGCTTTTGTCTCGCCTGCTGTGCATATTCGCTTATTTTCAGGAGCGCACTGGCCAGCGCTTCAGGATCACGCAGCTTTTCAGCCGCTTTCTTGTCTGCATCCAATTCCAGCTTGCGCTGGATGGCTGCACTGGGAAAACCAAGCACCCAGGCCACCGCCGAACCCACGATTCCGAACGCGGTTGCTACCGCCCAGGGCGATCGCTCAACTGCCGTTGCAAGCTTAAGGCTACCTTTCTGCCAGATTGAATCTTCCTTGAGTTTTGGTGAAACGGTATCGCGGAAAAAGCCACCTATGGAATTTTTAAATTTTGATGTGAAAAAACTCGTCGCGACAACGCTAATGGCCGTAAATGCAAGCGCGAAAGCTGTCAAAAAATCACGCTGTGTCTGGTGTCCAATTTCATGTCCGATCACCCCTTTGACACGTCTGGAATTCTCATGGCTAAGCACTGCACGCAATTCCTGATCATTCAATGCCTCCAGAAGGGAGGTGGAAATAATCATGGTGTTAGACATACGTAAATACGCCGCATTGGGGTATTTCTGCTCGTAAACGATGACACGTGAAGGCTTGCTGATGCCAAACGCCTTATTCACTTCCTGAGTCATTTCGAGCAATGATTTATCATAGCGATCATTGGCCATCCGGTAGCCGGTCGCCCCCATTTGGCGCAACACGGCCTTCTCCCATTTATTCACCTTTTCGGGATCAGGCGAAGAAACGGCATTCTGCACTGCACTGGCAAAATCGTAGAAAAACTGGGCGACCATGGAAAGACTTTACCAGCTCTGTGTTACGATACGATGACAGAGCCCTATAAAAAGAATATAAAAATGCCTTATTTCACTTTGCTTTAAACCCCTAAATTTGCTTAAACTCACCGCCTTATGAGCATCATTGTCCGTTTCGCCCCCAGCCCCACCGGCTATCTCCATGTTGGCAACCTGCGCACCGCGCTGATTAACTGGCTTTTCGTCCGCCATGCGGGGGGTAAATTCATTCTGCGTTTTGATGATACGGATACTGAGCGGTCGCGCCCGGAATTCGAAGCCGCGATTATGGAAGACTTGCGTTGGCTGGGCCTCGAATGGGATGAGATGTTCCGTCAGCAGGATCGTTTCGATGCCTATGAAAAAGCAAAACAGAAACTCATTGCGAACGGCAGACTCTATCCTTGCTATGATACCGCTGAAGAACTTGAAGTTAAACGCAAAATGCTTGCTTCCCGCGGCAAGCCGCCAGTTTATGATCGCGCCGCACTCAAGCTTACCAACGACCAGAAAAAAGCATATGAAGCCGAAGGGCGCAAACCGCATTACCGCTTCCTGCTGGAGGACAAAACTATCGAATGGAATGACTTAATTCGCGGCCATCAAAGCATGAACCCCGCGCATATTTCCGATCCGGTGCTGGTACGGGCTGACGGCGTTCCCCTTTACACCCTTTCCTCTACTGTGGATGATGGTGAGACAAACATTACCCACATTTTGCGCGGCGAGGATCACGTCAGCAATACGGCCGTGCAAATTCAGATTTTCGAGGCATTAGGCTACACCCCGCCGCAGTTCTCGCATAATGCCCTGCTGCAAATGGCTGACGGCAAACTTTCGAAGCGTAAAGGCGGCGGTGATATTCGCGGGTTACGGGAAACAGGCTATGAACCTATGGCCGTTAACAGCCTGCTTGCGCGTCTTGGTACTTCAGACCCCATTGAGATTTTTAATTCAATGGACAACTTGGTCGCACAATTTGACATCAGTAAATTTGGCAGGGCGGCTGCTAATTATGACGAAACAGAACTGCTGCGACTGAACGAAAAACTACTAAGCCAGCGCTCCTTTAACGAAGTGCAGTCCAGGCTCGCCGCCTTGGGACTAACTCAGGCAACAGAAGCTTTCTGGTTAGGCATCCGCGGTAATATCAGCTTATTGAGCGATGCAAAAACGTGGTGGGAGATACTGCATCAGCCTATCACACCAAGCTCTGAAGATATTGATTTTACTGCAAGAGCCGCCGAACTTCTTCCTTCAGGCATCTGGAATGAACAGAGTTATAAAGAGTGGGTGGAACAAGTGAAAAATGTTACTGGCCGTAAGGGTAAAGAGCTTTTCATGCCGCTGCGACGCGCTCTAACAGGTCGTGAGGACGGCCCTGATCTTAAGGCGGTATTCAGTCTGATTGAACCCCAGAAGGCTCATCAGCGCCTGCAGGGTAAAGCCGCCTAGCCCTAATTGAGAATAATTCGCAATTACAGGCTTTTATTGTATTTTTATAAGGTTTTGCCTATGATGCCGCTCGCTTTAACCCTAACTAAGTGAGACAAAAATGGCATTCACCCTCCCCCCTCTTCCTTATGATAAGTCCGCGCTGGAGCCGCATATTTCAGCACAGACGCTTGAGTTTCACCATGGCAAGCACCATCAGGCTTATGTTAACAAACTGAATGAATTGGTCGCAGGCACCGATCTGGAAAAAGCAGATCTTGAAACAGTGATTATGAAATCCTGGCAGGATAAAACCAAGACCGCCATTTTTAATAATGCTGCGCAGGTCTGGAACCATACTTTTTACTGGCACTGCATGAAACCCCAGGGCGGCGGCAAACCCAACGGCGCACTGGCAAAGCAAATTGAAACTGATTTCGGCAGCTTCGATAATTTTGCCACCACTTTCCGCAATGCCGGTGCGAACCGCTTCGGCTCTGGCTGGGCATGGCTGGTGCTAGGCAAAGATGGCAAACTGAAAATCACTCATACGCCTAACGCCGAACTGCCTATGACTGAGGGCGAAACCGCGCTGCTGACCATGGACGTCTGGGAGCATGCCTATTACCTAGATTACCAGAACCGCCGCCCGGATTATATGAGCGTTTTCCTGGACAAACTTGTGAACTGGGAATTTGTCGCGCAGAACCTGGAAACTGCACGGCAGCAGAAAGCGGCTTAGCACCTTGAACGCCACAGAAACTAAAGATCGTATTCTTACCGCCGCCCTGGCGCATATTCCTTTTGATGGCTGGTCCATGGAAGTATTGCGGCAGGGGGCGGCAGATGCGGGATTTGATGCGGATATAGCCGATGTATATTTCCCTCGCGGAAGTATAGACGCTATTGCCTGGCATAGCACCCAAGCTGATCAGGCAATGGTTGATGCGCTTTCGCGGCTACCTCTGACAGAGATGCGTGTTCCGCAAAAAGTCAAGGCAGCGCTCCTGTTTCGCCTGCGGGCACAGTTACCAAACAGAGAAGCGGTTCGTAAGGCCCTGGCAGTACTTTCCTTTCCTATTCATGGAATTGAATCATTGAAGCTGCTTTATGCCACTGTCGATGCAGTCTGGAGCGGCATTGGTGATGCCTCCCATGATTTCAACTGGTACACCAAACGTATGACGCTTGCGGGCGTTTACTCCGCTACATTACTGTTCTGGCTGAATGACGAATCGGAAAACCTCACCGATACCGAAGCCTTTCTTGATCGGCGCCTGCAGAACGTCTACCAGATCGGTCAGGCCAAAAAGCGCTGCACAGAGTTTTTTAAAATCTTCATTCCCGCTAAAGCCGGAATTTAAAGGAATTTCCAGGTTACCTTTACTACATATGCAGTGCGCGGCCGTAAGCGTCGAGCACTGATTCGTGCATCATCTCACTAAGTGTGGGATGCGGGAATACGGTATGCATTAAATCCGCTTCGGTCGCTTCCATCTGGCGTGCCAATACGTATCCTTGAATCATTTCCGTTACTTCTGCTCCCACCATATGCGCGCCTAACAGCTCGCCGGTTTTAGCATCAAACACGGTTTTAACGAAGCCTTCCGGTTCACCCAGCGCAATCGCCTTGCCATTACCGATGAATGGGAAGCGGCCGACTTTAACCTCATAACCCGCTTCTTTCGCGGCTTTTTCGGTGAATCCGACGCTAGCAACCTGCGGGCGGCAATAGGTGCATCCCGGAATATTATCTTTGCGCATGGCATGCGGATGTTTGCCGAAGATTTTCTCGACGCAGATAACACCTTCATGACTCGCTTTATGCGCAAGCCATGGCGCACCCGCTACGTCGCCAATCGCATAGACGCCGGGCTCATCTGTAGCACCGAAAGCATCGGTTTTAATCTGGTTGCGCTCGACTTTTACCCGTGTGCCTTCAAGGCCTAAATTTTCGGTATTGCCCACAATACCCACGGCCATGATAACCGTGTCAAAATCGGCTTTCTCTTCTTTGCCATCTTTGTTCTTAATGGTGGCGGTTACTTTGCCTTTCGCCTTATCGAGCTTGGTTACCTGTACGCCAGTGCGCACTTTCATGCCCTGCGCCTCAAATTGCTTCTGCACAAATTTAGAGACCTCTTCATCCTCCACCGGCAGAATGCGATCCATAAGTTCGCATAGCGTTACTTCCGCACCCATATTAAGGTAGAAGCTTGCAAATTCAGAACCGATTGCACCGGAGCCAACAACCAGCAGTTTCTTTGGCATACGTTTTGGCAGAAGCGCTTCTTTATAAGTCCAGACCGCGTCGCCGTCCGGCTCAAAGCCTGGCAGCACCCGCGCCCGCGCACCGGTAGCGAGAATGATGTGATCGCCCTTCAGTTCATTGGTTTTCTTATCTTTTTTATCGTAAAGTGCAACGGTGCCCTTCCCCGCCAGACGGCCGGTCGCATCATGCACGGTAACTTTATGCTTCTTCATCAGCATACCGATGCCTTTGGTCAACTGGGCGGAAACTTCGCGTGAACGCTTCACGATCTTATCAAAATCGAAACCAACACCCTTAGCCGACAGGCCATAAGCCTCCAGATTATGCAACAGATGGTTGATCTCGCTGGAGCGCAGCAATGCCTTGGTAGGAATGCAACCCCAGTTGAGGCAAATCCCGCCCATATGCTCGCGCTCTACCACGGCCACTTTTTTGCCCAGTTGCGCCGCGCGAATTGCTGCTACGTAGCCGCCTGGTCCGCCGCCGATGATGATGATGTCGTATTTCTCAGTCATGATTTTCCCTTGATTAAGCTACGAGAAGCACAGGATTCTCGATATATTTCTTGAATAATTGCAGCCATTCCGCACCCAGCGCGCCGTCCACGGCCCGATGATCGACGGAAAGGGTTACAGTCATCACATTGATTTCCTTCGGCGCGCCCTCACGCAGTACCAGCTTCTTCTCGCCAGCGCCGACCGCAAGGATACAGGCTTGCGGCGGGTTGATAATAGCGGAAAAGGTCTTGATACCATACATGCCGAGATTAGAGATCGAGAAGCCGCCGCCCTGATATTCCTCCGGCTGAAGTTTGCCTGCGCGCGCACGCGCGGCCAGTGCTTTCATTTCCGTAGAAATCTGCGCCAGTGTTTTCTGATCGGCATTTTTAACAATAGGCGTAATCAGGCCGCCATCGGTTGCCACAGCAACGGACACATCGACGTTAGTATAATTTACAATCGCATCATCATACCAGCTCGCATTAGCCGCAGGCTTGTCACGCAGGGCCAGGGCAGACGCCTTAATCACCATGTCGTTCACCGAAACCTTGTAATGCGGCTTTTTTGCCTCATCCAGCGGCGCTGCATTATTCAGCTGCTCGCGGACATCCATCAGCTTGTCGATTTCACATTCTACTGAAAGATAAAAATGAGGAATCGTCTGTTTTGCTTCCAGCAGGCGCTTTGCAATAGTCTTACGCATACTGTTATTCTGATTCTTACGGAAGGGTGCAGTCTCGCGCTTCACGAAACCAGAGGCGCCACCGAATTTAAGAAAATCCTCCACATCTTCACGCACAATGCGGCCATGTGGTCCGGAACCTTTCACTTTAGCAAGGTTAACCCCTTGCTGCTCTGCCAGTTTACGGGCTAAAGGGCTGGCCTTTATTTCGGTACAGCATGGAGCGGATACTCCCTCCGGCAGGTCAGGCGATTTGCTAACCGGGGCTGCCATTACGACCGCGCCACTCGCGGCGGGCGCTGTGCCGCTAGCCGCTGTAGCAACAGGAGCTGCGCTTGCAGCTTCGACTTTCGCTGCTTTTGGCTCTTCTTTCGGTTTCCAGCTATCGAGCGCTTTTTTGTCTTCGCCGTCTTCCAGCAACAGCGCAATCACTTTATTCACAGGCACGCCTTCACTGCCTGCGGGCACCAGAATTTTACCAATGACTCCTTCATCAACGGCTTCTACTTCCATCGTTGCTTTATCGGTTTCGATTTCAGCAATCACAACGCCGGGCTTGATTTTATCGCCCTCTTTTTTAGTCCATTTGGCAAGCGTTCCCTCCGTCATCGTGGGAGAAAGCGCGGGCATGAGGATTTCAATTGGCATGGTCTTTCCTTATTATTGAATTTCGAATTGCACCGTTACGTTCTGGCGAATGTTCACATCGCCAGCAGGAATACTAGCTGCTTCGGGCGCACCGCCCGCCATATCGGCTTTAGCCATCATCATAGGCATAGGGCGTGGCATGTAACCACCGCCATCAGCATTCACGCTTATCACGGGGCCAAGCGTCGCACCCAGCGCGCCAAGCAGCTTCTGCGCCTTCATTTTTGCATCTTTTACCGCTTCCACGCTTACTTCCATTTCAGCATCAGCGCTGCGTTTCAGGCCATAACTGACCTGCTCTATGCGATCGATATTTTTTGCTACCAGCGCGTTAATGAAATCACCGATTTTAGTTAGATTGCTCAGTGTTACCTGCAGCCGGTGCTCGGCAGAATAACCGCGCAGCACCTGACGGCCTCCACTGCCATTCGGTTCGCTGACGTAATCAAATTGCGGATTGATGGAATCAGAGGTTGTTTTGACGTCGCTTTTAGCAATATCGAATTTAGCCGTCACCTCATGCAGCGCGCTCAGCAGCTTATCGTGGATAGCCTTGGCTTCTTTCAGCGTTTTTGCGCGGCCTTCTATTACTACCGTGACATCGACCTTATCAGGAGCAAAGCTTTTCTCAGCCTGGCCATTGACAGTGATTTGGCGAACAGGCTCCTCAGCGAGTACTGGTCCCGCTAATAAAAGCATTAATGCCAGCAATATTTGCATTATGCCGCAGCCTTCCTGCGGAAGCAGGCACGGCGTGCCGCTGCAGCGATATCCTCTACCTGGGGCAATGCCAGTTTTTCGAGATTCACGGCATAAGGCATGGGAACATCAGCACCATGAACACGTATGACGGGAGCATCCAGATCATCGAACAGCTCTTCCATGCCAAGTGCGCAGATTTCAGAACCGATACCGGCAAACGGCCAGCCTTCTTCCACTGAAACCAGGCGATGCGTTTTGCGCACAGAATCAATGATGGTCTGCTTGTCGAGCGGACGAATCGTGCGCAGGTCGATTACCTCGGCGCTGATACCCTCTTTTGCCAGAATTTCAGCCGCCTGCATCGCCATACCGACTTGCAGTGAGAAGGCAGTGATAGTGACATCCTTGCCTTGACGCAAAACGGCAGCTTTGCCGATTGGCACCAGATAGTTATCGCCTTCGGGCACTTCAAAACTCTGCCCGTACATAATTTCGTTTTCCAGGAATACTACCGGATTCGGATTCCGAATTGCAGATTTAAGCAGCCCCTTAGCAGAAGCCGCATCCCAGGGCGCAATCACGATAAGTCCAGGGCAATGCGCATACCAGCTGGCATATTCCTGGCTGTGCTGCGCCGCAACGCGGGCGGCAGCACCATTAGGGCCACGAAATACGATCGGGCATTTTACCTGACCGCCTGACATATAAAGTGTTTTAGCCGCAGAGTTAATTATCTGATCAATTGCCTGCATGCCGAAATTCCAGGTCATGAACTCAACGATCGGCTTCAACCCCGCCATCGCTGCGCCTACTGCCAAGCCCGCAAAGCCATGCTCTGTAATCGGCGTATCAATTACACGCTGAGGACCGAATTCCTGCAGCAACCCTTCGGAGATTTTATATGCCCCCTGATATTCAGCGACTTCTTCACCCATCAGGAAGACTTCGCCATCACGGCGCATTTCTTCAGCCATGGCGTCGCGAAGCGCCACTCGTACGGTTTGCTGTGCCATTATTTTTCCTCCGAATAAACGTCCGTCCAGAGTTCGCCGATATCCGGCTCGGGACTTTCCTTGGCGAATTCTTCAGTTTCGCGGACAATTTCCTTAATGTCTTTTTCTATAGGCGCGAGATCGCTCTCTTTAATAATTCCCGCGGCGAGCGCACGCTTTTTCAGACTTTCGATAGGATCACGATTTTCTTTGTAATCCTCAACCTCTTCCTTACTGCGGTATTTTGCAGGATCGGACATAGAGTGGCCACGATAGCGATAGGTTTTCATTTCCAGAATGTATGGTTCACCTTTACGAACGCGGGCAATCGCCTTACGGCCTTTTTCCATCACTTCGATCACATCCATCCCATTCACCTGCTCGCCCTGGATACCCAGCGATTCACCCCGGCGGAAAAGCTCGGTTGTCGCATGGCTGCGCTTGATGGATGTGCCCATGGCATATTCGTTATTTTCAATTACATAGAGCACCGGCAAGCCCCAGAGAGCCGCCATGTTGAAGGCTTCATAAACCTGCCCCTGATTGGAGGCGCCATCACCGAAATAGCATAGATTGATTCCGCCGTCCTTGCGATACTTATGCGCAAAAGCAAGGCCTGTACCAATCGGCACAGATGCGCCGACGATGCCGTGACCGCCCCAGAAATTGTTTTCCACCGAAAACATGTGCATGGAGCCGCCCTTCCCTTTGGAATAGCCGCCGATGCGTCCGGTGAGCTCAGCCATCACACCTTTTGGATCCATATCACAAGCCAGCATATGACCATGATCACGGTATGTTGTGATAACAGAGTCCTTGCGGGTGATGCATTCTTCAAGACCTGTCACCACCGCTTCCTGCCCTATATATAAGTGGCAGAAGCCGCCAATAAGGCCCATGCCATAGAGCTGGCCCGCTTTTTCTTCAAAGCGACGAATGAGCAGCATCTTGCGATAGAGCTTGAGAAGCGTGTTTTTATCCGGCAGGGAATTATTACCAATACTCGGATTGCGAGTGGCTTTATTTTCGGAAGTTTGTGCGGAACTGCGCGCCATGATTATCCTTCTGTTCTTCTTCAGACGGCCGCAAGATATAAACGAAGCGCTTAGGGCAGGCAAGCGCCAACTAATGGGAATTCAAAGCAATTTATGCTGCAGCGCAAAACAACTTACTGCTGCGCTGGGGGATTATAAACGACCTCGTCCTTGCCCGCATAACCCAGCACGGCACGTGCCCGCTCATCCAGCAAATCCAGATCCAGTGAGTGATCGCTCATCAACATGACTCTGCGCTCGGCCGCTTCGCGCTGCTTCTGCAGCTCGGATAATTCATGCTCCTGCATCGCCAGTCGCCGCTGCTCTTTCAGCAAGGCATATACGCCATGATTGCCATTAAGCGCATGAAAAACAAGATAAGTCATCATGCCGCCAAAGAATAGCGGACGAAACAGCATGCGCAGGTAGCTTTGCTTTTTCTGAAATGAGACCATTAAATAATCATATACCTCTTGCAGAACTTTTCCACTTCAAGTGAAGCACTCGCGCAACTGAGAACTTTTATTTTCAGCCATTGTAGGAAGGATGTCACATTCATTTAATGAATTGTGGACCGCTGATGTGTTAATACAATCCTATGAAAAAAAAGCTTCTTGTATTTATCGTAGCTTACAATGCTGAAAACCATATTGCTGCCTTGCTGGAAAGAATACCCCAGGAGCTCTGGCAGCAAACCAAATACGAGACAGAGGTTCTTATCATTGATGATGCCTCCGGCGATCAAACGACGCAACGTGCTAATCAGTGGATGCTGGATACCGGTCATTTTGTAACAGTCTTAAGAAATCCCGCCAACCAGGGCTACGGGGGCAACCAGAAAATCGGTTATACTTATGCCATTGAAAAGAAATATGACGTAGTCGCCCTTCTGCATGGGGATGGCCAGTATCCGCCAGAAAAAATCCCAGAGTTGATTGCCCCTATTTTAGATGGTTCTGCAGCAGCTGTTTTCGGCTCACGCATGATTAATAAGGCGGACGCACTTAAAGGCGGCATGCCAAAGTATAAATTCTTTGCCAATATACTGCTCACCAAATTCCAGAACCTGATGCTTCGAACCCGCTTAAGCGAATATCATTCAGGGTTCCGAGCCTACAGTGTTGCAGCGTTGCGGAAAATTCCGTTCCGTTACAACTCCAATGATTTTTCCTTCGATAGTGAAATTATCATTCAGCTGCTGGACATGCAGCTTGCGATAAAAGAAATCCCCATTCCTACGCATTATGGTGATGAAGTCTGCCATGTTAATGGCCCGAAATATGCTACTCAGGTCATTCGTAACACACTGATTTCACGGCTGCAGCGCATTCACTGCTATTACAGTCCCCGCTTTGATTATAAAATGGAAGAGTCCCCCTATGAGGACAAATCCGATTTTCCCAGCAGTCACCGTTTTGCCATTGATGCCATTGCTCCCGAATCCGTCGTTTTGGATATCGGCTGCAGCTCCGGCTATGTGGCCGCCCAGCTCAAAGAGAAAGGCTGCATCGTCTACGGATATGATATGGCTACACTTCCGCATAGCCAGCAGAGTTTTGAGCGTTATTTCAAAACCAATCTTGATATAGACGAAATTATTATCCCTGAACAAGTGGAACGAATAGATGCTGTTTTGCTGCTCGACGTGATCGAGCACCTGATAAATCCGGAAGAGTTCCTCCTGCAGTTGCAGCAGAAAATTGCGCGTTTTCAACCTAAGATATTTATCACCACGGGCAATATTGGCTTTGTGATTGTGCGCCTTTCATTACTCTTTGGGCAGTTTAATTATGGCAAGAAAGGGATTCTCGATTTAACCCACAAGCGATTATTCACCTATTCATCTCTTCGCAAATTACTGGAAAACCATGGCTTCATCATTAAGTCAGCCAGCGGCATTCCGGTTCCCTGGCCGCTTGCATTTAGCAATAAGGCAATTTCAAGCTTTTTATTCAAACTGAACATTTTAGCTATTTATGTTTCTAAACGGCTCTTTTCATTTCAGATTGCCATGATTGCCGAACCACAGCCAACCTTAGAGCTCCTGCTCTCGCAAGCTCAGGCCTGTGGGAAAAATGAGTTAATGGAAAGCATAAACAGACGGGCACAGAATAAATAATGTTGGCCTTAGATACTAAAACAAGGCGCATCCTTTATATTGCACTACTAATGCTGGTAGCATGCCTGCTGAGATATCTCATGTTCCGGGGATATTATTTCAACCATGATGAGATTCAGCATATCCAGATGTCTGAAGGCAAAACTCTTGCCGATGTCTGGAAGTATTCTCTGGGAGAAACCCACCCCCCACTTGGCCATTTTATTCGCCATTACTGGGGCCTGCTGGGTGACAGCGTATGGCATTATCGCAGCCTGTCGATGATTTTCGGCCTTCTGCACCTGCCCGTGATATATCTGCTGGGCAAAGATATAGCCAACCGTTCATGCGGACTTATAGCAGCCACTCTCATGGCTTTTGCTCACCATGCGATTATGTATTCCGGCGCGGTACGTAATTACAGCATGGCCAATTTATTTCTGCTGCTGGCGCTGCTTTGCCTCTTTCGCTTCCTGCGCTCCCATAACAAGAAATATGCTATCGGCTACGCTGCCTGTGCTTTCATTTCCGCCATGACGATGTATCTCAACCTCGTAGTGCTGGGATGCTTTATGCTATGCTTGGGAACCTGGCTGCTGTTACGGCGGCATTATACCACAAGCTTTCGCCTGGCGTTATGTAGCGCACCGGCGGTGCTAGCCAGCGCTGGTCATTATCTTTACCAGTTAAAATACATTCAATCCTACCTCGATACGTCAATCCAGCAAAGCAACTGGTATTATTCGAATCACCCAATAGAAAAGTTCATTACCTACTTTATTGAGCTTTTTAAGCTCATTCCCTCGGCTGTGATTCCACTGAATTTTGGATATACCGCACTTACACCAAACATAGGCGAATCACTTTTATTTCTCTTTGTTCTCATTCTGGTGCTCTACTTAATTTTCAGCCTGTTTTTTGAAAAAGGAGTGTTTTCAGCTCTCACTGAAAAAATGAAGCTGTTTTTGCTCTCAGCCTTGTTGGCGCTGCCTATTCTGTTTGTAATGGTCTATCTGCTCGGTGATACTTACCTGCTTTTCCCTCGCAGGCTTTATATGTTCAGCTTGGTATTTGTGATTCCATTTGCTGCCGTTATAGCGACATGTAAACTCCATCTGCGACTGGGTATTATTATTTCGCTGTTGGCCGTTGGATTAGTGTTTAATCCTATCGCCTGTGATGCAGAAAGAACTCTAAGCATGAGACACTGGCAACAGCTTAAAAACCTGCAAATTAAAAAAGAACTACATGGGCATGATTATCTTTTATTCGCGATGACGGGTGTTGCCGCTTATCTTACTGATGATAAACGTGGGCTTTATGATGCATTACAGCAGCACGGACTTACCCCGGACTCCTATTTTTCAATGCCTGATGGCGGCAAGGTTTTCTATGCGCAATTCTGGCCCTGCAACCAATGTGACCTGAAAAAGCGGTTAGAAGATAAATTACATGAATTCGCTGCAACTAAACCTTATTTCGTCTTTCTGATTAACCGCTGGGAGACCTACAGCGTATATTCAAATAACGTTATTTTCTGCATGCCTAAGCTGAAAGGTGCAAAAACCTTAATTGGTTTTACTCCACGAAGAACGGAGCAGGAAATTCAATTATTCATGGTGGCACTTCCCTATGAAACCATGGCGGCATTCCTGCAGGATGGCAAGGCCTTGTGTCATACACAGCCTTTCTATCAGATCACCCCGCGCGATTGATCATGCCGCAGACAAAAACACAACGAATTCTATTTTTAGGTATTCTTATTGTTTTTGCGCATGCGATCAGAATTCTGGCATTTCAGGGCTTCTATTATAATCATGATGAGTTACAGCATCTGCAGCTTTCCTTCAGCGGCTCCCTAAGTGATATCTGGCGCTATTCACTTTATGAAACGCACCCGCCGCTTGGCCATTTTATCAGGCATTTTTGGGGGTTATTTGGCGACAGCGTCTGGTATCACAGGCATTTAGCCATGCTGTTTGGATTACCTGTTATTCCCATGATGTATCTTGTGGGAAAAGAGGTAGCAGACAGAAAAACTGGCCTTATTGCCGCCTGCATTCCTGTTTTTGAGCAAAGCAGCGTTATTTATTCCGGCGCAATCCGCAACTACAGCATGGCCAATCTATTCATGCTTGTCGCGCTTTTATGCCTCTTCCGCTTCCTGCGAAAAAATCAAAAGAAGGATATTGTTACTTACTCCGCCCTTTTTGCCTTGGCGGCAATGACAGTCTATCTGCATGCAGTTGTATTAGCCTGTTTCTGCCTTTGCGCAGGCATATGGCTCCTAATGAAAAAGCGCTACCACAGTGTTCTGCTGCTTTTTATAGCGGGCGCTGTTCCTCTCGTTTTATGCACCACCTATTATCTATACCAGCTTCCATATATCCAGCCTTACCTCGATACATCACACCAGATTGTGCAATGGAACTACGCGCATCATGGGCTCCGACAATTTTATGATTACCTGCTCGAACTGCTTAAGCTCATCGTATCAACAGTCATGCCCCTTAGCTTTGCGGGCTCTTATGTGGAAATAACGCTCTGGGAAACTTTCTTTTATATAGGCGTTCTAATCTGCGGTATTTACTTGCTACTGAATGCTCTTTTAGCAAGCCGATCTTATCAGTCATTTTCGTGGCAGATGAAGCTTTTGGTGTGCTCATCCCTGATAACCTTACCCCTTCTTTTGGCAATGTTTTATTATTTTGGGGATTTTTATTTTCTGACCACACGGCGCCTATATATGTTTGTGCTGCCTTTTACGTTTATCTATGCGGCTGCGCTTGCCCGCTGCGGCGAAATTAAGATGCAACTTTTGATGATCGCCTTTGCAACCGTCTCTTTGGCTTATGGGGTATTCTCGCCTGATTCCGAGCGTACCGTAAGCCTGAAGAGCTGGGAAAATCTGCATAATCTTCATATTCGCGATCAGCTTGG
>WBZO01001682.1_pt2 | contig 14260 bp, 13 predicted proteins | sample 5204261 | NCBI WGS metagenome assembly WBZO01 (sample SAMN12412400, study PRJNA552823) | activated sludge metagenome | isolation source: activated sludge from anammox sidestream of wastewater treatment plant... | place: USA: North Carolina | collected 2017-09
CGCGACAGCCGGTCGCGATGGAAACGGCTGATATAGGCCAGCAGCAGGGCGCCCGCCACCGTGATGACGGCGGCGACGCCGCCGAGCGCCAGGGTATGCAGCAAGAGCCCCAGATAGCGCGCGGAAAGCTCCGTGCCGATGACGCCCCAGGTCCAGGTCAACAATTGCATCATCGGAATCACGAAGGCAATGGCGAATATCACGCCGGAAAAACCCGCCGCGAGCCAGCGGCGCCCGCCGGTCAGGACATAGCGCTGGGCCCGGGTGTTGGGCAGCGCCGCGTGATAGTGGGCCCGGCCGCGCAGGCGCCGCTCGCCCAGCAGGACCAGCGCCACGAACAGGAGCAGCAGGGTCGACAGTTGCGACGCCGCCTGCAGACTGAACAGACCGAACCAGGACTTGTAGATCGCCGTGGTGAAGGTGTCGTAATTGAATACCGCCACGGCGCCGAAATCGGCCAGCGCCTCCATCAGCGCCAGCGAAACCCCGACGACGATCGCCGGGCGCGCCATCGGCAGTACCGCGCGCAGGAATCCCCCCCACGGCCCCAGGCCGAGCACCCGCGCCGCCTCCATCGTCGTCCGGCCCTGGGTGAGAAAGGCCGCGCGCGCCAGCATGTAGACATAGGGATAGAGCGCCAGCACCATGACGGCGATCACCCCGCCGCCCGACCGCACCTCGGGAAACCAGTAGCCATGCGGTCCGAAGAATTCCCGCAACAGGGTCTGCACCGGTCCCGAAAAATCGAACAGCCCCAGCATGACGAAGGCGGATACATAGGCCGGGATGGCGAGCGGCAGCATCAAGGCCCATTCGAAGAAACGGCGCCCCGGGAATTCGCACATCGAGACCAGCCAGGCCAGACCGACGCCGATCACCAGTACGCCGGAGGACACCCCGACGGCGAGGGTCAGGGTGTTCAGGACCAGCCGGCCCAGCACCGTTTCCGTCAGGTGGCGCCACACCTCCGTCTGGGGATCGAGCCAGGAGGCGATGATCAACAGCAATGGCGCGATCACCAGCGCGGCCAGTACGAGCGCGCCCGGATAGATCAGACGCCGTCCCCCGCCGCGCTCCGGAGCAGGGCGCACGTATGCGGTCTGGGCGTGCGCCAGATCGCCGCCGGTCATGGGTGGATCAACGATAGCCCGCGCGATCCATCAACATGACGGCCTCCGCCTGCCGGCTGCCGGCGACGGTGACATTGATGGTATCCGGCTTGAAGCTGCCCCAGGCGGCCACCGCGGGGTCGGGCTGCACCTGCGGGTTGGCGGGATATTCCAGGTTCATGTCGGCGAACGCGCCCTGGGCCTCGCCGGCCGACAGCCATTCCAGCAGCTTGACCGCCTCGGCGCGATGTTTCGCATACCGGGTGACGCCGGCCCCGGAGATGTTCACATGCACGCCGTTGCTGTCTTGGTTCGGCCAGAACAAGGCCAGCTTGACGTTCGGCTTCTCGCGCTGCAGGCGCCCGAAATAATAGGTATTGACGATACCGACGTCGCACTGGCCGGCCGCGATGGCCTCCATCAGCTTGGTATCGTTCGCGAACGGCTCCGTCGCCAGGTTGTTCACCCAGCCACGCACCACCCGCGCGGTCTCCTCGGGTCCGAGCCGTTCCAGCATCATGGCGACGAGGGACTGGTTGTATACCTTCTTGGAAGTGCGCAGACACAGACGATGTTTCCATTTGGGGGCGGCGAGATCCTCGTAGGTCGTCAGATCGCCGGGAGACACCCGTTCGGTGCTGTATACGATGGTCCGCGCGCGCACGGAGAGGCCGAACCAGCGATTGCCGGGATCGCGCAGATGCGCGGGGATGTTCGCGGTCAGCGTCTCCGATTCGACCGGGGCCAGCACGCCTTCCTGCGCGGCCAGCCACAGATTACCCGCGTCGACGGTGATCAGCAGGTCGGCCGGCGTGCTCTCGCCTTCCGCCTTGAGACGCTCGAGCAGCGGGCCGGCCTGATCGGTGATGAAGCGGATATCGACCCCGGTCTCTTTGGTATAGGCGTCGAACAGCGGCTTGATCAGGCTTTCATTGCGCTCCGAGTAAACGATCAGTTCGTCGGCCCGGGCGGATACCGCCGGCAGGACCAGCATCAAAGCCAGCACGCTGGCCACTCCCCGGCCCGTACCGAAGAATGGGCCGCGCGGTCGAGCCTGATGTCTTCCGGCGCACGCGTCCAGCGATCCGGCCAGTTCACGAGACATGTATCCCCCTATCACTTGTTACTTGCTTTACTTGTATCGCGCGGCCCGTGAGGTCGGGCCGCAGCGATTCCAGTAGTCGAAAATCACCGATACCCCGGGCCGCGGCGCAGGACCGCGACGTGGGGGACACACACGATCTAAGGTGAAGAGAACGAAGCCGAGTCAGGAGCCCAGGCGCGGATTCCCGTTTCCATCGGAAATCGCCTGCGAGAGCACCTGGCTGGCGTGATCCAGGCACCGCCCGCAGCAGGTGGCCACCTTCAATTGATCGCCAAGGGCCTCCATCGAGCAGATACCCCTGCCGGCGGCTTCCCTGATGTCGCGATCGGTCACGGCATTGCAAACGCATATGTACATTCGGAATCCCCCCCGCGCTCCACATCGATGCGGCTGGCTGACCGGATCACGATAATATAAATGAGAATGGTTTTCAATGATTTTGTTTTCCGCCGCAACCGAAGAACAAATACAAATTATTATCAATATGTTACAAGACATCCCGGATCGACGCCGGCCCCGATCGGCGCTATAATTGCCCACGGATCCGGGGCGCGAGAATTGCGGGGCGCCCGGATCATCCCCAACACTTCCGGGAGACGAGGCATGCAAGGCGACACCAAGGTCATCCAGCACCTGAATACGGTCCTGAAAGACCAGCTTACGGCCATCAACCAGTTCTTCCTCCACGCGAGGATGCTGCGCAACTGGGGCCTGGGCGACCTCAACGAGCGCGAATACAAGCAGTCCATCAAGGCGATGAAACTCGCCGACGGCCTGATCGAACGCGTGCTGTTCCTGGAGGGCCTGCCCAATCTGCAGGATCTGGGCAAGCTGCTGATCGGAGAAAACGTCCCCGAGACGCTGGCCAACGATCTCACGCTGCAGACCGAATTCCGCGCCCGTCTGCAGGACGCCATCGCCTATTGTGAATCGATCCAGGATTATATCAGCCGACACCTGCTGGAAGAACTGCTGGAAGAGACCGAGGAACACATCGACTGGCTCGAGACCCAGCTCCGGCTGATCGACAGCGTCGGCCAGGAAAACTATCTGCAATCGATGATCTGACGACCGCGCCAACCGAGAGGACACCGAGTCATGAAGGGGAACAGCAAGGTAATCGCACAACTCCAGAAACTGCTGCGGGGCGAACTGGCCTCCCGCGACCAGTATTTCATCCATGCCGCCATGTGCCACGACTGGGGATTCGAAAAGCTCTACGAGCACATCCATCACGAGATGGAGGAAGAGACCCAGCACGCCGACGCGCTGATCAGACGCCTGCTGTTCCTCGAGACCGTCCCGGACATGTCGAAGCAGGATTCGCTGAACGTGGGGCACGACGTGCCGCAGATCCTGAAGAACGACCTGCAACTGGAATACGACGTGATCAAGGCGCTGCGCAAGGCCATGTCCATATGCGAGGCGGAGCAGGACTATCAGACGCGGGACATCCTCAAGGGCATGCTGGCCGACACCGAGGAAGATCACGCCTACTGGCTGGAGCGGCAGCTCGGCCTGATCGAGAAGATCGGCCTGGAAAACTATCTGCAGTCCCAGCTCTAGGTGGGGCGGTCCGCCCGCTCGCGGACCGGACCCGCGTCGCGCAGCATGTGGTTGTCCCAATGGGCGTCCGACAGCCCCGCCCGGCCCAGGTCCGTCATGCCGGCGCCCGGCACATCGTAGCGGTACAACCCGCCGCGGCCACTGCTCAGCAGGAACTCTCCCGCCCGCGCCCCCGCCGCGATGCCGCATCCGTCCATGACGCGCGCTTCGCCGGCGTATTCCCCGCTCTTCGACGCCCAGAAGGTCACCACATTGCCCTGCGGCGAGGACACCGCGATCCAGCGCCCGGAAACATCGGCGCAGACGCTGCCGCAGTAGTTGCGCATCTGATCGAGCACCGCGGGCGGCGGCGCCAGCAGGCGGATCTCCTCTTCTCCCGCGCGGTGCATCGCCACCAGCGGGGGGCGGTCCTCGGGCGAGCCCTGGTACTGCATGGCGACATACACGAGGTCCGGCGCCGGCACCGCCAGATGGCGCAGGCTGAGCTGGTGCATGGCGGGCGGCAGCCGGTGCTCCGACAGCCTCCGGCCCGTGCCGGCGTCGAGATAGATCAGCGATGACGTCATCGTATCCAGATTGAGCTTGGCGCGACCGAGATCGGGATGGGTGAGGATACCGCCGTTGGCGACCACCAGCACCCGGCCGCCGCGGCACAGGTGCAGATCGTGCGGCTCGAGCCCACAGGCACCGAACTCGTCGATCTGGCGATAGTCATCCGCCACGTCGCGCACGCCGATGACGCCGCGCTCGCCGTCGTAATCGATCTCGCTGGTATACAGCCAGCGGCCATCCGACGAGAAGAGGCCATGACCGGAAAAATGGCGATCCGGCCGGCTGTTCAGCGTCTGGACGACCTCACCCGTGACGGCATCGAACACGACGACGAAACGGCCGGGGCGGCGCGCGACCAGCACCGCCTGCACGGCATCCGGGTGCAGCGCGATGCCGTGACCGCGCCCGGGCAGCGGCAGATCGTAGGCCAGCTTGCCGGCGGCATCGAATGCGCTCAGAAAATACTGCTCCGGACCGCCGGAGCGGGCGCTGAGGTACAGCTCCGGCGGAGATGAAAGCGCGGGGGCAACCGCGGCCAGCGTGCGCCCGGCCGCGGGGAGCAGCAGCGCCCCCGCCAGGGTCCTCAGGAACAGGCGTCGCTTCATCATACTCAGTCTCCATCCAGGCTGTTGAAACCCAGCGGCAATCCCAGGGCCGTCGGCAGCGGGCCTCCCAGCAGGCGCTTCAATTCGCTCGCCGCGGTCAGCAAACCCTCCACCGGCCGGCGCCGGGCCTCGGATTGCAGGGCATCGTAGAGCGGCGGCTCGACGGCGCGCGCCGCCTCGAGGGCGCGGGTGAACGCCTTGCGGATATCCCGATCCAGCGCCGCGTTCCGCTGGTCCGCCTTGAGCGGCGAGGAGTAGGCGGTCAGATACAACGCTTCCGCCGATTCCAGATTGAGGAGGATATTGCGCAGGGAACGACGGCTGCGCCAGGATTCGGCGCGGCGCGGATTCGCCTCGGCCGGCGTCGCCCCCAGCGGCAGCATCAGCTTCTGGTCGACGATGAACTGCAATGAAGTGTACAGATTGTTCAGCATGCGGGCGCTGAATTCATCGCTGGACTCGAAATAGCTGTTTCCGTGTTCGGCCTCGAGCACGATATCGCGGTAGGACGGGGCCCCGGTTGTCCACTCCCGGTAGATATCCCCCGACATCTGGGCCAGGTTGTGCGCGATGGCCTCGAGCAGCAGGCAGGGGTAACCGCCGCCCTCCTCCCCGGCGCGGAAACCGGCGACATCGGTATCGCTGTCGTACAATAGGCGTTCGTAGGCGCCCAGCCCCTGCAGGGCGACGCTGGCATAGGGAAACTTGTCATCCGCCAGTTGGGCGGCATCCTGCTCCGCCAGCGCCTTGCCCAACTGCCGCTCGGCGGTATTGTGTTTGTCCGGCCAGAGTTGAAAGCGGTTATAGCGCAGATAGAGTTCCACCGGCCCGAAACGGACATGCTGGATCTCCATCCAGGCATCCATCATGCGCTGGAATGCGGCCCGGATATCGGCCAGGCCGGACTCGTCCGGCGCCGCGCAGAACTTCCGGCTGTGTCGATCCAGGTCCATCGCCGCTTCGTCGAGATGCCGATAGCGCGGGAGGATGTGATCATCCACGATGGCGCGGCTGGCCGCCGGCCAGGGCGAAGCCGCCAGCGCGCCGGCGGGCGACAGGAAGGCCAGTCCTAGCAGGAGGATCGACAGTGTGTCACGGATTGTCATGGATGTACTCACAGGGATTCGACGAAACGTAGAAGACGCTCGCGCTGTTCGCGGGGCAGCCCGGCCACGGCATCGCGCGAACGCCGGGCCTCGCCGCCATGCCACAATATCGCCTCCAGCAGGGTCCGCGCGCGACCGTCGTGGAGATAGCTGGGGTATTCGCTGACCACGGGTGTCAGCCCGATGCCCCACAGCGGTGCCGTGCGCCATTCCCGGCCGTCGGCGTCGCCTTCCGGGCGGTGATCCGCCAGCCCTTCTCCCATGTCGTGCAGCAGCATGTCGGTGTAGGGCCAGATCAGTTGATTCGACTGCTCGGGGAACGCGGCATCGGTCCGCGTACGGTATCTCGGGCGATGGCAGTCGGCGCAGCCGCTCTGGTAAAAGATCCGTTTTCCCTCCAGCACATCGGGGTGATCATAATCGCGGCGCGCCGGAACCGCCAGATTGCGCGAATAAAACGCCACCAGGCCCGCCACCTGGTGACCCGCCTCCAGGTCGTCGTACTGCGGGCTGTTGCCGTTCGGCGCCGCCAGACACTCGACCTGCCGCCGGGTACACTCGCCCGAACCCGCCGGGAACAAGGGGACCGATATCCCGATATCGCCGCTGAATGCCGCCTGCCCCTGCTCGTCGACGCTCGCGACGCCGGCCTTCCAGCCGAAGCGACCGAGCATCACCTTCCCGTGCTCCACGCTCCAGACGCGGTTCGGTCGCCCCGAAACGCCATTGCCGTCCTCGTCCGCGGGATCCGCGGCGGCGAGGATATCCTCCTCGTCGAGCATCTCCAGCAGCCCGAGCCCGATCATCGGCGGGGCCACCCGCGGCGACGACATCGTCGCGGGGTGGAGATCGCCGTAGGCCAGATCGACCATGCTGTACGTCGGCCTGCGCAGCGACACCACGGTGCCATCCTGCAACGTCACCGGAACTTCTTCGTAGTCCACGCGCATCTGCCCTTCGGACCTTATGCCCCGCACGGCGAAGTTCTGCAACTGGGCGCCATAGACCGGCTCCGGGATCACGTTGACCCTGCGTTCCGCCAGCAGACGCCGGTCTTCCTCCGTCTGCGGCGGAATACTGAGACGCAGAAACATCGAAACGGTGGGTTCGTCCGGGCCGGCGGGCGGGTGTCCGCGGCCATCCCTCAGATGGCAGTTCTGGCAGGCGCGCGCATTGTACAGAGGGCCGAGCCCGTCCGCCGCCTGGGTGGACGCAGGCGCCGTGGCCCAGAAACGCCGGAAGAATCCGTTACCGACCCTGAAATCGAGCTCGCGCTCGAAGCTCATATTGGCCGAGGCGTGGGAAAACGCCTCCCGGTTGATCGTCTTGCGGTAGGTGGCCTCTCCGGCGGGGCTTTCCTCCCCCGGTTCGGGCCGTGTGAAATCCGTCGGCGGGACGTCCAGACCCGCAGCGGCCACGACGACCGCATTGAACATCAGAATGCCGGCGGACAAAAGAGACTTGAGGGTATTCATCGAACATCTCCACGCCCAGATGGAATGGGCCGGCCCGCGGGCCGGCCCATGTCCGGGTGGAGAATACTACTTACCGATCGACTCCGGATTATCCAGACTGTCGGACCCCTCGAACTCGATCGGCGAGATGCCGAGAGCGGCGACCGCCTTCCCGATCAGCTGGGTCTGGTCCACCAGCGAATTGATCGCGGCCATGACGATCGCGTTGCCCTCTTTGTTGCCCTCCGCGATCAGTTGATCGTAGTGCACGCCCTTCTTCTCGGCGCTGTCCACGATCGCCTGCATCTTCACCAGGGTATCATCCAGGCCCTTGCGCAGCGCCTTGTCCGCCTCCGGGCTCTTCGCCGCCACCAGGTCGGAGATGCTCGGACCGGTCAGCTTGGAGCCGTCGACGCGGACATACGTACCGGTATAAACGTTGCGGATGCCCAGCGCGTCGTAGTAATGGGAAAAATGCGTGTTGTCGCTGAAGCAGTCATGCTCCTCTTCCGGATCATGCAGCATCAGACCGAGCTTCATGCGCTCGCCCGCCAGTTCGCCGTAGGACAGGCTGCCCATACCGGTGAGGATGGTGGCCAGGCCCTCGTCGCCGCCATCGATCACCGTCTTACGGGCCTCGCCGCCCTTGGCCCACTGCTTCACCATCCAGTCCAGGTCATCCACCAGCAGATCGGTCGCGGCCTTGAGATAGGCGGCGCGACGGTCGCAATTGCCATGGGTGCATTTCTTGGTGTCGAAATCCGTGACGGGACGCTCCCCGGCGCCGGGACCGGTACCATGCAGATCCTGGCCCCACAGCAGGAACTCGACGGCGTGATAGCCGGTCGCCACATTGGCCTCGACTCCACCCGCCTCCTGCAGACTGGCGATGACATCCTTCGTGATCTTGCTGGCGTCGATGCGCTCGCCGCCCACCGTCACCATCTTGTTGGCGATGACGTTGGCCGTGTAGAACGGATTCTCATCCGACTCCGAGCCATAGCTCGCATCCACATAATCGATCAGACCTTCGTCCAGCGGCCAGGCGTTGACCTTGCCTTCCCAGTCGTCCACGATCGCGTTGCCGAAACGATAGGCCTCCGTCTGCATATAGGGCACCCGGGCCGCCTTCCACGCCGCGCGCGCGGCCGCCAGATTCTTGTCGGTGGGTTGTTCGATCAATGTGCCCACCGCCTTCTGCAGCGCCTTCGCGGTCGTGAGCGAATCCTGATACATCGTCTGCGCCAGATCGGCGTAATGTTCCAGTACCGCCTGCTGCGTGGGCGCAGCCGATACTTGTCCGCCCAGGCACAAGCCGGCGAGCAATACTATGGCTCTCTTCATGTATATTCCTCCTGATTTCAACAAGCGATTGTTTGGGGAGATCCGCGCACCGATCCGCCGGGCGCGGCGGGAACCCGACAAAGCCCGCACCGCGGCTACCCCCCTATCGGGAAGCCCGCACACGTCGGCCAAGCAGCGAAATAATAATACGAACTATTATCAAAAACAAAGGATTCTTTGTGACGACCCACCGCCATGCGCGCGGACCGATATCCACGACGGGATGGCGCGGTTCGTGCCGCCGCGGGGACGTCCGCCCCGATCTGCCTGCAGGAACGCTACGGAAGGGAAAGCGCCGTCCCCGGCCGCGGATACGACCGGAGACGGCACAGGATAGGTCGGAAAACTATTGCAGCAGACTGCGCAGCATCCACGCCGTCTTCTCATGGGTCTGCATACGCTGCGTCAACAGATCGGCGGTCGGCTCATCGCCGGCCTTGTCGACCAGCGGGAAGATCTCCCGGGCGGTGCGCACCACAGTCTCCTGATCGGCCACCAGTTGGCGGATCATCTCCGTCGCTTCCGGCGTTCCGGTCTCCTCCCGGATCCGGGTCAGCTCGGCGAACTGCCTGTAGCTGCCGGGTGCCGGAACGCCCAACGCGCGGATACGCTCCGCGATGGCGTCGACCGCGAGCGCGAGCTCGTTGTACTGCTGCTCGAACATCAGGTGCAGCGTATTGAACATGGGACCGGTGACGTTCCAATGGAAATTGTGCGTCTTCAGGTACACGGTGTAGGTATCCGCCAACAGTTTGGCCAATCCACCGGCAATGGCCTGGCGATCGCCGTCATCGATACCGATATTGATCGATATGGATTTTTTGCTCATATATCCTCCTTCAACTATTCCTGCCCTATCCGTCCGTCGCTGCCCTCGCGGGCATGGAACCTGCGCCCAACATAAGCCGAATCCGGAGACAGGACAAGTCTTGCCCGGGGAAGACCGGCCGCCATCCCCAGGGCCGGCGGACCCGTCCGCTCTACATCCCTGCGCGAGACCTTGACATTAAAATGATAATCATTATCATTTGATCAACAGAACAGATCGGCACGAAACCCCGGATCATCGTATCGAGACTAGGATTATGCGTTATCAGATCGACGCCTGGCTGGACCAGGGAGATCCCCACCTCAGGATCACCGATGCCGATTCCGGCACGGTCCGCCTGCAATGGATCTACCATCGCGAACCGGATTCTCACCCGGAATGCGCGGACGGCGCGTCCTGCGCGGGCTGTTCCGCGCTGCATGGATTGCTCAACCACCTGTTCCTGCTCGCCTGTGCCGACGACCTCGCGGCCAGGCGCGATCCCCCCGCCCCGGAACCGCAGGAACACCTGCAGGCCAATATCCGCGCCATCCGCCCCGCGCGTCATCGCTGACATCCCACCCTCCCCGGCCCGGGTCCGCCGTAGCGGAGGGAACCCCGGCCCCGGTTGTGATATATATGCGGTTTCATGCATCGCCCTGGCGGCGATCATTTCCACACAAGGGCGGTTCGGTGAGTCGGAAACAGCAGGCAGCCATCGCGGAAAGCTTTCGCCATGCGCAAATGCTCCATCAGGACGGGCAGTTGGAACAGGCCGGGGCGCTGTACCGCGAGATACTGGGATCCGATCCCGCCCATTTCGACACCCTCTGCATGCTGGCACTGCTGGAATTCCAGAGTGGCCGCGGCGAGGAATCCCTCCTGTTGCTGAACCACGCGGTGAAGGTGGATCCGAATTCAGCGGTCGCGGTCACCAATCGCGGCAACGTGCTGCTGGCCATGAAACGGTATGAAGACGCCCTGACCAGCTACGACCGCGCGCTCGCGCTCAAGGCGAATTACGCGGAGATCCATTTCAATCGCGGGGTGGTGCTACGGGAACTGGCGCGCGACCGGGAGGCACTGGCCAGTTACGACCGTGCGCTGGCGCTCAGGCCGGAGTACGCCGAGGCGCACAACAACCGCGGTATCGTGCTCGAACTCCTGTCACGCCCCCTGGAGGCGATAGCCGCCTATGAACGGGCGCTGGGCCGCAATCCCGGCTTCGCCCAGGCCCATTACAACCGGGGCAACGCCCTGCGCACCCTGGAGCGCTACGAAGAGGCCGCGGACAGTTACAGCCGCGCGCTCGGCTGCAACCCTGATTACGTCGATGCCCGCATCAATCGCGGCAACGTGCTGCGCGAGTTGGGACACCTCGACGAAGCCCTGTCCGATTACGACGTCGCGTTGAAACTGAACCCCGTTTACGGCGACGCGCTGCTGAATCGCGCGATCGTCCTGAACTCGCTGAACCGGCACGCGGAGGCCCTGGCAAGCCTGGAGCGCGCCCTGGCGCTCACCCCCGATCACCCCGAGGCCCTGTGCAATCTCGGCATCACCCTGAGATCCCTGAACCAGCTGCCGGAGTCCCTGGTCGCGCTCGATCGCGCCCTGGAACTCAGGCCGGACTATATCGAGGCCTGCGTCGAACGCAGCATGCTCATGATGTACATGAGGCGGTTCGATCAGGCGTACGCGGATATCGGGCGCGCCCTGACGCTGGACCCGGCGTATCCGGAGGCCCATTTCTGCGAGGCCGTCTACCGCCTGGTCACTGCGGAATTCGCTCGCGGCTGGGAAGAGTACGAATGGCGCTGGCAGGTCAAGGAGGCGGGCGTGGCGCGCGCGTTCGAAGCGCCGCTCTGGCTGGGCCATGAAGACCTCTCCGGCAAAACCATTCTGCTGTATTCCGAACAGGGCTATGGAGACACCCTCCAGTTCTGTCGATATGCCCCACGCGTGGCCGCGCTCGGCGCGCGCGTGATACTGGAAGTCCAGCCACCGTTGCAACCACTGCTGGCGCGGATGACCGGTCCCGCGCGGGTCTTCGCCACGGGCGACCCCCTGCCCGCCTTTGATTACCGGTGCCCGCTCATGAGCCTCCCCCTCGCCTTTCATACCGACCTCCGGACGATACCCGCGGAGACGCCATATCTGGGCGCCGATCCGGCCCGCATCGAGGCGTGGCGGATCAGATTGAGTCCGGCGGCCGGACCGCGGATCGGTATCGCCTGGTCCGGCCGGCCCGCGTTCCGCAACGATCACAACCGGTCCATACGCCTGGAGGGCTTCCTCCCGCTGCTCACCGACGCCGCGACGTTCGTCTGCCTGCAGAAGGAACTGCGGGATCACGACCGGGAACTGCTCGCGCGACACCCCTGGATCCGGTATGTCGGCGCGGAGCTGAACGACTTCGGCGATACCGCCGCACTGGTCGAATGCCTCGACCTGGTGATCTCCGTCGACACCTCTGTCGCCCATCTCGCCGGGGCGCTGGGCAAACCAACCTGGATCCTGCTGCCCTATCACCCGGACTGGCGCTGGCTGCTGGACCGGGAGGACAGTCCATGGTATTCCGGCGTCAGACTGTTCCGGCAACCCCGGCCGGGAGACTGGGACAGCGTGATCGCCCGGGTCGCCGCGGAACTGCGCGAACCGCGCTGAGCCGCTCCTCCCTTGTCATCGCGGGTCGTCCACCGTCATCGCCCGTGATATGCTGCCGTACAGGTTCCTCCGCACGGAAAACGGGTAGGCGCGCACCCCGCGCGCCGGAGGGAACGGAGAATGCGCGGCCATGACACCGACAAAACGCCCGATCGCCTTCGTCCTGGCCTCTTCCAATCACGGAACGCTGATCGTCAATCGCCACGATTACAGGATGGTCAACCCGAAGCAGGGCTTCGGCGTCGGATTCCAGATCCTGAACTCGTCGAGCTTCGACCCCGAGGAAGTGAGCTTCGTCCTCGCCCTGCTGCAGAAACGCAGGAGATACTTCGGCGACGGGGTCGTGGCGCTGGATTGCGGCGCCAACATCGGCGTGCATACCATCGAGTGGGCGCGTCTGCTCCACGGCTGGGGTTCCGTGCTGGCATTCGAACCGCAGGAAAGAATTTTTTACGCGCTGGCGGGCAATATCGCCATCAATAACTGCCTGAACGCGACCGCCACGCTCGCCGCGATCGGGGCCGCAAACGACAGGATCAGGATCCCCGCGCCGAATTACCTGATACCGTCCAGTTTCGGCAGCCTGGAGCTCAGGGCAGGGGCCCATAACGAATTCATCGGTCAGCCCCTCGATTATTCCGGCGCCGACACGGTAACGGTCCAGCAGATCACCCTCGACTCCCTCGCGCTTCCCCGCGTCGATTTCATCAAACTCGATATCGAGGGCATGGAGCTGGAGGCGCTGTCCGGCGCCGCGGAGACGATCGACCGGTGCAGGCCACAGATGCTGATAGAGACCATAAAGTCCGACAAGGAAAAACTGCTGCCGCTGCTCGAACAGAAGGGTTACCTGGTCTATCCGGCGGGCATCAATATCCTCGCCATCCACCGGGCGGATCCCACCTGCGGGGATTTGTCCATGCAGGCGAACGGCCTCCACCTGGCCTAGCGGAGCGGCGCGGACCGCCGGCGCCCCGCCGGCTCAGGAGGCGGACGCGAGCGAGACGATCGGGAGATCGAGCCGGGAACAGGCGCGCGCGATCGTCTGTATCGCCTCCCCACGGGGAAACCCCTGGCGGTACGCCAGCACGACGCGCCGCGTGGGTCGCGGCGGGGTGAAGTCGAGCGCCCTGATCAGGGGATTCGAATACTTCGGGGTGAGCGCCGTCGCCGGGAGGACCGAGACCCCCATGCCCGAGGCCACCATGTTGCGGATCGTCTCCAGCGAATTGCCCTGCTTGCCGGAGGCGGGCGCGCGCGCGAATTCATGGCATGCGCCCAGCACCTGATCGCGGAAGCAGTGACCGATGCTGAGCAGCAGCAGGTTCTGCTCCGCCAGCTCGTCGGCATCGACCGTGCGACGGCGGGCCCAGGGGTGGCGGGACGGCACGATGACGCGGAATTCCTCGTCGTAGAGCGGGACGGTCTCCACGCCTGCGGCCTCATACGGCAGCGCGAGGATGGCTGCATCGACCAGCCCGTTCTTCAGCATCTGGTCCAGATTGGCGGTCAGATTCTCCTCGATATCGAGCGGCATCTCCGGCGCGAGCGCGCGCAGACCGACCACGAGATCGGGCAGCAGATAGGGCGCGATGGTATGGATGATACCGAGACGAAGGCTGCCGACCAGCGGGTTTTCGCCCTGCTTCGCCACCGCCTTGACGCGTTCCGCCTCTTCCACGGCACGGCGCGCCTGGGCGACGACCTGCGCGCCGATCCGGGTCACCAGGACTTCGTTCTTTCCCCGCTCGAAGATCAGCACGCCCAGTTCGTCCTCGAGCTTCTTGACCGCGGCGCTCAGGCTCGGCTGACTCACGAAGCAGCGCTGGGCGGCGCGCCCGAAATGGCGTTCCGCGGCGACCGCGATGATGTATCTCAGCTCCGTCAGCGTCATGACCGGATCGTCCAGCGGCGTGGGGCCGTCAATAGGAAATCTCTATCGCG
>WBZO01004817.1_pt1 | contig 14260 bp, 9 predicted proteins | sample 5204261 | NCBI WGS metagenome assembly WBZO01 (sample SAMN12412400, study PRJNA552823) | activated sludge metagenome | isolation source: activated sludge from anammox sidestream of wastewater treatment plant... | place: USA: North Carolina | collected 2017-09
GACCGGCGAAACGAAGGACGCCATCATGGCGTTCGTCGAGTCGAGGTTCGGGTACGACCTGAGCCGGCACGTGGACGAGATCCGGCCTTCCTACGGCTACGACGCCTCCTGCAGGGGGACGGTGCCGCAGGCGATACGGGCGTTCATAGACTCGGTGGATTTCGAGGACGCCGTCAGGACGGCGGTTTCGCTTGGGGGAGACTCGGACACCCTGGCGTGCATCACGGGCGGCATCGCCCAGGCGTTCTACGGCGGGGTCCCCGCCGCCATCGCCGGAAAGGTCTATTCCATCCTGGACGAGCGCCTCGGCGGGATCACCCGCGAGTTCACGGCGAGGTATTGCAGCGGCGGCGTCCACCGCATTCCCGCCCGGGATGATCCGGCGCGATGAAGCCGGAGGGCGGGCGCCATCTCGGCGGATCGGCCGGCGCGGCATCCATCGGACCCGGGGGGCGTGCGATGAAAGGGGGAGAGAGGGGCCGCGGCGGGCCGCCGGGGAACGGCCGGGACGGCGTATGCCCGATGCCGGGGGACGGGGTATGCCGGTGCCCGCGCTGCGGCAGGGTCGGGAGCGGGGAGGATTTCGGCGTGGCGCCGGGCGGCGGGAAGACGGCAGCGAGGTGCCCCGACTGCGGCAGGGAGATCCCGTTCTGAGCCGCCCGTCTTTTCTTACCGCCCCGGCCGCCGATGCCTTATAATAACCCCGCCGGGGGGGCCTGGGGGGAGGGGGAGGAGCCATGGGCAACGAACACGACGCTTTGACGTATCACCGGTCGGGGAGGAGGGGCAAGATCGAGGTGGTACCCTCGAAGCCCTGCCGGACGCAGAAGGATCTTTCGCTCGCCTACACCCCGGGCGTCGCAATCCCGAGCCGTGCGATCGCCGCCGACCCGGACGCGGTCTACGATCTGACCGCCCGGGGGAACCTCGTCGCCGTGGTGTCGAACGGGACCGCGGTCCTGGGTCTCGGGGACATAGGCCCCCTCGCGAGCAAGCCGGTGATGGAGGGGAAGGCGGTTCTCTTCAAGCGCTTCGCCGACATCGACGCCTTCGACCTGGAGATCGCCTCGAAGGACCCCGAGGAGATCATCCGGGTGGTGAAGCTGCTCGAGCCGACGTTCGGCGGGATCAACCTCGAGGATATCAAGGCCCCGGAGTGCTTCCCGATCGAGCGGGTCTGCGAGCGGGAGATGGGGATCCCGGTCTTCCACGACGACCAGCACGGCACGGCTATCATCTCCGGCGCGGCGCTGCTGAACGCCCTGGAGCTCGTGGGGAAGGAGATAGGGTCGTGCCGGGTGGTCTTCAGCGGGGCGGGGGCCGCGGGAATAGCGTGCGCGAAATACTACCTGAGCCTCGGCGTGAGGAGGGAAAACCTGCTCATGGCCGACAGCCGCGGGGTGATCCACGAGGGGCGCGCGGACGGGATGAACGAGTTCAAGAGGGAGTTCGCCGCGAGCACGGACTGCCGGACGCTCGCCGACGCCATGAAGGGCGCGGACGTCTTCGTCGGGGTCTCGTACAAGGACCTCGTGAGCGCAGAGATGGTCCGCTCGATGGCGCGCGACCCGATCGTCTTCGCGATGGCCAACCCCGACCCCGAGATCACGTACGACGCGGCGAGGGCCGCGCGGGACGACATCATCATGGCCACGGGGCGCTCCGACTACCCGAACCAGGTGAACAACGTCCTCGGCTTCCCGTTCATCTTCCGGGGCGCGCTCGACGTCCGCTCGACGCATATCAACGAGGAGATGAAGCACGCGGCGACGCAAGGGCTGGCGGCGCTCGCGAAGGAAGAGGTCCCGGCCGAGGTGAGCGGGGCGTACGGGGGCGCGCGCTTCTCGTTCGGGCGGGAGTATATCATCCCCAAGCCGTTCGACCCGCGCGTGATGCTCTGGGTGGCGCCGCGCGTCGCCGAGGCCGCCATGGCGACCGGCGTGGCGAGGAAGCCGATCGCCGACATGGACGCCTACCGCCGGGAGCTGGAGGCGCGGGCGCGGAGAATGCGCGAGCTGTAGCGGCGCGGCCGTACAGCCGCTTTTTCCGTCTGCGGCCGCCTGGGCGCGCCGCGCCCCCCGAAACCGACTGGCATGTCATGACGCCGCCGTATCTCCTCCCGGTCGAAGAGGCCGCGCTGGCCCTGAAGACGGACCCGCGCGCCGGTCTCGCCGCCGACGAGGCGCTCCGCCGCCTGGCCGAGCACGGCCCGAACCGTCTCCGGGGGAGCGAGGGGATCCCCGCGCTCAGCCTCCTCTGCGGCCAATTCGCCGATTTCATCATCTGGGTCCTCATCGGCGCGGCCCTTGTCTCCGGCTTCCTAAGGGAGTGGATCGACGCCGTCGCGATCGTGGCGATAGTCGCGCTGAACGCCGTCATGGGGTTCGTCCAGGAGTACCGCGCGGAGAAGGCCCTCGCCGCCCTCAAGCGGCTCTCCTCGCCCGCCGCGAAGGTCGTCCGGGACGGGACGCGCCGGGTCGTCCCCTCCGAGGAGCTCGTCCCGGGCGACCTGATCGAGATCGAGGCGGGGGACCATGTCCCCGCCGACAGCCGCGTCTCCTGGCTCGCGGGCTCCTTCGCCGTCCAGGAGGCCAGCCTCACGGGCGAGTCGATCCCCGTCGCGAAGACCGTCCGCCCCCTCCCCGAGCCGGACGCGCCGCTCGCGGATAGGGCCAACATGGTCTACCTCGGCACCTCCGTCTCCTCCGGCAGGGCGCGGGCGCTGGTCGTCGCGACGGGGATGGCGACGGAGGTCGGCAGGATCGCCGGGATGCTCCAGGAGATCGGGCGGGAGGCCACGCCGCTCCAGAAGAGGCTCGAGCGTTTCGGGCGGTGGCTCGTCTACGCCTGCCTCGCCCTGGTCGGGATCGTCTTCGCCGCGGGGCTCCTCCGGGGGGAGGGGTTCGTCGCCATGTTCCTGACGGCGGTGAGCCTCGCGGTCGCCGCCATACCCGAGGGGCTGCCGGCGGTCGTGACGATCGCGCTCGCGGTCGGCGTGCAGAGGATGGTGCGCCGCCACGCCCTGATCCGCAAGCTCCCCTCGGTTGAGACGCTCGGCTGCGCGACCGTCATCTGCTCGGACAAGACGGGTACGCTGACGAGAAACGAGATGACCGTCCAGTCGGTATGGGCGGGGGGGAGGATATTCGGGGTGACGGGGGTCGGCTACGAGCCGACGGGGACGTTCACGCTCGACGGCGAGGCGGTCGACCCGGCGCGACACCCGGAGCTGCGGCGCGCGCTCGCCTGCGGGGCCCTGTGCAACGCCGCGCAACTCGCGAGGGAGGGGGATGGATGGCGCGTAGTCGGGGACCCGACCGAAGGGGCCATCCTCGCCGCCGCCGCGAAGGCCGGCATCTGGAAGGAGCGGCTGGAGGAGGAGGAGCCGTTCCGCGACGAGATCCCGTTCGACCCCGGGCGGAAGAAGATGACCGTCCTGCGGGAGGGGAGGGCGGGGGCGACCGCCTACGTCAAGGGGGCGCCCGACACGCTGCTCCAGGATTGCGCCTTCATCGAGGCGGGCGGCGCCGTGCGGCCGCTCGCGCCCGCCGACCGGGACGCCGTGCTCGGTGCGAACGCCGCGCTCGCTGACCGGGCGATGCGCGTCCTCGGCGTGGCCTACCGCGAGTTCGGCGCGATCCCCGAGGGGGGGGACCCCGGCCGTTTCGAGGAGGGACTCACGTTCGCGGGGCTCCTGGCCATGATCGACCCGCCCCGGGAGGAGGCGCGCGCGGCGGTGGCGGAGTGCGCTCGCTCCGGCATCAAGACGGTTATGATCACCGGCGACCACAAGAACACCGCCGTGGCGGTGGCGCGGGCGCTGGGATTCTTCCACGAGGGCTCCCGCGCGCTCACGGGCGTCGAGCTCGACGCGGTGGCCGAGGGGCCGTTCAGGGAGATGGTGGAGGAGGTGGCGGTCTACGCCCGCGTCTCCCCGGAACACAAGCTCCGCATCGTGCGAGCGTGGCGCGCCCGGGGGAACGTCGTCGCCATGACGGGGGACGGCGTCAACGACGCCCCGGCCCTGAAGGAGGCCGACATCGGCGTGGCGATGGGGATCACCGGCACCGACGTCGCCAAGGAAGTCGCCGACATGGTGATCACCGACGACAACTTCGCCTCGATCGTAGCCGCGGTGGAGGAGGGGCGCGGCATCTACGACAACATCCTCAAGTTCATCCACTACCTCGTCTCCTGCAACACGGGCGAGATATTGGTTATGTTCGTCTCCTCCCTGGCCGGCCTCCCCCTGCCCCTCCTCCCCGTCCAGATACTCTGGGTCAACCTCGTCACGGACGGGCTCCCCGCCCTCGCGCTCGGCATGGATCCGCCGGACCCGGGGTTGATGGAGCGCCCGCCGCGCCGCGCCGGCGAGGCGGTGATCGGGCGGGGAAGGGGGCTGCTGATGCTGGCCCAGGGGTGCTTCATAGCCGCATGCAGCCTGGCGGCGTTCGTCTACATCCTGCGCGTGGAGGGGGAGGGGATCGAGCGGGCTCGGACCGGGGCGTTCATCGTCCTCTCGGTCTCGCAGCTCTTCCACTCGTTCAACTGCCGCAGCATGACCGAGTCGATCTTCCGGCTCGGGTTCCTGACGAACACGAGGCTCGTCCTCGCCGCGATCGTCTCGTTCCTCCTCCAGATGGCCGTCGTCTACCTCCCGTTCCTCCGCGGCGTCTTCAAGACGTCGCCGCTCTCCGCCCACGACTGGTGCCTCGTCCTGGCCGTCTCGTCGTTCCCCCTCTGGGCGATGGAGGCGGTGAAGCTGCTCGGCCGGGTGCGGGGCTCTTCCCCGGCGGACGCCTGAGCGCCGCGCCGTTTTCCGCGCACTCCCGCGCGCGCTCGCGATGGTGGACAAGACGGCCGCCGACCGTCCATAATGGGCCGGGTGGAACGGCCGTTTTACCGGGAGGCCCCTTGGAAACAGCGCCCCCCTTCGCGGCGAAGGCCGCTCGGTCGAGCTGGCGGCTCGCCGTCGCCGCCGCCGTACTGGCGGCAGCCGCCGCGCGGCTGCCGCCCCGTCCCGGCGCCGCCTGCGAGCCGGCCGCCCTCGCCTGCGCCGCCGCGGGGATCGGCTGCGGGGCGGCGGCGCTCTGCGGCATCCGGCGCCGCGGCTCTTCGGGCATTCTCTTCCCGGCGATAGCGGGGCTTGCCGCGAACGGCCTCCTCGCCGCCATCTTCGCCTCGAACTACGCCGTCTCCCGCCCCGGGTCGCTTCGCGACGCCGACCGGATCGTGCGCAACGAGGTCGCGCAGGTCAACGCGCAACTCCCCAGGATGCTCTCGCCCGACGTCCGGCTGGACGAGGTCGCCGCCTCGGACGCGAAGGAGGTGCGGTTCCGGATCACGCTCACCAAGATCGCGCGGGGCGGGATGGACATCGACGGCTTCGTCGCCAAACAGACGGCGATTCTCCGCGAGAAGTACGGCACGGGCCAGAGCGGCGCGAGGTTCCGCAGGCTCGGGAGCAGGATGGCGTTCTCGTATTTCGACAGGGACGGCGATCCGATCGCGACCATAACGGTGGGCGGGCCGGGGCCCGGCGCGATGCAGGCGTCCGTCCGGGGGGGAGATCGGTAGAGGCGGCGCCCTTCCCGCCGTCGCCGCCGGCCGGACGGTGGTTGGACGTCGCGGAGTGGAATCCGTACATCCCGCGCGCGGACGGGACCGACCGCGGCAAGACCGGTTTCCGGTGCGCCATCGCCTTCCCCCCCTCCTCAAGGCCGAGGCCTTTCTCCCCCCGTTATTTCCCGCTGGCCAACGGCCGCGCGCGGACGTACACTTCTCCCCTTCCGGCCGCGGCGGCACCGCGCCTGGAAACGGAGACCGCCGATGATCAGCGTAGAGAAGCTCCATCTCAGCCTCGGGGGGCGCCCCATCCTGCGCGGGGTGGACCTCACCGTGGGGGACGGGGAGCGCCTGGCGGTGGTGGGGCCGAACGGCTGCGGGAAATCCACTCTCCTCAAGGCGATCGCCGGCATCGAGCGCCCGGATACGGGCGAGATCAGGATGCCGAAGGGGAGTACGGCGGGCTACCTCCCGCAGGAGGCCGGGATCGCGGCGGGCCGCCCGCTCCGGGAGGAGCTGCTGGGGGCCTTCGTCGAGGTCCAGTCGGCGCTCAGGGAGATGGCGGGACTCGCGGAGGAGATGGGGAGGACCGACCCCGACTCTCCCGCGCACGCCCGCGTGATGCGCCGCTACGCTGAGTGCGCCCACATGGTCGAGCACGAGGACGGCTACGCCCTCGAGTCGAAGGCGTCGCGCGTCGCCGCGGGGCTCGGCTTCTCCCCCGAGGACCTCGACCGCCCGTGCAGCGAGTTCTCCGGCGGTTGGCGGATGCGCATCCTCCTGGCCAAACTCCTGCTCCGCCGGCCCGACGTCATCCTCCTCGACGAGCCGACCAACCATCTCGACCTCGAGTCCACCCTCTGGCTCGAGGATTGGATCCTGCGATGCGGCAGGACGGTCGTCTTCGTCTCCCACGAGTCCGCCACCATGGACCGGCTGGCCGAGCGGATCGTCTGCCTCGAGGGCGGGAGGGCGGAGGTATACGCCGGGAACTACGCGCGCTTCCTCGCCGAGAGCGCGCAGAGGCGCGAGGCGCGGTGGGCCGCCTACGAGCGGCAGCGGAGGGAGATCGAGGCGATGGAGGCGTTCATATCGAGGTTCCGGGCGAACGCGGCGCGCGCGGCGCTCGTGCAGAGCCGGATCCGGCGGCTCGGCAAGATCGCACGCCTGGAGCCCCCGTTCCACCCGACGGCGATCCACTTCTCCTTCCCCCCGGCCCCCGAGAGCCATTACTGCGTCCTCGCGCTCCGGAACCTCGGACACTCGTACGGGGAGAATCGCGTTTTCGGGGGGATCGACCTCGAGATCACGCGCGGGGAGAAGATCGGCCTCGTCGGGGTGAACGGGGCGGGGAAATCCACCCTGCTGCGCATCCTCGCGGGGAAGGAGGCCCCGGCGGAGGGGGAGTGCGCCGTGGGGAAGAAGGTCACGAGCGCGTATTTCGAACAGTACGACGCCGACACCGTCTCCTCGGACGAGACGCTCCTCGACGCCATCGCGGCGGCGGCCCCGGCGGGTGAGGCGCACCGCGCGCGAGACCTGCTGGGCGCCTTCCTGTTCAGCGGCGACGACGTCATGAAGCCGCTCCGCGCCCTGTCCGGCGGGGAGCGGACGCGCTTCCGCCTCGCCCGGATGCTCTTCAGCCCGGCCAACCTCCTCCTGCTCGACGAGCCGACCAATCACCTCGACATCACCTCGCGCGCCACGGTGGAAAAGGCGCTCGCCGCATACACCGGCACGGTGGTGATCGTATCGCACGACCGCGCCTTCATGGACCGGGTGACGCGGAAGATCATCGAGCTGGACGGCGGGACGCTCCGCGTCTACCCGGGGAGCTACGGCGAGTACCTCGAGCACGCGAAAGGCCTTCTCCCGCCGGGGGAGGGGGAGGGACGGGGGGCCCGCGCGGCCGCGAACGGGGATGGAAGGGCGGCCCCCGCCCCCCGGGGGGGGGCGAAGACGCGAGGGCGCCGCGCGCGGTCGCTCGCCAAGAGGATAGCGGCGCTCGAGGAGAGGATCATCCGGAAGGAGAAATGCATGGCGGCGCTCGACGCGGAGATGGCGGCGCCGGAGAACGCCGCCTCGTACCGGAAGCTCGAATCCCTGGCCGGGGAGCGCGACGCGCTCGCGCGGGAGTACCGGCGCATGATCGACGAATGGGAGGCGCTCGGCCTGGAGATGGAGCGGGGGGGCGCGATCACGCGCGACTGACCGCAAGACGGAGGTTTCAGCCGGGACGCCGCGTCCCGCGCCGGTTTCCCGGCGGCGTGGGGCCCTGGGATATCAATCGCCTCCGAAGTTCAAAGAGTCGAGATTCCGCCCTGGATGGAAGGCGGCCGGCCGCGGCCGGTGTGCTATAATCCATCCCGTCCAGAGATGAAACCGCCGTCCGATCGCCCCCCCGCGGGCCGAGCCGCCGCCCGGCGGACCCCGTGCCCGATCTGCGAACGCGTTTCGCGCCTTGGCCGCGGCCGCGACCCGTTCCTTGTCCGCGAGTTCGAGCACTCGATCCTCGCCGTGGGGGAGCACCAGTTCCACAGGGGGTACTGCGTCCTGCTCCTCAAGCGCCACGCCCGCGAGCCGCACGAGCTGCCGTCGCGGGTGCGCGCCGGGCTGTTCCGGGAGCTCGCCGAGGCGGCGCGGGCGGTGGAGGCGGCTTTCAGGCCGTGGAAGATGAACTACGCATGCCTGGGAAACGTCGTGCCGCACATCCACTGGCACCTCATCCCGCGGTACGAGTCGGACCCGGACCGCCTGAAGCACCCGTGGCTCCGCGAGGGGGAGTTCGCGAGGCGCCGGACGACCCCGGCGGCGGCGCGCGCCGTCGCCGCGAGGGTGCGCAGGCGCCTGGGGGGAGCGGAAGCCCCGGCTCGCCCGCGCGGACATGGTCCCGCCGGGAAAGGATTGGCGCCGCGATGAAGATCGTCCGGGGAAAGCGGATCGGCGCGCGGGGGCGGATCGCCCTATGCACGACCGCCGTGGTCTTCGACGAGGGGCGGGGGAGGATCCTCCTCACGCGCCGCGCCGACAACGGCCGCTGGTGCCTCCCGGGCGGGCACGTCGATCCCGGGGAAACCGTGGCCGAGTCGTGCGCCCGGGAGGTCCTCGAGGAGACGGGGCTGAAGGTGCGGCCGACACGGCTCATCGGCGTCTACGGCGACCCGGACTGGGTCGTGGACTACGGCGACGGGAAGCACCACCAGATCGTCGCCCTTTGCCTCGAGGCCGAGCGCGAGGGAGGGGAACCGGGGCCGAGCGGCGAGACGCTCGCGAGCGGCTTCTTCTCCATCGGCGAGATCGCCGGGATGGACGTGATGGAGCACCACCGCGAGCGCATCGCCGACGCCCTCGCCGGCGCCCCGGGCGCGTTCATCCGATAGGGGGAATTGAGCGGGGTGTTGATGCCGACGGGCGCGACATGGCATACTATCCCCGTGCACATGGCGGTGTAGCTCAGCTGGTCAGAGCAGCGGAATCATAATCCGCGTGTCGTAGGTTCGACTCCTACCACCGCCACCATCGCCGTCACGGTCCGGAACAGATGAGAAAATCCTTCCTCGTCTTCGGAAGCCCCCTGATCGAAGAGCCCGAGATCGCCGAGGTCGCGGAGTGCCTCCGATCCGGCTGGATCTCCACCGGCCCCCGCGTCGGGAGGTTCGAGGAGATGTTCCGCGAATACTCCGGCGCCGGATACGCCAGGGCCCTCTCCTCCTGCACCGCCGGCCTCCACCTCTCCATGCTCGTCGCCGGGATCAAGGCGGGCGACGAGGTGATCACCACGCCGATGACGTTCGTCGCCACGGCCAACGTCATCACGCACGTCGGGGCGGTCCCGGTCTTCGCCGACGTGGACCGCGAGACGATGAACATAGACCCGGAGGAGATCCGCCGGAGGCTCACCCCGCGGACCCGCGCGATCATACCCGTGCACCTCGCCGGACGCCCGTGCGCCATGGACCCGATCCTTGAGATCGCCCGCGAGCGCGGCCTCGTGGTCATCGAGGACGCCGCGCACGCGATCGAGTCGGTCTACCGCGGGAGGAAGGTCGGCTCGATCGGCGACCTGACCTGCTTCTCGTTCTACGTGACGAAGAATATCGTCACCGGCGAGGGGGGAATGGTCACGACCGATAATCCCGAGTGGGCGGAGAGGATCGAGATGTACGGCCTCCACGGCCTGAACAAGGGCGCGTGGCGGCGCTACACGGACGACGGCTTCAAGCATTACGAGGTGGTATACCCCGGCTACAAGTACAACATGACGGACATGCAGGCGGCCCTCGGGATCCACCAGCTTCCCAGGATCGGCCGCTACCTCAAGCGCCGGGAGGAGATCTGGAGGCGCTACGACGAGGCGTTCCGCGACCTGCCCCTCATCCTCCCGGCCCCGGCGGATCCGCACACCGTCCACGCCCGCCACCTGTACACGCCCCTCGTCGACACGGACGCCGCGGGGAAGGGCCGGGACGAGGTCCAGCGGGCGCTCCACCGGGAGAATATCGGCACCGGGATCCACTTCGTGGCCGCGCACCTCCACCGATACTACAGGGAGCGGTACGGCTGCCGGCGCGGCGATTTTCCGAACGCGGAGTTCATCTCCGACCGGACCATCTCCCTCCCCCTCTCGGCGAAGCTCACGGACGACGACGTGGAGGACGTGGTGGGGGCGGTGCGGAAGGTGCTGTCGTAATGGCCTGGGGGGCGCCCGTTCCCGCCGCGGGATGGGCTCAGGTCCGCCCTGCGGCGTTATCGGGACGCGCCACCCCTCCCGCGCGGGGCGAGGGTTCGGTCCCGGGCGGGGGGGCTTGCCCCAGCCAGGCGTGGAAGGTGTACTTCGCGCGGGCGTACTCGAAGTTGAGCTTCTGGTAGATTCGGACGATGTTGACGTTGTTGATCTGCGTCTCGAAATCCTGCATGTCGTAGCGGTGCATCCCCTCCCGCATCGCCTCCTCGATGATCGCCGCGTACGCCCCGAACCCCTCCTGCGTGCAGCCGCCGAGCCCGCCGCCCACGCACCTCACCCCCGTCGCCTCGAGGAGGTCCTGCTTCAACCGGTAACCCAGGAAACCGACCACCTTCCCCTTCCGCTCCGCGACGATGATCGTCTCCGCGACGCCGCCGTCGAGGAGTCTCTCCGCCCACGCCCGGTAGAGTCGGTCGGCCGCCTCGCGGGGGAGGCGCGGGTCGGCGTGGTAGCGGCCGATGAAGCCCTTGTACGCCTCGTCGGCGACGGCAAGGACGGCGTCGTGGTCCTCGGGCGCGTAGAGGCGCGTCTTGAAGAGGTATTTTCCGTGCCCGAGCTCCTGGCGGCGGGGGATGAAGATGTAGGTGACGATCGTGTCGACGAGGTAGAACCCCGCCCCCTCGAGGCAGTGCACGAGGGCCAGGTCGTCCGCGTCCGCCCTGACGTTCAGGTGGACGATGCCGTCCGCGCGGCACGCGGCGAGGATCGCCTCTATGAGCGCCCCGATTGAGGAACGGTCCCCGCGGCCGGCGCCGGGGTGGACGAAGAGGGGGATATGGCCCATCGCGATGCCGAAGATCCCGGAGTCCCAGGGCAGGGGGCGGAGCGCGGCGATGGCGCGTATTCTCCCCCCCTCCTCGGCCACGAGGACCCGCCCGTCACGGGCGCAGCCGGGGAGCTTGTGGAGGAGGTACGCGGCCTGTTTCTCGCGGTTGACGAGGCGGTAGCGGCGCAGGTCGCCGTACGGGTACGCCGCGAAGAGCTCCATGACGGCCCCCTCGTCGGCGGGGCTGTATTCCCTGATCACGCTTCTCCCCCCTTCCCGGCGTGGACCGCCCGGACGGCGTAGAAGGGGAGGTTGTTCTGCCGGCGGTAGATCCGTATGATGAACTCGCCGAGGAGGCCGAGCACCATGAGCTGCAGCCCCACCACGACGGCCAGGAATATCAGCGCCTGCGCGCGGTTCCCGGGCGACGTCCCGACGAGGATCCGCAGCAGCGTGTAGGCGACGCCCGAGGCGACGCCGAGGGCGAAGAGCCCGGTGCCGGCGAGACCCACCTTCTGGAACGGCCTGCGGCTGAAGTTGGTGACGAAGTCGAGGGCGAGTTCGAACAGGTCCTGGGTGGAGTAGCCGGAGCGCCCTCCGATGCGCGGGCGGTGCGCCACCTCGACCTCGGCCGTCGAGCGGGAGAGCCTCACCCCGAGCGGCTTCAGGAAGCGCCTCATCTCGCCGTAGCGGGGGAGCTGCCGGGCGAGCGCGCTCGTCAGCGCCCCGGCGGGGCAGCCCCAGTCGCGCAGCCGGACGCCGGTCATGCGGCCGACGAGGATGTTGAAGAGCCGGGAGGGGAGGGTGCGGAGGACGAACGAATCCGCCCTCCCCACGCGGACGCCGCTCACCAGGTCGTGCCCCTCGCGGAGCTTCCCGAGGAGCGGCGCGATCTCCCCGGGGGGAATCTGGAGATCGGAGTCGAGCGTGACGATCGAGTCTCCGGAGGCCGCCTCGAATCCGGCGCACAGCGCCGCGTGCTGGCCGTAGTTCCGGTCGAGTTCCACGACCGTCACGCGCGCGTCGCCGCGAACGAGGGGGAGGAGCTCCGCGAGCGTGCCGTCGGAGCTCCCGTCGTCCACGAAGACGATCTCCCACGCCGCGCACTCCGCCGGGGATATCTTCTCGAGGGACGCGCGGACGGCCCGGAGGCACTCCCCGACGATCGCCTCGTCGTTGTGGAGGGGGATGACCACGGACAGCTTCGACGGTCCCATTCTCATCTCTCCGCGCGCGGATGGAATGATAGTACATGGCCCCCGGCGCGGCAAGGCCATTCCCGCCATGCGGTTCGCCTGCTCCACCTGAGGGGTGGACCGGTTTCGAAGGCGGAGCCCGTGGAGGACCCGGCCCCTGTTGCATCTGGAGGGCGGCGCCGCGATGGTGTAAAATACGGTCTCTGCGGGGCGGCGCGCCCCGCGCGAAAGGCGGACATGCATCTTCGTTCCCCCCGGGCGAGAACGGCGGCTGCCGCCGCGGCGGTTTTCGCCGTCTTCCTCGCGATCTACGCCCGCACGATGCTCCCCTGCGTCGGCGGGTACGGCGACAGTTCCAAGTTTCAGTTCGTAGGGGAGGTCAGGGGTCTCCCGCACCCCACGGGATTCCCCCTCTATCTCGCGCTGAACCGGGCGGTCTCCCGCGTCCCGGCAGGCAGCCTGGCCGCGCGCGTGAGCGCCATCTCCGCCGCCTGCGGCGCCCTGACGCTCGCGGCCATCTCGGTCCTCGGCTCCCTCCTCACAGGATCCGTCCCCGCCGGCCTCCTCTCGGCCGCCGTTCTCGGGACGCTCCCGCTCTTCTGGTCGTCCGCCCTCATCCCCGAGGTCTACACGCTGAACGCCCTCATGCTCTCCTCGGCCGCCCTCTTCCTGGCTGCGTGGATGAAGGGCGGGCGGCGGGCGGCGCTATACCTGTCGTGGGCGTTCTTCTGCGCGGGGGCGGGCAACCACCCGTCGATCGCGGCGTTCCTCCCCGCGTTCCTCGCCGTCGCCTTTTCCGGGAAGGGCGGGGTCTCCGTACGGTGGCGCGATCTGCCGCCGATGGCGGCGATCGCCGCGGCCGGCGCGGCCCAATACCTGCTCATACTCGCCTGGTCGCGCGGCGACACCCCTTACATAGAGGGGCGCGTGGATGGGGTCGCCGGGCTCATCCGGCACGCCCTCGGGGGCGGATACACCGTAAACTACTTCCCGGTCGCCCTCCGCACGATACTCACCACGCACGTCCGCCTCTACGCGTCCGCGATGGGGAGCCAGTTCGGGCCGGCCGGCGTCGCCCTCGCCGCGCTGGGGGCCGCCTGGCTCGCCCTGAACAACCGCCGCTTCCTCCTATTCCTTGCCGTGCTCTGGGCCGGCCAGCTCTTCCTCTCCCTCCCCTCCGTGACGGTCGAGACGCCGGTCTACTTCGTCCCATCGTGCGTGACCGCGTCGATTCTCGCAGGATGCGCGCTGCCGCTCGTCGAGCGGGCCGCGGGGAGGCGGGGGGCGCGGCTCGCCTTCGCGTGCGCGATCGCGCTTCTCGCCGCCCGGGCGGCGCGGACGGGTGCTCACGCCGACCTGAGCCGGATGCGTTTCTACGACGCGTTCACGGACGAGGTTCTGGGCGCCCTCCCCCCGTCGAGCATCCTCCTCTCCCCCAACTACCAGTGGACGGAGGCGTACCTATACAAGCTCCTCGGGGAGGGGGCTCGGCGGGGCGACCGGATCTTCATCCTGAACAACTGGGGCCCGGCGAAGGTCCCGGCCTATCGGCGGGGAAGGGAGATCGAATTCCACCTGTACCGCCCCGCCGCCGATCCCGTCCCCCCCTTGCGCGTTTTTTTTCAGGCGCAGTCCGGGCGGGATCCGCGGCTCGCGCAATTCCGTAGATACGGGGAGGGGTTGGCGCCGCTCGTGCGGCACGGATGCGCGGAGCTGGACCGGCTCCGCTCGGGGGGGAAGGGCCGCCTCGTCCTCGTCTCCGCGAAAGACGAGGGCGCCCCGATCTGCTCCGACGCCGCGTTCGACCTGCTCCTCTCGCTCGGGCTCAAGCCCCGCTCCTCCGGGGGGCTGCGCTGGGGGTGGAGCAGCGCGGCGGCGGTGGTCGTCGAGGACGGAGCCGCCCGGGGGGTCGTCCGAAACTCCTTCGGGCGGAGCTCCATCTCCCTCCGGAAAGGCGAGGCGGTGGGGGGGGCGGGGATCCCATCCCCC
>WBZO01004819.1_pt1 | contig 14254 bp, 11 predicted proteins | sample 5204261 | NCBI WGS metagenome assembly WBZO01 (sample SAMN12412400, study PRJNA552823) | activated sludge metagenome | isolation source: activated sludge from anammox sidestream of wastewater treatment plant... | place: USA: North Carolina | collected 2017-09
CGGCTCGTACTTGCTCAACTGGAACTGGTTGTAGACCTTGCCCGCGGGCGTCTCGGCGATCCGCCAGGCCTTGGCGTCGGTGGGCTGCCAGCGGTCGGCCCCTCTCTCGAAGTCATCGGCCAACAGAAGCGGTAGGCCGTCCATTGCCTGCTTGGCTTCGTTCGGCTTGCCCTCTCCGTCGGCAGCCCAAGCGGGCACGTCGGCCCAGAGCACAAGTCCCGCGAAAGCGACCCAGGAAACGGCGATCAAGTGGCGAGTCATGGCGGTCTTCCCCCGGAAGAGGATCGTGGCAGGGCAACTGACCGCTGATTGTAGCCCCGGACTCCCGCGCCTTCAATCACCGCTGCCACGGGCGGCTTGTCTGGTGCCACGGGCGGCTTGTCTGGTGCCACGGGCGGCTTGTCCGCCCGTGTTCGGGTTGGAACGACACTCCCCCGGCCGAGCGCACGGTCGGGCAAGCCGCCCGTGGCACCGGGCAAGCCGCCTGTGGCACCGGGAGTCCCATCCCCTCACGCGCTCAAGCCCAACTGCTTGGCCTTGGTCATGTCGGCGGTGGCCTTGGCCTGGTCGCCCTTCTGGTCGTAGGCCAGGGCCCGGTTCTGGTAGGCGCGGGCGTAATTGGGATCGATGCGGACGGCCTCGTTGAAGTCGGCGATGGCCTCGTCCAGGCGGCCCTGGATGCGATGCACCAGCCCGCGGTTGTAAAAGGCGGCCAGGTACTCGGGGTCGAGCTTGAGGGCCTGGTCGTAGTCGGCCAGGGCGAGGCCGAGCTCGTGCTTGCGCGTGTAGATCACGCCGCGGTGGCAGTAGGCGTGGGCGTCCCTGGGGTCGAGCTCGATCGCCCGGGTGTAGTCGGCCAAGGCGCTTTCCAGGCGTCCTTCGAGCCCGTGGAGGATGCCGCGGTTGTAGTAGGCCTTGACGAGCTTGGGGTTGATGCGGACGGCCTCGTCGTAGTCCTTGAGGGCCTCTTCGCGGCGCCCGATGGCCGACCTGGCCGAGCCGCGCGAGACGTAGGCCTCGGCGTTCTTGGGCTCCAGGCGGATGGCCTCGTCGAAGTCGGCCACGGCCTTGTCGGTGAGACGCTTCTTGGCGTAGGCCAGGCCGCGGTTGACGTAGGCCCGGGCGTACTTGGGGTTCAGGCGCACGGCCTCGGTGTAGTCTTCGATGGCGCGGTCGTGATCGCCCAGCCGGGAATAGACGATGCCGCGGTTGAGGTGGGCCTTGGCGTCCTTGGGGTCGATGCGGATCACGTCGTCATAGCCTTGGACGGCCTCGCTGAACTTGCCCTGCATCTCGAAGGCGTTGGCCCGGTTGCCGAGGGCCTTGAGGTGCTTGGGATTGCACTGGATGGCGCGGTCGTAGTCGGCGATGGCCGCGTCGAAGTCGCGGCGGACGGCGTGGACCAGGCCGCGCGAGACGTAGAAGTCGGCGTCCTTGTCGTTGATACGGATGGCCTCGTCGTAGTCGGCCAGGGCCTTGTCGAAGCGGCCCATCTTGAACCAGGTCAGGCCGCGGTTGTAGTAGGCCTTGGCGTATTCGGGGTCGAGCTCGATGGCCTTGTCGTAGTCGGTCAGGGCCTGGTGGCGCTCCCCCTTCTTGCCGTAGGCGCAGGCGCGGTTGTAGTAGGCCACGGCCTCGCGGGGGCTGTAGCGGAGGACCTCGTTGTAGTTCTCGATGGCCGTGTCGTGCAGGCCCTTGGCCTCGTAGCAGTTGCCCCGGGCGTAAAGGGCCTCGGTGTAGCGGGGATTGGCCTTGAGGACCTCGGTGAAGACCTGGATGGCCTGGTCGTAGTCCTTTTTCTCCTGCAGGTCGACGCCGCGGCGGAACAGGTCGGATTCGTCGAACATGGCTGGCCTCCCGGATTTTGCCGACTCTTGGGACTTCCGAGGTCTTCAAGACTTCGGAAGTCTTGGGATAGTCGTCAGATGAGAATCTCCGCTTCCTTGGCCCCGAGCCGCGGGGCCTCGACTGCCTCGGCCTTGGTCCCGTCGTGGAAGAAGGTGAGGTTGCGTCCGGCCCGACGCGCCTGGCGCAACGTGTCGGTCACGCGCACGAGCACGTCGTGGTCGCTTTCGCCCGGCTGGACCTCGGTCACGGCCGCGGTGAGGGTGAGGCGGGTCCTTTCCTCGCCGTGGCGGAAGACGAGCTTTTCGACCGACTGGCGCAACTGCTCGGCGTTCTTGGTGGCCGCGCGGGGGCCGACGTCGACCATCATCACCAGGAAGCTCTCGCCGGCGAAGCGGGCGACGAGGTCGGCCTGGCCGCTGGCCTTCTTGAGGTACTCGGCCAGGTGCAAGAGGACGCGGTCGCCCACGCGCGGGCCGTGTTTCTCGTTGATTTTGCCGAAGGCGTCGATGTCCAGGAGCACGGCGGTCATCTGGCGCGACTTCTGCCGGCCCTGCTTCCACCACTCGGCAAGCGTCGTCTCCAATCCGATACGGTTGCGGAGCCTGGTGAGCGGATCGTTGCAGAGCTGGCGCTCGATGGCCTCGAGGCGGTCCTCGTAGCGGGCCACGGCCAGGAAGGCGGCCTCCTGGTTGTCGCGGAGGCGGTGCCGGGCGACGCGGAGGTTGTGGATCTCCTCGAGGAGCCGGTGGTTGGCGGCCTCCAGGTCCGACTCGAAGTCCATGTGCCGCAGGTTGCTGAGGGTGGTCTCGATCTGGGCGGCCTGCTCGAGGTTGGCCATCTCGATGTCTTCGCCCAGCGAGCGGAGCTCCCCTAGCTCGCTGATCCGCGCGGCGAACTTCTCCGCCGCGTCGCGCTGCTGCTCCAGGTATATCTCGCAGTCCTGCCGGAGGTCCTCCAGGCAGCGGCGGATCGTCTCCGCGTCGGAATGTCCCTGGACGGCGCGGAGCCGCGCGTCGATCTCCGTCGACCGCGCGCCGCTTTTCATCATGGCGACGTTCAGCTTGAGGATCGACGTCTCCACGTACTTCTCGTTAAGGTCCCAGTTCTCCGGGTCGTCGGGGTTGAGCAGCTCCGCCACCTCGTCGTCGTAGGGCTGGTCGCAGGGCTCAAAGAGGTCCTCGTCCTCGGCCAGGTCGTCGATCAGCGCATCCAAGGGCTGCGCGGCCGCCTGCCGGACCCACTCCTCCCGCTCGGCCGCGTCCATCCCCCGCCGCGGCGCGGTCAAGGCGTCCCAGGCGTCCAGGAGCGTGGGCGGCCCAAAGCCCAGGAACACCGCCAGCGCATACCCGACGCCCAGGTTGAGCACGGCGATGAGGAACGTGAGGACGAACAGGGTCATGGCCCGCCTTCCGAGTCCCGCCTACCGCGCGGCCGCCGCTTCCGGTTCGCGGGGGAGGACGCCCAGGACCCGCATCTGCTCGAAGAGCTCCTCGGCGCGGATCGGCTTGGTGAGGTAGCTCTCGCACCCCTCGCGGAACGCGCGGATGCAGTGTTTCGAATCGCACAGGGCGGTGGTCATGATCACGCGGACCCCGTCGGAGCCCGTCCGCCCGCGATCCTCCTCGATCTGACGCACGGCCAGGAGCGTCTCGTGGCCGCTCAGGCCCGGCATCATGATGTCGAGGCAGATCAGGTCGTAGGGGCGGCCGTCTTCGAGGGCCAGGCGCACGGCCTCGACGGCCTCGCGCCCATCGACGGCCAGGTCGCACCGGCCGTGTCGGGCCAGCATCACCCGGAGAAGCTCGCGGCAGATCGGGTCGTCGTCCACGATGAGGAATCGTCCCGCTCGCGGCGCAGCCGTGTCCTGGGGGCCTTCGTCCGCCGCGAAGCCGGCGTTGCCCGACGTCCCGAACCTCGTGCGGCGGGAGACGTCGGGCTCGGGCAGCCCGCCCAGGAGCTTGCCCACCTGCTCCAGCAATTGCGCCTCGCGCAGCGGCTTGGTCAGATAGGCCTCGCACCCCTCGCGAAACGCCGCCAGGCAGTGCCTCGAGTCTTCCAGCGCCGTGGTCATGATCACCTTGACCCCGTCGCTGCCCAGGATGCCCTTGCCCTGCTCGATGGCGCGGACGGCCGACAGCACCTGGTGGCCGTCGGTGTGGGGCATCATGATGTCAAGGCAGATCAGGTCGTACGGCGTGCCCTCTTGCAACGCCAGACGGAAGGCGTTGATCGCCTCGTCGCCGTCGTAAGCCGTGTGGCACGTGCCGAAGGGGGAGAGAATGCTCTCCACCAGGATCCGGCACAACTTGTCGTCGTCCACGATAAGGAATTTCACGAAGGCGTCTCTCCCATTCGAGTGATCGGCCCCTAATGCGTGTTACGGACACGGACTCAGCGCGTGCCGCCGGCGGGTGGCCCCCCACGGCCCGTCGTGCATCGTTGCTTCCAGCCGCCCCACGGCCGCTGCCGCCCGATCCAACTCCCCGGCCCGCGCGGCCAAGAGCACCCGCAATGCCTGGTCGGCCGCGCTAGTGGCCCCGGCTTCCAGCGCCATGGTGCGGAGCCGCTGGGCGTAGTTCCCCAGGTCTTCGTGGTCGCCCATGGCCAGGGCCGCATGGATGCCCTGAAGACAGTCCTCCGGGCCGAGGTCCGACTCCAGGTCGTACTCGGTTTGCGACGACTCCTCGCCCCCGGCCGCCTCCAGCGACTCGAGAAATCCCGGAAGGCACTGCTGGATGGACGCGAACAGGGCCTCGTGCCCCAGGGCCCGGGGCACGCTGTCGTCGGCCCCGGCGCGGAAGCACTCGTCGCGGATCTCGGGCGTGGCCTCGTTCGTCAGCGCAATGACCGGCGTGCGCCGCCCGGGCGCTTCGCCGTGGCGGAGCTCCCGAATCACTTCGAGGCCGCCGCGGTCGGGCAGTTCCACTTCGATGACCGTCAGGTCGTAGCGCCGTTTGCGAAGGACCTCGATGGCCTCTTCGCCCCGGCCCACCACGTCCACCAGGCAGCCCGTCCGCGACAGGAGGGCCTCCAACAGGACGCGCCCCACGCGGTCGCTGTCGGCCACCAGCAGACGCCGGCGCCCGTCCGACGGGTTGGACGGCGCGCGGTCGAACTCGCCGGCCTCGCCGCCGCGGGCCTCCCGGTCCCTGGCCTCTTCGCCGGGGACGGTCTCGTTCGGCGGCTTGGCAAAGGTCAGCAGCATCCAGAAGCTGCTTCCCTGGCCGACGCTGCTGCGGAAGCCGATCTGGCCCCCCATCAAGTCGACGAGTTGCTTGCAGACGGTCAGCCCCAACCCCAGTCCCCCGAATCGCCGGGTGGCCGAGCCGTCGGCCTGCGAGAAGCTGTCGAAGACCACCGTCTGCCGGTCCGCGGGGATCCCCACGCCGCTGTCGGTGATGCGGATGCGGAGCGTGGCCGACTGCGGCGTCTCCTCATCCAGCGCGATCTGGATGTGGATCGCCCCCTGCTCGGTGAACTTGATGGCGTTGTCCACCAGGTTGACCAGCACCTGGCGGAGCCGCCCGGGATCGCCGATCAGACGTCCGGGCACCGCCCGCTCGACGTGCCAATCGACCGCGAGCTGCTTCGCGTGGGCCGCCGGGCGCGTGGCCCGCAGCACGTCGCCGAGCAGCTCGTCGAGGACGAACACCGCCTTGCGGAGCTTCACCTTGCCGGCGGCCAGCTTGGAGAAGTCCAGCACGCCGTCGATGAGCGACAGGAGCGACCAGCCCGCCTCGTGAATGATGCGGAGCTTCTCCAACTGGCTCGGCTGGAGCGGCTCCTTCATGAGGAGTTGGGCGAAGCCCAGGATGGCGTTCATGGGCGTGCGGACCTCGTGGCTCACGTTGGCCATGAACTCATTCTTGGCACGCTCCGCCGCTTCGGCCTGCTCTTCGACCCTGACCAGCGCGCGGCGGGCCGACTCCAAGGCGTCGGTCGCGAGCTGCCATTGCTGCCAGGCCGCCTGGCGGTCCAGCAGCACGACGGCCGCCTGGCGCAGGTCGGCGGGGTGGCAGGGCCTGGCCACGAAGAGGAACCGGTCCGGCCGACCGATCCGCCCGGCCAAGTGCTCCCGTGAGGGATCGCCTTCGCCCGCCACGAGGATCGCCGCAAGCGACGGGTCCGCCCGGAGAAGCTCCCGGACCACGTCGGCGCAGTCCATCGGGCCGGCCAGGCCCGCATCCACGACCGCCAGGACGTACGGCTGGCGGCGGCGGAGCGCGTCGTGGGCCAAGGCCAAGGCCGCGGGCCCGTCGGGGGCCACGTCAATGGTCGCACTCTCCGGCGACGCCTCGAGCGCCTCTCTCAGCGCGCAAGCACGCACGCTGTCGTGATCGATCACCAAGATCGGCTGCCTGGCCGGCTCGGTCATGGGTGTGCCTTCGGCAAGACGCCCGCCCGGGGCCGGGCGAGCGGGTCCCTGCCCGCCGCGCGTCCCGGCCGCCGGATCTCCGCGGATTGCATTAGAAGGATAGCTCGCTGGCGTGGGGCCGGTTCGTTCCGGGGGGAGGAGCGGCGTCCTTGGAGTCTCGCCGGAACGGCTGTAACGGATGTGCCGGTCGAAGGGACGCGTAAGCCGCCGACGCCAGCGCTCGGGCCAAACGTCGCGGACGGCGCCGGCAGTTCACCCTTGGGGCGAACCCTTCAAAACGTCCGAGACGCTCCCTTCCTTGTGCCCGGTAATCATCCAGCGGCCGTTTTCCAGCCGGAGCTCGACCGTCAGGCCGATCCGCCCGCTGGCGTGCGTGAACTGCCCCGAGACGTCGTCGACCGTGAACGCGCCGATCATCGTGGCCGTGGCCGTGGGGGGGCTGGTGAGGCGATTGATCTCGACCTTGACGCTGGTGATCCGCGCCTCGGTAAACCGGTACATGCGCAGCACGTCGCGGGCCCGGCCGGGCGTGAACGGCGCGGACGCGGAGATGTATCGAAAGAGCCCGTCCACGTCGTTGTGCTCGATGGCCGAGGCCGCCGCGTAGAGCGACTCCTCGACCTGCTCCCGGTCGGTCACGACCAGCCGCTCCAGGGCCACGCCGCCGAGCGTCACCAGCAGCACGCCCAGCATGGCCCAGAGGAGCACGCCGCGGCCCGTGCGCACCAGGGCCACGCCCAGGATCGCCATGGCGATGATCCCGAACAGGACGGCGGGCCAGGGGCTTTCGACGAGCTCGGTCATGGGCGGTCAGTCGGGCAGGAAACGGAAGGAGTCGAAGAAGACGCCGGCGTTCTCCTCGTTGAGCGAGCCGACCGGGCCGGCCACGCTCAGGCAGTAAAGCCGCTCGCCGGACAGGAACCAGCGGACCCTCAGCTCGTTGTCGCTGTCGGGCACCTCGTAATCGGCAGTCAGGCCGGGGTGACCGTCGAGATCGATCGCTCCGCTTGCCCGTTGGCGCCCGCCCAACTTGGAGCCCACTTCGTCGCGGAGCTTTCGCAACAGGGACTGGGGATCGTCCTGCGCCAACATGCGATACATGGGGCTCTGCGAGGCGAGGACCGTGTACTGCACCCCGCAGAAACTGACCGTGTAGCCGATCTTGGCCGGGTCGCGGGCGTCCGCGGTCGGCTCGCTGGGGAGCATGACGCTCATGCGGGCCGCGGGCGATGCGAAGCGGCTCCACGCGGGCACGGTCTGGACGATCGAGTCGGGCTGGAGCGGGCCGGCGTCGCCCGAGGCAAAGCCCACCGCCAAGTCCTCGGCCCGCTCGCCGCCTCGCAACTGGTAGAGCACGACCACGCGGCGGGCGAGCGAGGAACCGATCACGCCGGCCGGGGGCTTGACGTACGCGTAGCCCGGATCGTCGCCCGTCAGGGGGTTGCGCATCGTCCGCGCATACTCGGCCTCGTCGGCAAAGAGCTCCCCGAGCTGGTCGATGGCGTCGGGCAATTTGCCGTGGAGGTCCTGGAAATCGCGAAGACGCAGGGCAAGGGCCTCGAGATTGGCCGTGGACTGGGCCTTGCGGCCCCCGCAACCCGCGGCAACCAGTAGGCCCAGCGTCGCCGCGATGAGAGCACGGGGGACCGCGCGAGACATCGATCGCTTCCTCGATGATTGGATTTGCCTTCCCCCACCATTATAGCAGGCCCCTGCACGAGCGAGTGAGCGCGCGGCGAGGCCGTGGAACAAAGACGATCGACCCCTTGGGTGGCTCCGTTTGGTCCCAACGCAAGCCTTCGGAATGCACTTGCCCGTTTCATCCCCACGCCGCCATCGCCCTTGTCTCAGGGCCCTTCCTTCTCATTGGCCCGGCAAGGGGGTAAGATAGACGGTCTGCGGAATCGTCCCAGCGGCATACTCCAGCCATGAGCACCACCGAGCTTCCTATCTCGCGAGCCTCACCCCAGCCGCTGCCACCGGAGATCACCGGCGTGCAACCCGGCGGCGGGGTTTGCTATCAAGTCGAGATGGCTTGGGGGCGGTTGCGGCGGTGGTATTTGAAGCGGTTTCGCCCCGGCTACGTGCGGCGGATGGCGGCCCTGCGGCGCGGCTCCGCCGACGGCGCACCTCACGAGATCCTCGATCCCCGCGACCTGAAGTACTGCCGCAACCTGGTGACCTGCGACTGGGACGAGCAGGACGACCCGTTCCGTTGGCGCGAGAGGTTGCCGTTTGCTCGATGGGGCCTGGCCGAACTGCAACTGATGGGCTGGCCGTTGCTGGGGGCGACGGTGGGCGCGGCCCTCTTGGCGGTTTACGTGTCGCCGTGGCTCTGGCCGCTGATGCTCCTGCCGGGCGTGCCGCTTTGCCTGGTGGTCTGGTTCTTTCGCGATCCCCCCCGGCGGATCCCGCAGGAGCCGGGCCTGCTGGTCTCGCCGGCCGACGGCCGCGTGGTCGAGGTGGCGCGGCTTGAGCACGACGACTACGTGGGCGGCCCCGCGGTGCGGGTGAGCATCTTCCTGTCGCTCTTTAACGTCCACCTGAATCGCGCCCCGTGCCGGTCGCGGGTGATCGCCCTGCGCTATCAGCCGGGCGAGTTCCTCGGGGCCTACAAGCCCGAGAGCGCCGTGCGCAACGAGAACATCTGGATCGGGCTGGAGGAGGAGTCGCCGCCCTACCGCAAGCTGGCCGTCCGGGCGATCTCGGGGGCGGTGGCCCGGCGGATCGTGTGCGGGCTGCGCCCCGGCGAGGTGCTCCAGCGCGGCCAGAAGTTCGGCATGATCAAGCTCGGCTCGCGCACGGAGCTGGTCCTGCCGGCGACCGGCGACCTCGCGGTCGAAGTCGGCGTCGGCGATCGGGTGAAGGCCGGCATTAGCGTGCTGGCCCGGTGGAACGAGAAAGGGGACGAGCCATGAAACGCCTGCGAACCGTCTCCGTGCTGCCGACGATGTTCACGCTGGGGAACCTGGTGTGCGGGTTCTTCGCCATCGTGGTCGCCGCCCGGGTGATCAAACCCGACGCGGAGACCGCCACGGTCGTCAGCATCGAGGACCTGAAGAACCTGATGCTGGCCGGCTGGCTCATCTTTCTGGCGATGGTGTTCGACGCGTTGGACGGCCACTTGGCGCGGCTGTCGGGCACGAGCTCGGAGTTCGGCGCGCAATTGGACAGCCTCTGCGACCTGGTGACGTTCGGGGTGGCCCCGGCGTTCCTGCTGGTCAAGCTCTGCCCGCGGTTCACCTACCTGCACAGCGAGGCCATCTGGGTCATCGCCGCGGCGTTTGCCGCGTGCGCGGCCTTGCGCCTGGCGCGGTTCAACGTCGAGACGTCGGAGGACGACGACCACCTTCACTTCAGCGGGTTGCCGTCGCCGGCGGCGGCGGCCTCGATCGCCGGGTTCGCCATCATGTTCTACACGCTCCACGCCAAGGAGCCGCCCATGATCTACGCCGAGGAGATCTACTCGGCGCTGCAGTCGGTGTTGCCCTTCTTCGGCGCGGCCGTGGCCCTCTTGATGGTCTCGCGGATCCCCTACCCGCACATCGTCAACCAGGTGTTCCACGGCCAGCGGAGCTTCGGGCACGTGGTGGCCGTGGTCTTCGCGCTGGTCGCGGTGATGGTCATCCGCGGCTACTCGGTGCCGCTCATCTGCGGCGCGTTTGTCCTGAGCGGGCCGGTCCGCTTCTACTGGGTCAAGCTGGTGCAGAAACGCCAGCAGGAAGAGGAAGCCTTCTGAGGGGTCCCATGTTCTCCGGAATTGTCGAAGCCCTGGGCACCGTGGCCGAAGTCCGCAGCGAGCCGCCGGGCGCGAAGCTCCTGGTCCGCGAGCCGCGGATCGTCCCCCAGATCAAGGTGGCCGACAGCGTCTCGGTCAACGGCTGCTGCCTCACCGTGGTGGAAGTGCAGGGCGACACGATGGCCTTCGACGCCGGCCCCGAGACCCTCAAGCGGACCAACCTCGGCCAGCTCGTCCCCGGCAGCCGCGTCAATCTGGAGCGGGCCTTGCGCGTGGGCGACCGCATGGGCGGCCACTTCGTCAGCGGCCACGTCGACGACCAAGGCACGCTCCTCGAGCGCAACGACGAGGGCCAGTGGTCCTTCTTCTGGTTCCAGGTCCCCAAGCGGCTCAGCCTGCAAATGGCCTCCAAGGGCTCGATCGCCGTGGACGGGGTGAGCCTCACGATCGTCGACAGCGAGCCGGAGCGGTTCAGCGTGGCCCTCATCCCCTACACCCTCGCCGTGACCACGCTCGGCCCCTTGCAGGTCGGCGCCCGAGTGAACCTCGAGACCGACATCCTGGCCAAGTACGTCGAGCGGCTCGTGGAGGCGAAGGAGTGGTGAGGGGCAGGGTAATGCTGATTGATGAATGATGAATGATGAATGATGAATGATGAATGATGAATGATGAATGGGGCGTGCAGCCCGCCGTCATTGATCTATTTGCGGACTCCCGAGGCTGCACACTTTCTCCAATTCACCATTCATCATTCATCCTTCTGCATTCGCTATGCCCGGCTCCTCCACCAATCAGACCCTCTCCTTTCTCCGGCAGCGTTTCGCCGAGGCCGGGATCGACCTGCGCAAGAAGCTCGGCCAGAACTTCCTCATCGACCTGAACCTGGTCCGCTTCCTGGTCCAGACGGCCGAGCTCGGGCCGGACGACGTGGTGCTGGAGGTGGGCACGGGCACCGGCTCGCTTACCGCGATGATGGCCCCCCAGGTCGCCGCCGTGGTCACGGTCGAGATCGACGAGCATCTCTTCCAGTTGGCCGCCGAGGAACTGTACACCCTGCCCAACGTAGTGATGCTTCAGGCCGACGCCCTGGAGCGAAAGAACCGGCTCAGTCCGGCCATGCTCGACGCGGTCCGCCAACAACTCACCGCGGCCCCTGGCCGGCGATTCAAGCTGGTGGCCAACCTGCCCTACCAGATCGCCACCCCGCTCATGGCGAACCTCCTCGACCTGGACGAGCCCCCGCGTCTCATGGCGGTAACGATCCAGAAGGAGGTGGCCGACCGCCTCGTCGCCCGGCCCAGCACCAAGGACTACGGGGCCCTGGCCGTCTGGGTCCAGTGCCAGTGCCGGGCGGAGATCGTGCGGGTGATGCCGCCGGAGGTCTTCTGGCCCCGGCCCAAGGTCTCCTCGGCCATCGTCCGCGTCCGTCTGGACGACGAGTTGCGAGGGCGGATCCCCGACCGCGCGGCCCTGCACGCCTTTGTCCGCTCCATGTTCCTCCACCGCCGCAAGTTCCTCCGCTCCGAGCTGATCGCCGCCACCAAGGGCCGCCTCGACAAACCGCAGGTGGACGGGCTGCTCGCCGGCCTGGGCCTGACGGGCACGGAGCGGGCCGAGTCGCTTACGCCTGACCAGATGCTCGCCCTGTGCGAGGCCGTTCGGCGCGCCGCAACGCCGCCTACTAGTGGTCCGTCAAATTGAAATTGACGGGTGCCACGGGCAGCTAGTCTGCCCGTGCCGCAGCACTGGCGGGCAAGCCGCCAGTGGCACCCAGACCTGTCACCCAGACCTGTCACTTTGAGGTTGGCGGACCACTGGGAACCTATCCCAGAACCAAGTTCGGCGTGGGTCTCCGACCCCGCCGAAGCGGCCGACCGAAGGTCTCCCTGGAGGTCCTGGGACAGGCTCTAATTGACGGCGCCGCCGAGCCCTGACTACAATGGGGGCCAAGGAACCACTCACGACGAGGCTGCCATGCCATTCATCGAGATGTCGGGGCAAACCCTGCTCCACCTGGTCACCGAGAGCGGCCCGGACCCTGAGGAATTGGCCAAAGTCGGCGTGACCAAGAAGAGCATCGTGCGCGTGAACGAGCAGGGCGACATCGAGCTCCGCCGCCGCGACCGCTGGGACGTGATCGGCGGGCTGTTGGGCGACTTCGAGGAGCGGGTCAAACGCGAGACGGGCCTCGACTGGGCGTGAGCGCGCTGCTTTCGCGTTCTCCGTGCCTCCGTGGTGGGCGTATTGGCTTTCTGATCGTCAATAACCGAGCAGCCCCGCGCGGATGGCCTCTGCTTCCGCAGGCGTCAATTGCCAAAGGGCGGCCGCCCGTGCGTCGATCGCCCGCTGCGTGGCCTCGACATCCTCCCCGCGCGCGGCGGCCGAGTGCGCGTCGCGGCCCAGTCCGGCCAGCTCGGCGTGGCGCGGGTCGGCCGGGTCGAAACGCCCCAGCCGCACGAAGCCCAAGAGGCTGGGGGTGCCGAAGCCCTTTCCCCCGCGCACGCTGTGGGCGCGAACGAGGAAATCAACCACCGCGCTATTGAGCACCGCGCAAGCATAATGTGCCTCGTCGGACGTGTCCGCCGTTACGAACGCGCACGTCTCCTGCGGCACCACCGGGCGGCGTCCCAGGAGCGGATGATCGACCTCGCCGACCACTGCGGCCTCCATGCGCCGGTCCATGCGCCGCCACACCACCTTGTGGGGCGCGACCGTGTACGGGCCCACGTCGTACATCGAATAAAAGGCCGCATCGCCCTGGTAGCGGCGGTACGCGGCCCGGGCGAGGAGCAATTCCTCGAACCGTGCGAGGTATCGCAGGGTGCTGGGGTAGTCCGTCTCCATCGTCGCCGGGTCGATCCCGCGTCGGGTATCGAGGTCCTGGGCGAGGAGGATCGAGCCCGAGGGCACGGCCGCCCACCTCCGCACGTCGCTCCAGCGGAGCAGGGGATAGACCAACCCGGCCTCGATCACGGCCTCGACCCGGGGCAGACGGGCGCGGCCCCGCTCGGGGCAGTTCCGCACGCGCAAGCCCGCGCCGTCCGCCCCAACCACGTCCAGCCAATACACGCCGTTGGCCCCGCCCGTGTTGGCCCCAAGATGGGCCTCGTAGTCCGATCGCCCCACGAGCCGCGCCAGGGGCGTGGTCAGCCCCGCCGGCCGGATGAACCACGGCGAGGTGGGCCGCCTCGCGTCGATCGGTTCCGCCAGGCAGACCGCTGTGGGAGGCGTCTCCGACGGCGCCATTCCCTCACCTTCCACCCCTCGCCCGCCCCTCGCCTCGCACTTCGCCCGCAAGGCAAGCCCATTGCCGGCCTTCCACTTGTAATACGGCACCGGGTAGACGGTCGGCGTCCCCTTCTCGAGCACGACGGCCGCGGTCCAGTTGGCCGCGCCCGGAAAAGGCTGGAACGCCGAGAGGTCGTCGACGCGCACGACCCCGAGCGGCTCGCCATCGCCCAGCCGGAACCGCCGGAACCCGTCGCCGGCGCCCTTGGACTGAAAGAGCGTTTGCGTGAGGACGAACCCCAGCCTGCCGCCCGGGGCCAGGTAGCGGTCGGCCGCGACGTAGGTCATCAGGGCGGCGAGGTCCTTCTTGGCCCCGCCGTGGCGCGCGTCCGCGGCCGAGAGCGAGAACAGCCCGTACTTGCGCCACAACGGCGCCGTGGCCCGGCGGTAGTGGTCCGGCAGGTGGTCCCAGGCGATCCACGGCGGGTTGCCCACCACGAAATCGAACTTCCGCGCATCGAGGCCAAGGCCGTCGTCCGGCGCGAGGATCGTGTCGCGGAGGTGGACCGGGATCTCGAAGGACGCGATGTCGTCCGCCGCGGCGACGATCGCCAGGAGGTAGTTCGCCCTGGCGCACAGCACGGCGAGCGGGTTGAGGTCGAAGCCCACGACGGCCTCGGCCACGGCGCGGCGACGCTCGTGGGGCGATTCGTCCGGACGGGCCAACTCCCGTGCCCGCCAGGCCCGCTCGATGGCCAGCATCAGGAACGTCCCCGAGCCGCATGCCGGGTCCAGGAGGCGCGCGCCCGGTTGGCCCTCGTAGCCCACGGCGTCGAGCAGATGGGCCGCCAGCCAATCGGGCGTGTAATACTCGCCCAGGCGGTGACGGACCGCCTTGGGCACGAGCGCCTCGTACAGCGGCTTGAAGAGGTCGCGTGGGGATCGTCCCTCTCGCCGCGCCGCGGTGGGCCTGCTGCCCCACTCGCCGATCCGTTCGACCAGGGCAGCCAGGGCCGCCTCGAGCTGGTCGGACCATGCGGCCGCGCACCAGTCGAACGGGTCCT
>WBZO01003725.1_pt2 | contig 14252 bp, 12 predicted proteins | sample 5204261 | NCBI WGS metagenome assembly WBZO01 (sample SAMN12412400, study PRJNA552823) | activated sludge metagenome | isolation source: activated sludge from anammox sidestream of wastewater treatment plant... | place: USA: North Carolina | collected 2017-09
AACGACGACGCCGGGCGGCAGCGGAACGGCCTCCGTTTCAAGGCTGCGGCAATCGATGAGCAGGGCGTGTCCGGCGCGACCGGCGGCCGAGATCATCTGGTCCATAATGCCGCTATTGACCCCAATCCATTCGTTTTCCACTCGCCGGCCCGCCTTGGCCATCACCCGCGCGTCCCACGGCCAGCCGTCAAGAGCGGCGAAAGCTCTCGCCGAGGCCATTTCCACGGCGGCCGACGACGAGAGGCCGGCGCCGATAGGTACGTCCCCGGCGATCACCCCTTCCCATCCCGACACCGGATACCCTTCCGACTGCAGAACAAAGGCGACGCCCTTGATATATTCCACCCAGCTATTGCCTTCATTTCGCAGCTCGTCGAGACTGAACTCGGCCGTCTCGTCGAAGTCGGCCGAGTAGAGGCGCACGCGACGATCGTCGCGCGGCCGCAGGGCGATCCAGACCGCACGATCGATCGCCATCGGTAGCACAAAGCCGTCGTTGTAGTCGGTATGTTCGCCGATCAGGTTCACCCGACCGGGAGCGCGGACGAGCATAGTCGCCGGTCCGCCAAACATTTTTTCGAACTGTTGCGCGATTATTTTGTTCAATGAAGAAGACATCATAGCGGGGAAGTTAGATGAATGAGCGGGATTAAAGCAATTGGTTGGCAAACGCGGGCAAAGCGGCCGTGCCGCCGGTGTGCCAGAAGAGCACGCGCTGGGAGTGCGTGAACGCCCCCCAGCGAATCAGGTCGATCAACCCGCCAAACGCGCGGCCGGTATAAACCGGGTCGAGCAGGATGCCTTCCAGCTGGGCCATTAGCTTGATCGCCTCGCGCTCGGTCTCTCCAACGCGAGCATAGCCCTCGCCCACATAGTCGTCATTGACATTAACCAGATCGGACACGGAGAGCGTGCCCAGGCCCAAATGGGTGGCCGTGGCCGTCGCCAGGGCCGCCACTTGCGTCTTCAGCGCGTCGGCCGGGTTATCAACACTGATGCCCAGGATGCCGCCGCGATAGTCGAATACCCGCGCCCCCAGAACAACGCCGGCCTGGGTGCCGCCGCTGCTGCTGGCGAAGACGATGAAGTCGATATTCAGCCGGTTCTCCGTCAGTTGGTCCATCAGCTCGCGCATGGCCAGCACGTAGCCGGTCGCGCCGATGACGTTGGAACCGCCATACGGGACGAGGTAGGGATTTCGGCCCGCGGTTCGCAGCTCGGACATGACGCGCGTTAATTCCTCGCCGCAATCATCCTTCTCACTCCAGTAAATGAACGCGCCGAGCAGATGGTCCAGCAAGAGGTTGCCAGTAACGGTCTCCGGCTTGTGGCCCCGCAGCACCAGGCTGCAACCGATACCCAGGTGGGCTGCGGCGGCGGCCGTCTGGCGGGCATGGTTGCTTTGGGGCGCGCCGGTCGTCACCAGATGATCCGCTCCCCGGGCCAGCGCGTCGGCCACCAGGAACTCGAGTTTGCGCGTCTTGTTACCGCCGGAGGCCAGGCCGGTCTGATCATCGCGCTTGATCCATATCTCGGGGCCGCCCAGGAACTTGCTCAACCGATCCAGTCGTTCGATCGGTGTGGGGAAAAATCCAAGCGAAGCCTTCTCGGGGAATTTCGGGTCCATAGGTATTTTCCAGAGACTGTACAGTCTACCGAAACATCATTCAAGACGGATTGTAATCTGAATCACAAGCCCTGTCGATCATCCCGTCGGCGGCGAGCGACGGGAGGCTGAGAAATCTGCTAAAATGAGTGTCGCCACTGGAAAGCGTTATAGCGACTATAGTTATACTCTATGAGTTATTCATTCGACTCCGTCTCTGACGATGCCCCACTCATCAAAAGCACATTCCACCGCATTCTCGTCGCTTTCGCCTCGCCCGTTCACTGGCCGGTGGCGCTAGTTTTTCTGGCGGGCGCCTCGTTAGCGCTGGTCGTGGCTGCGGTGTGGGCTCTTCGGGGCGTAACAACCGGCGACGCATCTATGGTGTTTCTCATCCAGGCCGCATTCTTCATAGCCGATTACGGAATGCTGGCCGGTCTGCCACGTCGTCGCCTCTCGTTCGGCCCATGGCAATCGCAAATCTTCGCCCTAACCTTGCCCCGAACGGCAGCCGCAGTCGTATTCGGGCTACTTTACCCCTGGCTCGGCTGGAAAATAGCCTTCTACCTCAACATCATCGCTCAACTCACGGGTGTGTTCGCGCTCTATCGTGGGGCGGTCATTGAGCCGGCCCGACTATCCATGAGTGAACTGACCCTACGCAGCGACCGAATGTCGCCTGGAACACCCCCTTTGCGCGTCCTGCACATCAGCGACCTCCACGTCGAGCTGCTGGGCAACCGGGAAGCCAAGTTGCTCGAGCTGGCGCAATCGGCCAAGCCGGACATCATCGTTATCACCGGTGATTATGTCAATTTATCCTTCAACATTAATCCGCAGACACATGCCGACGTGCGTGAATTACTAGAGCAACTATCCGCGCCGGATGGTGTCTTCGCCGTTCTGGGTAGCCCGGCGGTAGACGTGGGAGAAATACTACCCTTGTTTGAAGGGCTACCCATTCGCTTATTACGTAATGAGGTGATTTACCACACCAGATCGGGCGGCCAGCAGGTGACGATCATTGGCGTCGACTGCACGCACGACCTCGATAAGGATAGAGCCAGCCTGGACTATGTTATGAATGCGCTATCAGAACAAGGTCCCAGCATCCTGCTCCATCATTCCCCCGATCTGATGCCTGAAGCCGTCAAGTACGGCATCGATCTCTACGTATGCGGCCACACTCATGCCGGGCAGGTTCGACTGCCACTCATCGGTCCTTTATTGACTAGCTCCAAGCTCGGCCGCCGTTACGTCATGGGTCACTACCACGAAGGTCGTACCCATCTATACGTCAGTCGCGGCGTGGGCTTTGAAGGGCTGGGGGCGCCACGCGTGCGCCTCTTCTGTCCGCCCGAGATCGCGCTGATCACAATCGAACCGGCCTGAGCGCGATCGCTCTAGGCCAGCGTCGACCACACCTCCAGCTTGCCTTTCACGCGGCGAATGACCTCGTTGGTGAACTGGTCGGTCTGGGCCGTGCCGGACAGGTCGGCTGTACGGATTCCCTCGTAGACCGTCTCCAGCGTAGCCTCATAGATGGCCCGGCTGGCCGTCTTTAGCTCTTTCTCTTTCATATATCCCAGCAACCCGGCAGCAGCCATGATCATCGCCATCGGGTTGGCCACATTTTTGCCTTGCAGGCTGGGCGCTGTGCCGTGGGGCGCTTCGGCCATGACACAATCGATCACGCCCTCGCGATTCAGCGAGATGACCATCGATTCCGAACCGGCGATCGAGCCGAACATCTGCAAGACCATGTCGGAGAGCAGGTCGCCGTCACGGTTCAGCGAAGGGATGACCATGCTCTCGCCCGAGGTGGCCAGTAGCAAGGCGAACGTGGCATCGATGAGCTGCGGCTCATAGCGCACGTCGGGGTAGCGCGCCGCGGCCGCGTCCATCTCTTCCTTGAACATGCCTTCGTAGACAGGGCTGACGGTGAATTTGGGGCCGCCGAACACCTTGGCTCCATTGTTGCGCGCGTGCTGGAAGGCGAACTCGGCCACCGCCCGGCAAACCCAACGAGAGATCTTCTCCGTCCGGTAGGCGATCTCGTCAAGGCTGCCCGCTTCTCCCTCGCGCCACTCGCGCGCGCCATAGGCGTCGTCGCGCGCCATGCGGACGATGCTGATCGGCGCGTAGATGCCGCCGACGGGCCTCACGCCGGGGATACGCCGGCCGGTGCGCAGGATGACCTCGGCGTCCATCACATCCCGCAAGATGGCGTTGGGGCTGCCGACGTCGTCACGTCCTTCGGGCGTGACCGTCGCCGCCTTTAACCCAACCCGGTACTCGCGGATGGCCCGGCCGGCATCGTAGACGACCTGATTATTGGTCGCGCGGCGATTCTCCAGGCTCAGATCAAAGCGCAAGAACTCCAGCGGGTAGCGGATGACGTCTTCGCTCAATACGCGTAATGCCTCTTCCAATAGCTCCTGCCCCGTCTGATCCCCATCAAGCACCACTATGGTTCGGCTCATCTTCCTTCATCTCTCCTATCGATATTCAGCCGGCGATTCTACCCGGCCATCACCCCGGCAAGGCGGCCGCGCCGGTCTCCCCGCGACGACGACGCAAGTAATTCAGGTAACGCGGGATCGCCTGCGTGTAGAGGCGATACAGGATCGGCCGCACGGGATAATCCCACGCGCCGATGAAACGCACGACCTCGCCATTGAAGCCGGACTTGAAGCGCCATACGCCCCACATCCGATCGGCCTCGGTGAATTCATCCGGCGCGCCCCAGAAATCATAGACTTTACAGCCCTGGGCATAGGCCCAACGAATCGCTTCCCATTGCAGCAGGTAGTTAGGCATGTACTCGCGAGCCTCGTTGCTCGACGCGCCATACATATACGTGACGCGGTCGCCGAATCGCACCAGGACCACGGCGGCCACAGGGCGACCATCGACCTCGGCGACAAGTGGGTGAGCCATGCCCGCCTCATAGAGCGCCGTCCAGCCGTCAAGATAGTAGTCGGACGGACGGGCGGTAAATCCGTCGCGCGCGGCCGTGGCCTGGTACATCTCGACAATGGTTGGAAAATCCACCGGCGTGCCCGGCCGCACAACGACGCCCTTGCGCTCCGCCAACCGGATGTTATAGCGCGTCTTCTGCTTCATGGCCGCCAGCAGTTGTTCTTCGGTACCTTCCAGCGGCAATTCAACCGTGTTGCGAAACTGGATCTGCTCGTCGGAGGGAATCCAGCTGCGGCTGATGAGATCGCGCACGACGGCCACGCCCAAAGGCGACACGCGCGAACCCTCCAGCCCCCAACTGCGCACGACTTCGGGGTCGATCTTGAGGAAGATAGCCCGCTCGCGGTGAGCTATCTTCTCCAGCTGCTGAAACACCCGGCGGCGCAACGCCGCGTCATGGTAGTCGAAGGCCGGCCCCTTCGGGACATAGAGGACACAGAACGGCGTCCGGGGAATACGCCGTTTCAGCACCAGCGCCGCGGCCAAAGGCTCCCAACGATTGCCGGCAACGGCCAACGTCATCGGCATCGCTTCCCATCCCCAGCGCGACTTGAACTCGCCCCAGGTCCAGCTTTGCAGCGCGTGGGCGTTGGGTAGCTGCGCCAGAGCAGTCTGCCAGGCAGCGGGGGAATGTTCAAGCTTGAAGATCGTGGCGTTTTCAGTATCGCGTTTCACGGATTCGACGGTTTGTTTACTCATCAGTACAAAAAGGCAGCGGCACAAGGCCGCCGCGTGTCAATACTACCTCGATCGTTCACCTCGCGCACCTCATGGCAGGCATTGAGTCCGGCCCCGAATTTGCTACAATTCGCCACATATGTCGTTTGTCTCATCGGGAGATCGTCGTCCATGAAAAAATCGCTGCTGCAGATCGAAGAATGGATCGGGCTGAGTCCGATTCTACTCATATTCGCCCTGTTTATCCCTATCGCTATTTTTCTCGAGCTTACCCACGCCAGCCCGCTGTTGATCCTGTTGACTTCGGCGGCGGCGATTATCCCTCTGGCGTCGATGATCGGCGAGGGCACCGAGGTGTTGGCCGAAAAGGTGGGCGAGCGAGCGGGCGGGTTGCTGAATGCGACCCTGGGCAACGCCGCCGAGCTGATCATCGCCATCATGGCCCTGCGGCAAGGATTGGTGGAACTGGTCCTGGCGTCCATCACCGGGTCCATCCTGGGCAACTTGCTAATGGTTATGGGTTTGTCTCTGCTCGTGGGCGGCGTGCGGCACGGGGTTCAATCCTTCAACCGGAAAAACGCCAGCCTTGACGCCACCCTGCTTGTTCTGGCCGTATTTACCATGGCCATTCCGTCGTTCTTTAACCAGGCCATCGAGCCTGACTTTCAGCGCGTCGAGTTCCTCAGCATCGGCATGGCCATCGCCATCCTGGTCATGTACGGGCTAGTCATCCTTTACTCCTTCACGAGCAAGACGAGCACAGGCGATCCCCAGGTCCGCGAAGCACATGCTATCGAAGGCTGGAGCACGACCCACGCGTTCGTCGTCCTCGTCGCCGCCGTCGGCCTCATCGCCCTGCTCTCGGAGTTCCTGGTGGGAGCCGTGGAACCGGTCACCCAATCGTTGGGATTGAGTGAGTTCTTTCTGGGCATCATCCTGATCCCATTGGTGGGCAACGCAGCCGAACATTTCGTCGCGGTTCAGGTCGCGGCCAGGGACAAGATGGACTTGTCGCTAAGCATCGCCATTGGGTCAAGCCTGCAGATCGCTCTCTTTATTGCGCCGTTATTGGTCTTCATCAGCCTGGCGCTGGGCCAGCCGATGCCGCTGGAGTTCACGACCCACGAACTGCTGGCCGTGTCGGCGGCGTCGCTCATCGCCGCGCTGGTCTCGCTCGACGGTCGCAGCAATTGGCTGGAAGGGGCGATGTTGCTGGTTCTCTACGCAATCCTGGCCGTGGGTTTTTTCTTTCTATAGAGCCTGCCGGGACCAACAGGAAGCTCGTTCAGCCGGCTATCCCGATTTAACGGCCGCGACGCCACGTATACAGGCGGTGGAGCAAAGGGTTATACACGCGATCGGCCGCGCCGACCGTTCGCTGAACTCGACCGCCGAAGCCGCGCTTAAAACGATAGACCGGCCACAGACCTTCGGTCCGGTCGGTGAACCCGGCTTCCAGCGTCTCCTCGTCGTAATCGGGAACGCCCCACATGTCGTAGCTGGTGCAGCCGCGCGCCCTGGCCCAGCGGATGCCCGCCCATTGCGCGGCATAAGCAGGCATGCGCTGGCGCTCTTCGTCGCTCGACGCGCCATATAAATAGGCGGCCGATTCGCCGGAAACGAACACCATGACGCCCGCCAGCGGCCGGCCGTCATATTCGGCCAGCCACAGCGCGGCATTATCGGGGGCGAACAGTTCCAGGGCCGCGCGATAATATTGCGGCTGGTGAATGCCAAACCGGTCGCGCTCGCCCGTGGTGCGCATCAGCCGGTTGAAGGCGGGGATGTCGGCCACCGTTCCTTGCCGCACGGTGACGCCCTTCTTCTCCGCCAACCGGATGTTATAGCGCGTCTTCTGTTTCATCGCCGCCAGAATTTCCTCTTCCGACGGCCGCAAATCGATGATGACAGTGCGCGGCGGCTGGATCGTATCAGGAGAGTCGACGCAGCCGTGCCGTCGATATAGCGCCTCCCACGCCGGAGAAGGCATCTCCTCTTGCCAGATACGCGGCTCGATTTTGACCAGCCCGGCGCCGCGCTTGTAGGCGGCCTGGTCGATATAGTTGAAGAGCACGTCGACCTGCTCATCATCGTCCCAATCGACCAAAGGGCCGTGGGGGACATATCCAATCCGGACAATGCCCAGCCCCATCGAACGGAACAAAACCTGCGCCCCACCGACAAGGCGGCCGTCACGCCGCATCCATACCCGCTGGGAAGACCAGCCAAACCGGCTTTTCAGCCGCGCCCAATTCGTAGTCTGGAGCAAGCTGCCGCGCGGATGGGCGGCCACAAACGCATCCCATTCGGCATCCGCCTCGGTATGGGGCTGCTCGCCCAATTCAAACATCTTTGAAACCATAGACCGGAGATTATACCCACGTTCGCCATTCCGGGTCGATGTGTTAAAATGCGCCCTAGCCTATCACGGTCGGAGGAAACGAATGAGTCAGCCTCGCGTACTTTACGATCTGCAACAGATCGATACGGAGATCAGAGCCAAGAAGCAACGACTGGGAGAAGTATTACGGCTGCAGAAGGAACCGGCCGATCTGGTGGCAGCACGCCGGCGCGCCGGCGAAATCGGCGCCGACTTGCGCGAGCGACGCGCCCAGCGCGAGAACCTGGTCCTGGAGATCGCCGGGCTGACCGATAAAGCCAGGCGATCCGAAGAGCGACTCTACTCGGGAGCGGTCAAGAACCCCAAGGAACTCACCGATCTGCAGCAAGAAGTGGAGGCTCTCGGCCGCCGCCGGGCCTCGCTGGAAGACGACGCCTTGCTAATGATGATGGACATCGACGAACGCAAGGCGATGCAGGCCGAGGCCGACACGCAGGCCGAGCGGCTGGCAAACGAGTTCGAGTCCGCCTCGGCCGGGTTCAGGAAAGAACAAAACACCCTGGCGCTGCAACTGAACCAATTGCTGGAGAAACGGAAACGACAGGTGACGCTTATCCAGCCCTCGTTGCTCAAGACCTATGACAACCTGACCCAGCAGAAGAACGGCCTCGCCGTTGCCGGGTTGCGCGGCAACAAATGTCTGGGGTGCCAATTGACGCTGCCGGCCGGCACCATCCGGGCGGCCGACGAGGGCAAACTGGTCTATTGCGACAGTTGCGGGCGTATTCTCTGCCCGGTCGCGTAAGCGGAAACGGACAAGATAAACCAACCTTCAAAAATTTTCCCGTAGGTGAAATATGAACATCCTGGTCACCGGTGGAGCCGGTTATATCGGCAGCCACACCACACTGGAATTATTACGAGCCGGTCACGATGTCGTCGTCGTGGATAACCTGTCCAACAGCCACAAAGAATCCCTGCATCGTGTCGAAACATTGGCAGGCAAACGGTTAACCTTTCATCAGGTTGATCTGCTGGATCGAGAGAAGCTCGCGGCCGTCTTCGACACCACGCCGGTAGACGCCGTCATCCATTTCGCGGCTTTGAAGGCGGTGGGCGAATCAGTGGCCCAACCCCTTCGTTATTGCCGCAACAACATAACCGGCACGCTTAACTTGCTGGAGACCATGGTCGCCCACGACGTGCGTCGGCTCGTCTTCAGCTCGTCCGCCACCGTCTATGGCGCTCCCAAGACTATGCCGATTACAGAAGACATGCCGCTCGCGCCATTCAACCCCTATGGGCGCACCAAAGCGATAATTGAGGAGGTCTTGCGCGATCTGTATCAGTCAGATCCCCGATGGGCGATCTCCATCCTGCGCTACTTCAACCCCATCGGAGCGGATCCCAGCGGCATGATCGGCGAGGACCCCAACGATATCCCCAACAATCTGGTGCCCTATATCACCCAGGTAGCCGTCGGCCGCTTGCCCTATCTATCCGTCTTCGGCAATACCTACCCCACCCCCGACGGCACCGGTGTGCGCGATTACATCCACGTCGTCGATCTGGCCCTGGGGCATCTGAAAGCGCTGGAACTGATAGAAAAGCAGGAGGGGATATTCGCCCACAACCTGGGGACCGGGCGAGGCTATAGCGTGCTGGAGGTTGTGGCCGCGTTTGAGCGCGTCATAGGCCGGGAGATTCCGTGGCGAATCGTGTCGCCGCGACCGGGCGACGCCGCGACATCCTACGCCGACGCATCGCGGGCCGAACGAGAGTTAGGCTGGAAGGCCACGCGCGACCTGGACGACATGGCCGCCGACAGCTGGCGCTGGCAGTCGCAAAATCCCAATGGCTACCGGACAGGGTGAGGACGAGCGGCCACCCGGTCGCTAACCGTACTTGGGGCCGCGATAAGCCCGCACGATCTGGCTCATGATGGCCAGAGCGATCTCTTCCGGATTGTCCGCGCCGATATCCAGTCCCACCGGCGCGTAAATACGACCCAGTTCCTCATCGCTGAAGCCGAGAGCGAGCAGGCGCGTGTTACGCTTTGCCGTGACTTTCCGGCTGCCCAGCGCGCCGATGTAGAAGGCGTCGCTGCGGATGGCGGTCTTCAGCGCGGGATCATCGATCTTGGGATCGTGGCTCAGCGTTACAATCGCCGTGTCGCGATTTAGTTCGATCTCGGCCAAGGCCTTGTCGGGGAAGGCACCGATCAGTTTGTCGACATCGGGGAAGCGTGTCTCGCTGCCGAAGGCTCGTCGCGGGTCGATGACCACCGTCGAGTAGCCGATCATCTTGGCCAATTGCACCAGAGGGATGGCGATATGCGCGCCGCCGATAATCACCAGCGTCGGCGACGGCCGGAATAGATCGATAAACACATCGACGTCATCCGACAATTGTTCGCGAGAGGACCGGCGAGCTTCCTCGACGAGCGACACAATAGCCTTGTCCAAATCAAGCCCAAGCGAGCCGGACGTTTTCCCGCCGGCGTCAACGAGGATCTTGCGGCCAACCAACGCCTCCGGCCCGCGCACGACTGTGACGATGGCCCCTGTGTCGCGCCCTTCGATCCATTGCCGCGCCTGCTGGTAGGACGGCACATCGAGGCGCTCGACGAACACGTCGATCGTCCCGCCGCAAGCCAGGCCGACGTCCCAGGCCGTCTCGTCAGCCACGCCGAAATGGAGCAGTTGCGGCCGGCCGGTCGCCAGGACTTCGTCCCCGGCCGAGATCACCGCCCCCTCGACACAGCCGCCGCTGACCGAGCCGGAAATGGTCGCGCCGCCGGCCGTGAAAGCCATCTTGGAGCCGTTCTTGCGCGGAGCCGAACCCCACGTATTGACAACCGTCGCCAGGGCGATGCTGGATTCGCCGTTGACCAGCCACTGATCGATGTCGTTGATTACTTCTTTCATCGGTTTGATTCTAGTGTATGATCCATGTTAGTCAATCGTTTGGATCAAGTCAGCGCCGGGTCTGGACCGGGGATAGTCGGGTAAGGCGACCGGCTTTGGATTCGTCTAGAACAAGGATGGACACCGGCTGAAGCATTCATTGCCGGCGCCATATATTCGTATCATCTCATTCCCGGCCGGCAACGATCGCCGGGGAAGGAACGGTTAATTATCAATGGCTGAACATCAACTTGAAGTTGCGACGCTCGGTGGGGGGTGCTTTTGGTGTCTGGACGCCATTTATCGCGACGTGGAAGGCGTCGAACGCATCGTCGCGGGGTATTCCGGCGGCCACGTCCCCAACCCTACCTATGAGCAGGTCTGCAGTCACCGCACCGGCCACGCCGAAGTCGTCCAGATCTGGTTCGACCCGGCCGTCATCTCCTACGAAGATATCCTCTATATCTTCTGGCGTATCCACGACCCGACGACTCTCGATCGGCAGGGCAATGATGTCGGGTCACAATATCGCTCGGTGATCTTCTACCATGACGAGGCACAACGCGCGGCGGCCGAGAAGACCCGCGCCGAAGCCGAGGCCGCTCATATCTGGCCCGACCCGTTCGTCACCCAAATCGTCCCCCTCGAACAATTCTACGAAGCCGAGGATTATCACCAGGATTATTATGTCAATAATCCCAACCAGCCCTACTGCGTCTATGTCGTCGATCCGAAGGTTCGCAAGTTCCGCAAATCCTTCGCCGACAAACTGAAGCAGGCGGCTTAAGCGCCCGACTCCTCCGCTAGTTAGACTCCTCTTTTTCCCGCTCGCGCAGATGCGGGAAGAGCAATACATCGCGTAAGGTCCGGCTGTCGGTGAAAAGCATCGCCAGCCGGTCTACGCCCATGCCGAAGCCTCCGTTGGGCGGCATGCCATAGCGCATGGCTCGCAGATAATCCTCGTCGATGGGGTTGCGCTCCTCGTCATCGTGACTGAACAATTCCTGTAGCGACTCAAAGCGTTTGCGCTGCTCGATTGGATCGTTCAGCTCGGTGAAGGCGTTGCCCATCTCCATGCCGCCGATGAAGAATTCAAACCGCTCGACATGCAACGGATCGCCGGGAACGCCCTTGGCCAGCGGGGAGATGTCGCGGGGGTATTGGGTAATGAAAGTCGGCTGGATGAGATTCGGCTCGACGAAGTCGCCCAACAACCCATCAATAAGCTTGCCCCATGGCGCATCGGGCGGCGCCTCTCCGCCGATCTGCTTGATCGCCGCCGCCAGCGCGCGACTATCGGGGTAATCCATATAGTCGATCTCGGCGAACTGCTTGATCGCGTCGCGCATGGTGATGCGCATCCACGGCGGAGCCAGGTGGATGGTATGATCCTTGTAAACGATATCGGTCGTCCCCAACACCTGCTCGGCCGCGTAGGCAACCATCCGCTCGGTGTAGTCCATGACATCGTTGTAATCCCAATAGGCAGCGTAGAATTCCAGCTGGGTGAACTCGGGATTGTGCTTGAAGCTGACGCCCTCATTACGGAAGTCGCGGCCGATCTCATAGACACGCTCGTAACCACCCACCAGCAGCCGCTTGAGATAAAGCTCGAAGGAGATGCGCAAATAGAGTTGTTGCTTCAACTGATTATGATACGTGGTAAACGGGCGAGCGGCCGCGCCGCCATAGAGTGGTTGCAGCACCGGGGTTTCGGCCTCCAGGAAGCCGTTATCGTCCATGAAGCGGCGAAGGGCGCTGAGCAGGCGAGCGCGCGCGCGGAACGTATCGCGCACCTCGGGATTGACGGCCAGGTCCGCATATCGCTGGCGATAGCGCTCTTCCGTGTCGGTGAAGGCGCTGTAACGCACGATCTGGCCATCCACTTCCTGTTCCTTGGCCACGGGCAGAGGGCTGATCGACTTGCTCAGCATGGTCCATTCGCGAACATGAAGGCTGACCTCGCCCGCTCGTGTGCGAAACATCTCGCCACTGGCCTGGATAAAATCGCCCAGATCGACAAGCTTCCTGAAGATAGTATGGGATTCCTCGCCGACATCCTCCCGTCGCAGGAACAACTGCAGCCGGCCATGCTCGTCGGCGATGTGGGCGAACACAGACTTGCCCATGTCGCGCAGGCTCACCACACGGCCGCAGACGGTCACGCGCGGGGCTTCATCCTCGGGCGCGCTCTCGAACGCGGCTATCGCTTCGGCCGTCGTATGCGTCCTCTGCACGCGCAACGGATAGGGGTCGATCCCCTCGGCCTGCAATCGGGCCAGTTTCTCCAGACGTTGTTCTTCCAATGGGTTTGGCTGCCAGCTCATTGAGTTCTCCGAAAAAAAAGCCCGTGCCGCGCGATCGAACGCGCTCACGGGCGAGGTTCTAATTGAATGGTTAGACGGGGGCTACTCTACCCGAACCACCCGGAATTCAGTAATACCCCGTGGGGCGTTGACGCGCACCACTTGCCCAACTTCTACGCCGACCAGCACCTTGCCGAGCGGGCTTTCGTTGGAGATACGTCCCGCCACGGGATCCGCCTCCAGGGGGCCGACCAGTTGGTAGCGCTCTTCGGCGTCCTGGCCGACTTCGATGACGGTGACCCAATCGCCCAGCTTGACGCGGTCATGGGGGTCCATATCCTCAGCGATTATCTGGTAATTATTGAGGATCTCGTCAAGCTCCTGGATACGTCCTTCAAGGAAGGCCTGCGCGTTACGCGCGGCTTCCAGTTCGGCGTTGTCCACGAAGTCGTCGTCCTGGCCGTCTTCAAAAGCCCGGTGAAGGCGATCGGCCACCTCTTCACGACCAACCGTGCGAAGATGCTCCAGCTCTTTCGTTAACCGCTCCAGCCCTTCCTGGGTCAGGAGCGTGGGTTTTTTTGTCAGCATACTTCCCGTCCTGCAATGGAAAAACCGCTGGCACCAGCGGCATGCTATCCACTATCGTATTTAACGCCCCAGTATATCAGATTTGAAAAAGTTGTAAAGTCTCATGCCGGAGCTTTTCGCAACAAGTCATTTGTCAGCGCGGCCACGATATCTCGCCCGTTGTCTTGCCCGGCCATAGACTCGCGTCCACGTCCATGCGCCATAGGCCCGCCAACCGGCAAGTAATCAAAGCCGGCATCGACGAGCATATCAAAGTCGGGCAACATGCGACGGCCGTCCATGACCAGATAGGGCGGCGCGACGGTCGTCTTGATCGTCCGTGACAGCCCGCGAAACTCCTCCCAATCGGTGGAAATGTAGAGCGCGTCACTGCCCTGGATGGCCTCGACGGCCGAATCATGGTAGGTGATACGCTCAAACAAGTAGTTCTTTTCGGGGTTGAACCAGTTCCGTTGGGCCTCGATCATCGCCAGCGGGTCATAGGCCCGGATCTCGCTCACGCCGCGAGACAACAACGATTCGACGACGCGCAGGGCGGCCGAGTCGCGCATGTCGTTCGTGCGTTTCTTGAAGGACAGCCCCAGCAATGCAACCGATTTCTGATTGAATTTGAAACCGGCCTCATGGATGGCGCGATCGATGATATACGTCTTCTGATACTCGTTGATGTTGTAGACGGCCTGCAACAAGTCGGTCGAGCGACCGGCGTGATTCAGCTGATAGATCAACGACTGGATATCCTTGCCGAAACAGCTGCCGCCCGCCCCGTTGCTCACATAGGAACCCCAGGTGCTAATGCGCGCGTCGGCGGTGACGCCGATCTTCAGGTCTTCCATGCGAATGTT